>Ga0209839_10001320_pt1 | contig 12777 bp, 13 predicted proteins | sample OrgsoiDNA2013050_FD_185800 | JGI IMG/M metagenome (GOLD analysis project Ga0209839, IMG submission 185800) | Permafrost soil microbial communities from the Arctic, to analyse light accelerated degradation of dissolved organic matter (DOM) -... | ecosystem: Environmental > Terrestrial > Soil >... | reverse complement strand
ATCGCCGGGCTACTTCTCAGCATAGTTGCTCTGTGTGGGACGGGATGGCGCGAATTTGTAGAGATGATTTGCCCGACGGGTGAAGCGAAATATTTTTGCGAAGGGGACTGGACTACCCAAATCAGATTGATTTGTTTCAACAAATTCGCCGGTGCGCGCAAATCCGCACACGGCAGCGAGAGCAAATGCCGCTCCTGACCCGGATGCGATGCAGCGCGCTTCACGCTGCTCCGCGGAGCCGGCACCCATAGCAGACCGGCGCTCTGCTGGACCCCGGAATAGCAGCGCAGCGCCTTATCGCGTCGAGGACGCGCGTAAACGCGCTACGCAGCATCCGGGGAACGACTAGAAGCCCCCTGCGCTGGCGAAACGGTAAAATTCTCTCAGGTGATGCAGCGGCCAGGTTGAAGCCGCTTGGCGACTTCGGTCAACACGCTGACCGGGGGCTCGCAAGCCACCGTCGCCTTCCGATCCCCGGACTTTGTCAGTGACGGTGCGGAGGAACCGCTGCGAACCTGCGTGTCGGTCGCCTTGGCGGCCGGCATGCGGATGAGGACGGAGGTATCGGCAAGCGCATCGAGCCGAAGCGAAATCGTTCGCGTTGCCGCCCCCGTGCGCATTGCTGCATCGGCGCGATCGGCCTTGACGGAACTGTTGACGACTTCGGAGGTTCGCGCAGGATTCTGCGTTCCGATCAAATCGCGACCCACCGCCAGTTGCGCGGCGCCCAAACTGAGTGAAACGGCGATGGTTCCAAAAACTGCCCTGGATAGCTGTGACATGTCACGCCTGCCCCGTCGTCCGTCGCCCCATGGCGATCTAATGGTTAGAATGCGACGGACGGGCTTAGGTTCATGGCGCCGAAATCAATTAAGCGTGTGGTGAAAAAATATCTAAAAAAAATATCCGGGAACCGGAACGACTGCGTGGCTTGTGAGTCATACCTGCAGCCGGTCATCCCCCCTGCCCCATTGACCGGCGACGTAGGGCGCGACTGTGGTGATGCCAGTCGCGCCCTGCTTTTGTTTCAAATCTTGCAGTCAGTGGACCAGCGGCACGCGTTCGGCGTGTTTGCCGAAGGCACGCGGTTCCGACATCATCCAAATGGTCGTCCGGTCGCTTGACCATTTGCAATGCCGGCCAGCGCCGCGGCGACAGCCTGCCTGATTGCATTTTCAAGACCCGCCGTCGATTGGTTCGCAGCCATTGGTTGTTGCCCGAACACAGATTGTTGCCCGAACGGAGATGCCGATATGGTCGTCGGTTGTTCCATTGCCGGTTGCTGGAAAGCCCCTGCCGCGGAGGGGAGCCCGGCACCCGCATAGTTCGGATTGATGCCTACCGGCGCAGCGGCGGCAATGACGGTCTGGAACAGCCTGTCCACCCAAGCAGCATTTCGCGGCGCAGCCCTATTGGCAAACGCCGGATGATGCGCAGCTATCAACGCCGTAAGTCCGGTCAGATGAGGTGCTGCCATCGATGTGCCATCCCATGCGGCATACCCGCCGCCTGGCACGCTGGAGATGATTGCAACGCCCGGTCCGCATACTTTCACCTGGGGACCAAAACAGGTGAACTTGGCGGGGAAAATTCCGTTCACGCCGATCATATTGGGCATGACCGTCTGCGCATGATACGTATCCGCCGGGAAGTCTCCCTGCTGCCCGACCGCGGAAACAGTCAGTACGCCGGGCAATGATGCCGGGAATTGCACCGGACCCGAAGAATTCCCGGCGGCAACGACGACGGCCACACCAGCCTGGCGTGCCTGCTCCATCCAGCTCTGCACGAGTTCGGAACTTTGATCGCTACCGAGGCTGCAATTGATTACGTGAATCTGGTTGTCGATCGCGTATTTAAGAGCCCTTATCAGGCTATCAAAAGCCCCACCTTCGAACAGCTTGAGAATGTGTACTTCGGCGGCAGGCGCAAAACCCCGGATACCTTTCTGGCCATTCCCGGCTATGACGCCGGCGCAGTGCGTGCCATGTGACATCGTGTCAATGGTCCAAGTTTGCTGATCTGGATTTCCGGCAGCATCCAGCTTGGTATAGTCCCTGCCGGTCTGGATATGCGTCAGCGCCGGATGTTTGTTGTCACAGCCGGAATCAATAATCCCGATGCGAACTCCCTGACCGGTCAAGCCACTGGCAGTCTGCTGGTCCAGACCCATGAGCTTCTGACCCCAGCCGAAAAATGGATTGCGAGAAAAGTCGGCCTGCGCGAAAGAGGCCAACGGTTGCAGGCTTACCGTGTTCACGCCCGCACCATTGAGCGCCGGATTCCAAATAAATCTTTCCCAATAATTTGCAAACGGCTTGACGTAGATCGCCTGCACGCTGTCGATTGTCCCGGCAAGCGTCAGCGCAACCGTGCCGGCGGCGTCGGTTTGTCCATTAACCGGGAAACCGCTACCGTACATCACGACCAACGCCTTCTCCAAAGCCTGACCATTTTGGCCCACAACCCTGAATTGGACCGTCATGTTTGCCACGGCGACCAAACCCGTTGGCGGCAAACCGGCAAGTTGGGGCATCAGGGCTGCGAGATGAATCAACCGATGATTCGGTTCTACAATGACATCCGGCGTTACCGCGGCTGACGCCTGCAGCGCGAGCCCTCGCTCCTGAGTGGTGCGGGCAACGATCACGTCCCCACTGTTTGCCCCAGGTCCAGCGGAAAATGCCGCCGCGCCGCTGGGCTTGATGTTACCAACAATCTCGACATCGGGCATCGCGTTAAGTGCATCAAGAACCGATAGTGTTCTCGCAGCCGGGCTAAGATTTCCGGCCGCTCGAACCGAGACCAGGTATTCGAACTTCTTCGCCTGCACCTCGCCATCCTGAGTTGCCGGGCCGGGGCCGGCAGCCGCCGTATTCAGCTGAGGCGACGCAGCCGCGGGCTGAAGCGAGGCCGGGCCGGGCTGAGGCGGTGCCGTCGCGACTTGAGGCGACGCGGCGCCGGGAGGTGAAGATGCTGTCGCCAATCGTGAAGGTGCCGTCGTGGTTTCAGGCGATGCGGCAGGTGACTGGCGAGATGTCGATTCGGATTGAGCCGGCTTGACCATATTCAACTCCTCTGGGTTACAGCCACTTCTCGGCACCGCGAGACGCGTTGGGTTTCCCTCTAATTTCTAATCTCGATCAGAGTCTCAATGGCGCGTTCGGATCGATCATGAAACCGTCACCGAGTTCCGCTCGTAGTTTGGCAATCTGTTGCTCAGGAACCTGAATGATAACAACTCCGATGTCCTGGTCTGCCCGCACGATGTTGGCGTCAGGGAACGATTGCAGAGCGTTTTCCACAGCCCGTATTGTCAGATCAACGGGGGCGGTCACGTCCCTGGACGCGACAGTGAAAGTTCGCGGAGAGCTTGATTGAACATCATTGGACATTGGGCAAGGCCATCACCGTTCGCAAAATGCTTCACAATACTTCACTTCGCCATAATACCTCATCCCAAAGGGGCTGAGTCCCAGAGGGTTGCACACATGGGCCGCCAGGTAGCCGCCAAGTAGCCGCGCGGCGGGCGGTCGCCGCCGCGCTAGTTGTGCCCCGATTGAATTTGGTAACGTCCGCGCCGCGGGTTAATCCGTACGCGGCACCAATGGTTGATCGGCTAATGAAGTGACATCTGTTGCGGCCGTATGTTCTGCGCCAACTGCGGCGAGGTCGATAATGTACTCAGCACGATCGGCACGATCGTACTGACCAGGGATCCCCAGTCAAACTGCGGCTGAAGCTGACCCGGACCCGCCGATTGCGGCTGAATTGTCTGCGACAGCTGCGGTGAAGCAGACAGTGCGCCGAGGACGCCTGTCACGATCGGCCCAATCAGAGAGCTCCAGTCAAACTGCGGCTGAAGTTGACCCGGACCCGCTGACTGCGGCCGAATTGTCTGCGACAGCTGCGGTGAGCTGGACAGTGCGCCGAGGACGCCTTTTACGATCGGCCCAACCAGAGCGCCCCAGTCAAACTGCGGCTGAAGTTGACCCGGACCCGCCGATTGCGGCCGCACTGTCAGCTGCGGTGCGGCGGATAGCGTGTTGGCGAAGCCGTTTACAGCGATCGGGCCGGGCGCCAGAGAGCTCCAGTCAAACTGCTGCGGCTGCAGTAGACTCGGACCCGCCGATTGCGGCCGCATTGCCTGCGACAGCTGTGGCGAGGCGGACAATGCACTCAGCACGATCGGCACAATCGTACTAACCAGAGAACCCCAGTCAAACTGCGGCTGAAGTTGACCCGGACCCGCCGATTGTGGCCGCATCGCCTGCGACAGCTGCGGTGAGGTCGATAATGTACTCAGCACGATCGGCACAATCGTACTGACCAGGGAACCCCAGTCAAACTGCGGCTGAAGTTGACCCGGACCCGCCGATTGCGGCCGCATTGCCTGCGACAGCTGCGGTGAGGTCGATAATGCACTCAGCACGATCGGCACAATCGTACCAACCAGCGAACCCCAGTCGAACTGCGGCTGAAGTTGACCCGGACCCGCTGATTGCGGCCGCACGGTCTGCGACAGCTGCGGTGAGGTGGATAGGGTGCTGAGGACGCTCGTCACGATTGGCCCCACTAAAGAACTCCAATCAAACTGCGGCTGAAATTGAGCCTGCTGAAAGGCGGCATCGTACGATGCGTTTGTAGGCATGTGATTCCTCCATGGTTGAGCAACGTCTGAAATGAGACGCGACGCCAGGAATCAGGCGGCTGGGACTTCGTCTTGCAGGTTAAGCTACCAAATCCCTGAGCGGGTGAGCAATGAAATGAGCATCAGCGGCATTGTCGTAGCGGTAGTCGTACTACTAGAGGGTGCATGTACGGTCAAGTTACAAATTGTAAAATTTTCGTGCGGAAAGCCGGCGTCAAATAGAACAGCATCAGGTCGTGAGAAAAATACGACGCCGTGTATCGCTACGCGTCGCCGCCGTTATCGATCCGCTTAAAGCGTCTCCTGCGCTGTACTGTCGCAGATCGGTGTCGATCGAATTCGATAATGACAACACGGCTTGCTGCCAGTGCGACCGAAGTGCGCAATAAAGTCAGAGATGAACTTTCAAGACTCACTCTGCGCTCGTCGTTGCGCAATCCGCATCCGCCTCGACGGAATCTAAAACGCTGTAACCGTGTCACGCCGGAAGCCCGAACGCTTCCTGTAGAGATCCGGCGAGAAGCGCTGGTCCTTGACAGCGTGACGTTCAACTCCTGGTCGATCGAACTTTAATTTCTGAAATGATCTACGACGGCTTGCGAGTCACTTTCGATCTGAGTGTCGACGCACCCAGGCGGGGCGCTTGGTGTTATTGGCACTTCATTGTCCACAAGCCGCAATTGCATTCATCCCGACCGCGAGTATCATGAGCGAGAGTGGAAACGGATCAATCTTCCCATGTGGCTAAGGGTCGGCTGTCTCGGTTTTTTGATTACCATGGCCGTCCCCTGTTATGCCGAAACGGACGCCGTCGATGCATGGAAGAAACAAATCGTCACGCGTTTGATCGCCAGCAAGAGATTTCCGCTGGAGGCAATGGGGCAGAGCGGCGTTGCGAAAGTGACCTTTGTGCTGGACCGCTCGGGCAAGTTGATCTCGCGTGAACTGACCCAAAGTTCGGGCCTTCCAGCACTTGACAAGGAAGCGCTGGCGACGGTCGGCCGCGCCCGGCCGTTTCCGGTGCCGCCTCCTGAAATTGATGACGATGGCCTGACGTTGATCGTACCACTGGTTTTCGCAGGCAAGCCGCGGATTCCGATCAGCGATATCGGCAAATAAGATGCCGCTGATGACGCCAGGCTGTGGACCATCTGACGCGGCGGCTGAATCCTCGAGCGGCGCACATCGCAAAAAAATCCGACGCGCCCTTCAGCGCGCCGGATCAATTCGATCGATGACCTTGCTTCAGCACGCTGCCGTTCGCGGTGCGCCGTTGCGCCACTCGCCTAAGCCACCCTTGGCGCGCGGTTGCGCGAGTTGCGCTGGAAGAACAGCGCCTGGCTGGCGACGGCGGATACCATCGCGGGCTGGAACGGTTTTGAGATCAGGAACGCCGGTTCCGGGCGTTCGCCGGTCAGGAAGCGTTCGGGATAGGCGGTGATGAACACCACCGGCACCTCGAAGATCCGCAACAGCTCGTTGACGGCATCCAGACCGGAGCTGCCGTCGGCGAGCTGGATATCGGCCAGGATCAGGCCCGGCTTCTTGTTCTTGGCCAGCGCCACCGCATCGGAGTGGGTGCGGGCGACGCCGATCACATTGTGACCGAGGTTCTTCACCAGGCTCTCCAGATCCATCGCGATGAACGTCTCATCCTCGATGATCAGCACGTCGGTGGCGATTTCCGCCGCCATTTCGCGGCCGGCGGTGTCGGCGAGCTGCCGGGTCTCGGAGACATCGATGCCGAGAACGAACGCCACTTCCTCTTCCGAAAAACCTTCCAGCGACAGCAGCAGGAAGGCCTGGCGCGGCAATGGGGTGATATTGGAAAGCCGGCGCTCCGAAGGCATCGGCAGCGTCCCCACGTCGGCGTCGGTATCGTCGTTGAGCGAGACCGAATTCCAGATCTGGGTAAACAGCTTGAACAACCCGGCGCGGGGTCCGTGCGCCTCGTCGAGCAGAGCGGGATCCTGAAGCAGGGCTTCAAGCATGGCGCCGACATAGGCGTCGCCCGACGCCTGGTTTCCCGTCAACGCACGGGCATAGCGCCGCAACAACGGCAAATGTTCGGCAACGAGCTGTGATCGTGACATCCCCACTCCATATCATTCCTGAGTTTCAGCCTTGGACCAGTTTCCGAATCGGTTCTTGATCAGGCTTCTGGGCCGGTTCTTACGTCAGTCAGTTGGGTCAAACCATCAAAGTGGGGTGACCCGGTTCCCCTGATGGCCTGACTACGCCCGAACATGAGAAAAGTTCCCCGGTTCCGGAACTTTCCGGCGGACTTTGCATTAGGCTTCCATAGAGAGGTCTCAACGGTTTTTGGAAATCAAGGATAATTATCGAAGTTTCAGAGACTTAACTCTCGGGGAAGCGTGGAAAAGCTCATGAAAGAAATAAAAAAGCCAGCCAAGCCGGGCGGCCTGAATGCTGAGATTCAGTCGAGAATCGGCCACCAGCTGCGTGCCATGTACGACGATGTGGTGCGGCAAGGAGTTCCCGATCGTTTCGCGGAACTGATCCGAAAGCTTGATACGCAGGAGGCCAATCCCCAATTGGGAACTGCGGGCGAAAAAACCGAGGGGAGCGACTAATGCCTCTCACAGACGCACTCCGCGACGACATCCTGGCATCAGTACCCAGCCTGCGCGCGTTCGCTATCTCGCTCAGCGGCAACGGCGACCGGGCCGACGATCTCGTGCAGGAAACCCTGCTGCGCGCGCTTGCCAACATCGACTCGTTTCAGCCCGGCTCCAACCTGCCGGCGTGGCTGTTCACGATCCTGCGCAACCTGTTCCGCTCCGACTATCGCAAGCGGCGACGGGAAGTGGAGGACGCCGATGGCAGCTATGCCAAGACGCTGAAAACCCAGCCGGCGCAGAACGCGCATCTCGAGTTCGAGGAGTTTCGCGCGGCACTGGAAAAACTTCCGCAGGACCAGCGCGAAGCGCTGATCCTGGTCGGCGCCTCCGGCTTCTCCTATGAAGATGCGGCGGCGATCTGCGGCTGCGCGGTCGGCACCATCAAGAGCCGTGTCAACCGGGCGCGATCGAAGCTCTCGGCCCTGCTCTACGTCGACGGCACCGACGATTTCGGCCCCGATGAGACGGTTCGCGCCGTGATCGGCGGCAGCGGCGGATAAGCCTTTGTCGTTCCCCGATGTTAAATTTCATATCGGGGCCAAACGATTTGAACCCGGGCCTGCCCGGGTTCGACTAACCTATCGGCCCAAGAGGACTAACGGCGAGGACTAACGGCAAAAATCAACGGCCGTCAGGATGATTGACCAGGTCGGCTCGGCAAAGGCCGGCCTGGATGTAGCAGACCCGGAATTCAGAGATGATCGGCGCGATTGTCTGATGTGCAATTGCACATCATAGTTCGCGCTGACGCGTACCCTGGAGTAACCAGAATGGTTGTTGACAGACAGGTGCGGCTGAACGCGCCTCAATGCGAGCCCTTTCAATACGAGCCCTATCGGTACGAAAAGCGGCCACAGATCGTGGCCGCTTTTTTGCTGCATCGAATTCTAGTGCAAACCGCCGAACGCGTAGATCAAGACCAGAATGGGAAGCGGGACACCGATCAGCCACAACAACAAATAACGTCCCATGAAAGCGCCTCCGGTTACGGGACAGTTCATCCGTCTCAATTCCCGTAAGCGATGGTTTGTTCCGGAGCCGCTCAATCCTGAAATGATCCGACTGCAATTTATCTGCCGTCATTCCGGGATGCGCCTTCGGTCGGCAATTGCCGACCTGAGGCGGCAGGCCCGGAATCCATACTCCCTGTCGTGGTTATGGATTCCGGGCTCGCGCTGAGGCGCGCCCCGGAATGACGGCCGTTAAAGTCAATCCGAGGCAATCTACCTTAGACAAGCTACCGCCCCGGCCTCGGCGGTGCCGACAATTGTTCGGTCCGGTCTCGCTCCGTCAGGTCGACGACCGTCTGCATCGGAGCGGTGAGTTCGTAGACGTAACTCACTTCGGTAAAATATCGCTTCGATACGCCGCCGAGCGCCTCCGGTGCGACGCGATCGAGCAGGATGAGGCCGAAATCGCTGTCTTCACGGCGGGTCGCTGCACTGGTGTTGAATTCTTCCCAGCGAAAATGAAATGTGGTGTCGGGCTCCTCTCCGGTCACTTCCCAATGCGCGACGATGTGGGGGTGCTTGCCGACCAGCGAGAGCCCCTCGTCGGAATGCGACGCCAGCTCGAAGAACAGCAGCGAAAGGCTCTGGGCGGCGCGCGCGCTCACGGCGACATCGGGACCGCTGACCGCGATGCGCTCGGCGTGGGGAATGGCGCGCGCCTCGAACAGGCCTTTCAGCTTCACACCCTGCCACTGGCTTTCGCTGAGCAGCGAGACCACGTTCGACATCGCATGGATCCGGCCGATCAAGAGGTCACGGGCGACATCGATATCGGAACCATGGCGCAGCGTGCGCGTCACGATCGACTGGATCACCGCGAGGATGTTCTTGACCCGGTGATTGAGTTCGTCGATGACCGCGGTCAAGCGGCGCTCGAAGCCAATTCGCACCTGGATTTCGCGGCTGAGCCGCAGATTGTTGTAGGCGACATAGCCGAAAAGCCCGCAGACGATACCGGTCAGCGCAAGGCCGATGGCGGCCACGATGGCGGCGGTTTGCTGCGCGCGCTTCAACGAGTTGGTCTTGGCGTAATAGGCGAGCCCCCAGTCGCGACCTCCGAACGTCACCGTTCTGATGCTCGACGGCGCAGGCTCCTCCGGCGTTACCGTCCGCGACGTCACGATGCCCCGATCATCTGAAACCAGTTCGCCGTCGGCGTGGCGCGGGTCTTTCAGCACCACCGAGAACAGCGACATCTCGTCATTCGCCAGCATCAACGGCGCCAGTTCATAGGAAAATGTCACGAAGCCTGCTGGCGAAGCATCGGTCTCCTGCAGAACCGGCGTGGCAAGAACGAGGCCGATCTGCCCATCCGGGCGCAACAGCGGTGCGGGATCGGACGCTACCGGCTTTTCGTCGGCCATCGCCTGCGCCAGCGTCGGTCCCAGGACCGGGTCCTGATCATAGGAACGGCCGGCGGAACGCATTGTCTCGGCATCGCGTGGCTCGACGTCCATCAGGACATCGATTGGCCTATCGAGCGACCGCGTATTCAAAGGCTGATCATCGAAGCCGCGGATCACGGGATTCGAGAATCCAGCGGTCGCCAGTTCCTTGCGCGCCGCATCCAGTTCGTTCGGCTTCAGCCGTGCGATCCAGCTTGCGACAATGAAATCGGTCTTGAACGCGTAGATCGAGGACCGCAGCGGCTGCAGCATATTGGCCTTGACCACCGAAGGCGCACGGAACAGTCCCGATGCGACACGCGCGAGCAGTTCACGCTCGGTGAGCCGGTCCTGCACCAGGCTGGCGTGCACGTCGATAGCGCGCGCCAGCGCGATGCCGTCGACAGTCAGTTCCTGATCGTGAACGCGATAAGCCGCGAGACCGGAGAGCAGAACTCCGATCAGCGCGATAAACCCGATGATGAAACCCAGCCGAACCACTCGCTTACTCGGAAAATGAGGAGCTGGCGAAAAAATCTCTGCCGTCCGCCGGGGCGGCAACAAACCGAAACAGGATGAATGCCAACTATCAGGGATAATGAAGCAGCGATCATCGGTACGCAACTAAGGTCGGCGATGAAGATTAATATGACGCCTCGTAAGATTAATATGGTTGCCGCGCGTGTCGTGCTGGCGAAGCCCGAAGGATGTTAATCACAAAGAGCCGGTTTGGTTCCGACGAAGCGCGGAAGTTTTTAACCTTGCCCGCATCCGGGAATTGCGGCCACAAGCGTTAACGAATTGCTTCAGCCGACCTTGGCTTGCGCCGGCGGGCGGAGACCGCCTTTCGCCTCGATAAAGGCGATAATGCGGTCGAGGCCTTCGCTCTTCCGCAGATTGGTCATCACGAACGGCCGTTCGCCGCGCATCCGTCTCGCATCGGTATCCATCTTTTCCAGCGACGCGCCGACATGCGGTGCGAGGTCGATCTTGTTGATGACGAGGAGATCCGACCGCGTGATCCCGGGGCCGCCCTTGGAAGGGATCTTGTCGCCCGCCGCGACGTCGATGACATAAATCGTGAGATCGGCGAGCTCGGGCGAGAACGTGGCGGCGAGATTGTCGCCGCCGGATTCGATCAGCACCATGTCGAGATCGGGAAATTTCGCGCGCATGTCGGCGACCGCGGCGAGATTCATCGAGGCGTCCTCGCGTATCGCGGTATGCGGACAGCCGCCGGTCTCGACGCCGGCGATGCGATCCGGCGTCAGCGATCCCGAGCGCACCAGAAACTCCGCGTCCCATTTGGTGTAGATGTCGTTGGTAATCGCGGCGATGTCGTAACGCTCCCGCATGGCCTTGCAGAGCAGATCCATCAGCGCGGTCTTTCCCGATCCGACGGGACCGCCGATGCCGATGCGAAGCGGGCCGTTTGTCTTTGACATGTTTGATGCTCGTTCCACTACGATGTCGTCCCGGCGAACGCCGGGACGACGCACTGAAATGCATGGCGCAGCGCTGATATTATCACGAGCGAAACAATCTCGTATACTGCGTCTCGTGCCGCATGCCGGCGAGATCGGCGCGAAAGGTTGCGCTGCCGAGATCGTCGAGCGAAGCATCCAGCGCGCGTTGTCCGGTTGCCACCACGATCGGCTCGAGCAAGGCCAGCACGCGCTGGCTGTCGGTCTGCCCCAGCGGAACGAGCCGCGCGCCGGCGGAAATCCAGTTCGACGTCAGCGCGTGCAGGAATGCGTGCATCGTGGGCGCGAGGGGTATGGCGTGCGCGGCCGAGACCAGGCCCACCGCGACGGGATAGACGATGGCGCCGTCGCAACAGGAAATCATCGCGTCCAGCCCGTCGCAATTCCATGCGGTGCGCGCAATCTCGATGAACGCGCGGCCCTGCGTCGATGTCTCGAGCTGGCGCTCGCGCGAAGCCACGAAGGCAGCGGCAAGCTCCGCGGTATTCCGCAAGCCCGCTTCGTCATGCGACGAAGCGGCGCGGTGGGCGTGGCAAAGCAACACGCCATCGCAAAATCCCGCGCCGTCCGCCAGCATCGAGGCCAGCCAATCGCGCAAGGATGCCGCGTCGACGATATCGCCGGCCTCCACCGCCCACTCGATGCCGCTGGAATAGGAGAACGCGCCGACCGGAAAGGCCGGCGACAGCCAGGTCATCAGCCGGTACAGCGCCGCGGCCTCGCCGTCCTGCATTCCGCTGCGATCATCGGTCGGCGGTGGCTTACTTGTGGTCATGAGCATGGGAAGGGCCATGATGATGATCGTGATCGCAATGCTCGTCATGGTGATGGTCGTCATGGTGATGATGGTGGTCATCATCATGATGATGTTCGCCATGCTCGTGCGATGGACCATCATGCACCGCGTGACCATGCGGATCGCTTTCGGCGGCGTGCGCATGGCCGCCGCCGGCATAGGCGCCGCCTTCGGGATCGAACGGCGCCTCGATCTCGATCACGCGCGCGCCAAGCCCCTTCACCATCGCCTCGATCACATGGTCGCGCCGGATCCGCAGGCCTTTCGGCATGATCTGGGTCGGCAGATGGCGGTTGCCGAGATGCCAGGCGACCCGAACCAGGTGCTGCGGATCTTGTCCACGAATTTCGAGCAGCGGCTCCGGCGCCGCGACGACTTCGATCAACCTGTCATCGTCGAGCACCAGCGCGTCGCCGCCGCGCAGCGCAACCGCGTTTTCCAGATCGAGCAGGAACTCCAATCCCTGCGTGCCGGTCATCGCCATCCGCCGCCGATGACGGTCGTCGAAATCGAGCACGACGGTATCGGCCGGCGCCTCCGTCCAGCGATGCGCGCCGTGGACCCTGGTCGCGCGGATCATGAAAAAATGCTCACAGTCTCTCGACCTTGCCGTCGCTGATGATCTCGATCACGGTGGGCGACACTTTTAGCGGCGCGGAATATTCGCGCCAGACCTTCATATGCGGCGCCCGGCCATGGGCATTGAGGTCCTCGCGGCTTTCCCAGCGCTCGACCACCACGAACAAATTCGGATCGTTGATGCTGGTGTGACTCTCATACGAGAGACAGCCTTTCTCCTGGCGGGTTGC
>Ga0209839_10001319_pt1 | contig 12779 bp, 7 predicted proteins | sample OrgsoiDNA2013050_FD_185800 | JGI IMG/M metagenome (GOLD analysis project Ga0209839, IMG submission 185800) | Permafrost soil microbial communities from the Arctic, to analyse light accelerated degradation of dissolved organic matter (DOM) -... | ecosystem: Environmental > Terrestrial > Soil >... | reverse complement strand
GCGGAAGCGGGGGGCCCTCGCGCTCGGCAGATGAAGTCCGCAGCAGGCTGGCGAGTTTTCAGCGGGGCGTGCGCGAGGCGCGCGCGACCGCACCTAAGACCGAGGAGCCATTGGACGGATGAGGTCCCCGCATGAACGGCATATCGTGCTAGTCAGCAAGCGATCGCAATGCAGAGCCCGGGCTATCGGGCGGCGAGGAGGGCACGAGTGAGCACGCCGGGTCGTCCGACACAGGACCTGGGCTGGCTGATCACCAACTTCGTCGAGCGCGTCCCTGACGTCGCTCACGCGGTCGTTGTGTCGTCCGATGGGCTGCCGCTGGCGTTCTCGGCGGGATTCCCGCAGGAACGGGCGGATCAGCTCGCCGCCGTCACGTCCGGTCTGACCAGCCTGACCCAGGGCGCGTCCCGGGTCTTCGAGGGCGGGGCGGTCGTCCAGACCGTCGTGGAAATGCAGCGCGGCGTCCTCGTGATCATGGCCATCAGCAACGGATCCAGCCTCGCGGTCCTGGCCGCGTCGACGTGCGACCTGGGCCTGGTGGCCTACGAGATGACGCTCCTGGTGGAGCGGGCCGGACGGGTACTGACGCCGGCCACCCGAGGAATCATGCAGCCGTCCATCCCTGGGGACGGCCGACGGTGACCGGAGGACACGGTGGCGGGCCCGGGGCGGGGTGACGACCGCCCGCTCCCTCCTGGCCCCCCGGCGCGTTCGTGGGATAACCGGCCGGGGGCGTGGGAAGAGCGGTCCGGTTCGTGGAACCCTGGGCCCGGGACGGCGGGCGCGGCAGACCCGTCCTGGGAAAGCCGGTCCGGCTCCTGGGACAGTGCCCAGTCCCGCCGTGGCATACAGCGCCCCGCCGAGGAGGAGGCCGTCGGCCGGCTCGTCCGGCCGTATACGGTTACCGGCGGGCGCACCCAGCCGCGCTACCAGCTCCAGATCGAAGCGCTGGTCACCGCGACGGTCTATGAGCCGCGCGATCTGTCCGTCCTGGCGCCCGAATGCCAGGCCATCCTGCAGTTCTGCCGGGACTGGCGGTCAATAGCGGAGATCTCCGCTGTCCTGCGCCTGCCGCTGGGAGTAGCTAGAATTCTCATCGCGGATATGGGGGCTGACGGGCTGGTCCGCATCCACCAACGCGAAGACGCGGAAGGCCGCCCAGACCTTAATCTGCTCGAAAGGGTACTTAGTGGACTCCGTAAGATCTAGCGTCGCCCAGCCGCAAGGTGCTCCGGCGGCGATGACCTCGGTGAAGATCGTGGTAGCCGGCGGTTTCGGTGTCGGCAAAACCACGTTCGTCGGCTCGGTGTCGGAGATCACTCCGCTCACCACCGAGGCTCAGATGACGGTGGCCAGCACCGACGTGGACGACCTGTCGCACGTCCCGGACAAGAGCACCACGACCGTGGCGATGGACTTCGGGCGGATCACGCTCGAGAAGGACCTCATCCTTTACCTGTTCGGTACGCCCGGCCAGCACCGCTTCTGGTTCATGTGGGATGACCTCATCCAGGGCGCGATCGGTGCGGTGGTCCTCGTCGACACGCGGCGGCTCGCCGACTCCTTCCCCGCCGTGGACTACTTCGAGGCCAGCGGTCTGCCGTTCGTCATCGGCATCAACGGCTTCCACGGTCAGTTCCCGCACCGCTCCAAGGATGTGAGCGAGGCGCTGGCGATCTCACCGGACGTGCCCGTCATCCCGTGTGACGCACGTAACCGTGAGTCGACGAAGGCGACCCTGGTGACGCTGGTCGAGCACGCCATGAGCGTACAGGCCGCCGGCCGCTACTGAGCCGGCCTCATCCGTTAGCCCCCTAACCAGCCGCTCCGCTCACCAGTCGCTGGCCGGTACGGGCGCCGATCGTCGCTGCTGGGCGCCCCTATCCTGGGCCCGTACTCCTCACCCGCACCCGCCCGCGTCCCCTTCTCGCCCGCACCCCGTTGACGCCCTCACCTCCGCGCGGGCCGCCGCCCTCGTGGCCCGCCCTCCCGCAGCCCTTACCCGCACCCTCGCCGAGACGGAGGACCGCCCCCATGGGGGATCGTTTCTACAGCACGAGCACCGCATTTCTGGAAGCGCTGGCGGAAGCCGGCGTCCGCTACATGTTCGCCAACCTCGGCAGCGATCATCCCGGCCTGATCGAGGCGCTCGCGCGGGCGCGGGCCGAGGATCGCCGGGCTGAGCTGCCCGAGCTGATCGTCTGCCCGCACGAAATCGTCGCCCTCAGCGCGGCGCACGCGTACGCCGCGGTGTCCGGCGAGCCCCAGGCCGTGCTCGTGCATGTGGACGCAGGGACCCTGAACCTGGGAGGTGCCGTTCACAACGCCGCTCGAGGCCGGATCCCCGTATTGATCTTCGCCGGCGCCGCTCCCTTCACCATGAATGGTGAACTTCCCGGCGGACGGAACGAGTTCATTCACTGGATTCAGGACGTCCGCGACCAGCGCGGCATCCTGCGGAACTACACCAAGTACGACAACGAGATCCGCACCGGGCGCAACATCAAGCAGCTGGTGTTCCGCGCCTTGCAAATCGCCCGTAGCGCGCCGGCCGGACCTGTCTACCTCGTTGGCCCGCGCGAAGTCATGGAAGAACAGATCGAGCCCTACGCCATCGAGCCCGGACTTTACACGCCGGTGGCTCCAGCCGCGCTCTCTCCCGAGCTGACCGCCGACATCGCTACCGCCCTGGCCCGGGCCCGGAAGCCGCTGGTGGTCACCTCCTACCTGGGCAGCGACCCGGCGGCCGTGGGCGAGCTCGTCCAGCTGGCCGAGGCGCTGGCTATCCCGGTCATCGAAGCTTCCCCCCACCATGTCAATTTCCCCGATAGTCATCCGATGCATCATGGCTATCACTGGCACACCTCGACTCAGAATCCGCTGCTCGCCCAGGCCGATGTCATCCTGGTGGCCGACTCCGATGTGCCGTGGATTCCAGCCGTCAACCGTCCCGCCGATGACGCGGTGATCTACTGCGTCGATTCCGACCCACTGAAGGACCAGTTGCCGCTGTGGCATGTGCCCGCGCGCAGATTCGCGGCGGCCGCCAGCCGGGTGGCCCTGGCTCAGATCAATGCCTTCATCCGGGACAACGGCCTCGTCGACGACAATGTGGTCGCCGTCAGGAGAGCAGCCAGCAAGACGATCCACGACCTCCAGCGGGCTGAGTGGGCCGCGCAGGAGCAGCCGCGAGATGGCGTGATCACCCCGGAGTACCTCACCGCGTGCGTCCGCGAGGCTCTCGCGGGCGAAGATGCCCTCTTTCTCGTCGAGGCGGTCACGAACTCCCGAGCGGTCAGCGAACACATGAGGGCAAACCTTCCCGGCTCGCTGATCGGCAGCGGTGCCAGCTCGCTGGGCTGGGCCGGTGGCGGCGCGGTCGGCGCGAAGCTAGCCGCCCCGGACCGGACGGTGGTCTGCCTGGTGGGCGACGGCTGCTACCTCTTCGGGGTTCCCAGCGTCGCGCAGTGGGTGTCCCGGCGGTATAACACCCCCGCACTGACCGTGATCTACAACAACCGCGGCTGGCGCGCTCCAAAAAACTCGACGCTCGCCGTCTACCCCGACGGGGCGGCGGCCGCGGCCGACGACTTCAACGTCAGCTTCGAGCCCGCGTCTGACCTGCCTGGCGTGGCCGCGGCCGCCGGTGGAGCCTTCGCCGCGAACGTGACCGACCCGGCCGAGCTGCCCGGGGTCCTGGCCGACGCGCTGGCCGCCGTGCACAGCGGCCGTTCGGCCGTCGTCGCCGCGCACCTGCCCGGCGTCTGACCGGGCAGCCCCTGGGTGTAGTGGATGAGGGCCGCCTTGAACGTGCCGTACGGTCCCGCCGCGAAGTCGATCTCCCGGCCGGACACGCTTACCAGCTGATCGTCGCGGCGATCTCGCGCAACTGCCGGTGCATACCGTCGTAGGCGGTCGCGGGAGGAAGCAGTGCCTTCGGCACCTTCGTGACCGCGCTGTAGTTGACGTCCACCACGTTGGCCAGCGGGGATTGACTGGTCTGCGACAGCAACTGGTAGGCGTCCATCTTGTCCAGCCCGTACAGATCCATCAGCCACGTCACCATGCCGACCTGGCTCACCCGCCAGGCATCCTCCAGCGGACGGCTGGATCCCACCACGATCAGGTGCTCGTCGGTTTCCAGCCGCGGCCAGGCCGGGCCGCCTCCCTTGATCAGCTCCACGACGAGGGTGACGTCCATCGCGCCTTCGACCGCGGTGCCGCAGGCCTCGCCTTCACCCTGCCGGTAGTGCCCGTCACCGACGGAGAACAGGCCGCCGTCCACGTTGACCGCCAGGTAGCACGTCGCGCCGGCGCGCATCTCAGGGGTATCCATGTTCCCGCCGAAGGTGTCCGGCACCAGCGAGGACCGCACTTCCCCGGCCGCCGGGGCCACTCCGACCGTGCCCAGCATCGGGTCCATCGGCAGTTCCACCCGCAGATCGCTGGCCTGGGCCTGGAACGCGACCGTCTGCCGTTCGGTGTCCACCTCGTATATCCAGGCCCGTTCCGGCAACGGGTCCTGCAGGGTCGCGGTCCGGTCGGTGCCGGTCAGCCCGCCGAAGAGCGGGATCGTGCAGGACGCGCCGAAGCTGCGGGCGGGGGTGAGATCCACGAAGTGCAGCGCCAGCGTGTCACCGGGCTGGGCGCCCGCAACGTAGAACGGGCCGGTCTGCGGATTGACGAACGGCATGGTCAGCGCCGAACTCGGCAGGTCCGTTACCTGCCGGATATTGCCGCAGAACGCGTCCTCCGTCCACAGCCGCAGCACAGTTCCGGGCTGAATCCTCCGGACGGGCGCGACCCCCCCGAACGTGAACGCGTACTGGGCGCGTTCCGGGCGGAACTCGATTACCTCCATCGAGGACCTTTCTCTGGTGCTCAGCGTCTGCCGGTCTGTGGTGCTCGGTGTCTCCGGGGTGCCCGTGTCGCAGCGGCCTGCTAGGCCGGTACAAGATCCCGGCATACCCGATCGTCCTCGCCCATGCCTGGTGATTGTCAAGCAGGAGTTAAGTAGCGGCCGGGCATCAGGCCGTCCCGCAGGCATGCCCCCGTTCCTGGTAATGTGCACCCGATCCGGGCCGCACAGCTGTCCCGGAGCGGGGCGGTAGCTCAGCCGGTTAGAGCAGCGGACTCATAATCCGCCGGTCGTGGGTTCGAGTCCCACCCGCCCCACCGAGACATCGGTACCCTTGCGGTGCTCCTCACCTGAATCGCGCTGCGTGGGAGGCGGCTTCGGAGAAGCACGTTCGGGAGTATCAGGATCTCCTGCAGGCCGCGAGGGACCAGTCGTCGCTTATCGAGTGCGAGCTCGATCTTCTGCGCCCATTGCTGCGGTCGTCGCCTGCCGTGGTGCATCTGCAGAGCGGCCATGGTCTCGACGACATCGCCCTGATCGCCGCTGGCGCTCACTCCGTGACCGGCGGGGACGGCTCCCCAATTCGTTCAGCCTGCTCGCACGGCACACTCGCGGATGATCTGCCATCCCGCGTGACCCGGCGGCGCCCGTTTGCGGGTGCACTTGTAAAACCGCTGCCATCAGTACTCATCGCAGGTCCGCCAGCGTTACCTAGCGCGGCCTGCCGATCTCAGGGGCGCTGGCACTGACGCCGGGAAGATCGGCGAAACGAGCCTTGGCGCCGAAGGTCAGGACGACGCGGTCGGTCTGCAGGGCATGCGCGGCGATGATCAGGTCATGCGCGCCGCGTGGAGCGCCGGTCCGGCGGGAGTGCGCGATGAGCCTGGCGTGGCAGGCCGCCGTGATCTCGGTGTAGTCCAGAACATCGACTGCCGAGGTAATGGCGGCAAGCGCGCGGGCCCGATCGGCAGCCCGGCCGGGGGTATCAGCAAGCTCGATGCCGACGCGGTACTCGGCAATGGACACCGCTGCGACGGCAAGCTCGTCGGCATCCAGCGCGGCCCTGTCGATCGTGCCGCGCTCATACGCGATGAGGACGTTGGTATCCAGGATCAGGCGCCGGCCCACGGGTCGTTCCCCTCGCTGGAGATCAGGGCCAGCGCGTCCGCGATGTCCGCGGCAAAACGATCATCAGGAGGCGGGACGTCCTCCAGTGCGGCCCGCAGCCCGGCTCCGGTGCGGCGCGAGGCTGGCCGCATCTCCGCGACCGCATGGTGCCCGCGGGTGATGGTCACGGTCTCGCCGCGCTCGATCGCATCGAGGAGGTCGGAGAAGTTCCGGGAGGCCTCGGTAGCTGTCATCGTCCGCATGCCCTCACTATATCTGATTATCAGATCTCCTGCAGCCCCCGTCGTGCGCACGTCAGGCGGCCGGGCGCCTACCGGGTCCGTCCGCCGACCAGCGCGCCTGCGATCCGGCGCTGATACGGCTCACCTCGCGCCCCTTGCGGTCCGCGGCCTGCTCAGACGCATGGCTAGCGGGTCACCTTCGATCAGGATTTCGCGGTTCGTATGCTGGTACATCCGCCCCACCGAGACATCGGTGCCCTTGCCGTGGTCCTCACCTGCTGCGTTACCCTAGCTCGGGGGACCGATCGGCTGGTTTCGCGACGTTAGAGCCTGGCTCGGGTTTGTCGGTACTGGTCGCGACAATCACGGGGTATGAAGCTGCGGCTGCTACGCATCGGTGATCGTCCTACCGGCAGGGGAGCGCCCCTTCGACCAGGGGGGCGCCGCCGTCCGGGATTGTGTACGCGGTCGGCCACGGCGCCGCGCACGCATCAGACATCCCACCCGAAAAGCCTCAGCCACTTCAGCGTGTCCTTTGAGAATTTCGGGTCCCTGTCGTGAGTCGTACCGTTGATATTGATCGCGCCTCCATTAGCACCGTGCGCGTGCCATTGGCTACCAGTGACGCTTGAGTCGGGACCATCGATACGCGTGACCTCTTTAGAAGCGGTCCCCTTTTTCTTAACGACCTGGTTTTGCGCCTCGCGCGCCATGGGGCCTTTAAGGCGGTTAATGGCATCTGTAATCCACGGCTGCATCTCAGTGCGACGAGCATCAACACTCTCCGGATGGTAGGGGTTACCGCCCAAGGCGGGAGAGGCGGCCTCGCCGTCCGACGTGCCAGTGTTGCTGGGCTGCCCCGAACCGCTGTTGCTGGGCTGCTCCGAAGGCTTGCCCTTTGAGGCGGCGGCCAGGTTTCCAGTCCCGTTCACGTGCTCGATGATCTTGTTGGGACTGTGCCGGAGTTGCCCGGCATTGGTGTTGTCGCCGACATGGGCGGTCACGTAGGCGCCCGTGCGCAGCAATGCTGAGGCGGCCAGAACCTGGGCGGCGTTCGGCCCGGCGTAGATGTCCTGCGGAGGCGGAGGGGGCGGCGGCGGCGCCAGGTAACAATTGACCAGGCAAAACCCGCTGCTCCCGCTCCCGCTCCCGGACCCGCTCCCGCTCCCGGACCCGCTCCCGCTCCCGGACCCGCTCCCGCTCCCGCTCCCGCTGCCGCTCCCGGACCCGGATCCGGATCCCGTTTGTGCCGGGACCAGCACAGCGGTGCTACCGGAAGAAACAGTGCTGCTACTGGAAGAACCGGTGGAACTTGAGGAGCTTGTCCGCGTGAGCAGGTAGTGGACGAGGATGATGACGCCGACGACTGCTACCGCAATGAGGAATGGCACGACAAATGGCGCGAGAGCCAGTCCGATACCTGCTGCCGCATCGCCCAGGGCGTCCAGGCCGATGCCGGCGACAAGAGCGCACGCGAACCAGCAGTGGCCGGTGGGGTCGGTGGTGGTGAGGGGGTTGCCGCCGGCGTAGGCGTAGGGGTTGCCGTCGGCGGTGGCCGGCAGCGGGGCGCCCGTGACGGTGTCGTTGCTGGTGAAGCTGGCCGTGGCGGGGCTGTACCAGCGGGCGGACATGTCGACGTTCCCGGTGGAAGGGTCGGTGTACTGGCCCTGGTAGCCGACGGCGGGCATGGCGCCGGTGGTGGCTGTGACACTCCCGTAGGGGCCGTAGGCGGCGGAGGCGGCCAGGCCGGTGGTGCCCGCCGCCGGGCTGAAGGCGCCGGTGACGTCGCCGTGGATGTTGGTGAGGGCCGATTGGGCTGTGCCGCCGCTCGGCTGGATGCCGGCAAGGTCGCCGGACGGGCTGTAGCTGTAGCTGGTCGTGCCGTCGGAGGCCAGGGTGTTGTCGGCGCCGCTGTAGGCCAGGGTCGTTGTGGCCGCGCTGGTGGTGCGGGTGGTCAGGCGGCCGAGGGCGTCGTAGCCGTAGCTGATCCCGCCGGGTGCGGTGGCGGTCTGGCCGTAGGCGTTGGAGGCGTAGTTCTGGACGGTGCCGGAGGGCCGGGTGACCGAGGCCAGGGCGCCGCTGGGGGTGTAGGTGTAGCTGGTGCTGCCGCCGGGGCCGGTGGAGCTGGTGAGCTGGTCCTGGGCGTTGTAGCTGTTGCTGGTGGCGCCGGACTGGGTGAGGTTGCCGTCGGCGTCATAACCGTAACTGGTGGTGGTGCCGCTGCTGTTGGCGGAGGTGAGCTGGTCGGCCTGGTTATAGCCGTAGCCGGTGTTCCCCGCGCCCGCGTAGCCGGTGGTGGCCTGGGAGGTCAGGTCGCCGTTGGCGTTGTAGCCGTAGGCCGCTGAGGCGATCGTGGTGCCGCTGGCGGAGGTAAGGGTGTCGCTGGTCAGTTGCTGGAGGCCGTTGTAGGCGTAGGAGCGGACGGGCCCGGCGGTGCCGCCCTTGGCGTAACTGACCGTGGCGGGCAGGCTGTCGGCGTTGTAGCCGTAGGTCAGCGTCGCGCCGGTGAGCGGGTCGGCCACGGTGGTGAGCCGGCCGGCTTTGTCATACGTGTAGCCGGTGGTGCCGGCCGCGTCGGTGCGGCCGGTCATCAGCCCGTCGCCGTTGTAGCGGAAGCTGGCGTTCCCCGATGGGCCGCTGGCCGCGGTCAGGTGGCCGGCGTCGTCGTAGCTGAAGGTGTCGGTGCCGCCAGGGGCGGTGGCCGAGACGAGCTGGCCGCTGGTGTCATAGCCGAGTGACTGGGCCGGGGTGGCGGCCGCGGCGCCTGAGCCAGTTTCGGAGGTGGGGTTGCCGAGCTGGTCATACCCGTAGGAGAGGCTGATCCCGCCGGGCTGGGTCACCGCGACGGCCTGGCCGTCAGCGTTGTAGCTGCTGGTCCAGGTCCGCTGGGCGGCGGCCGGGGCAGCCGGGGTGGCGGGCTCGATAACGGACTCGGGCAGGTTCCACGGGTTGTAGGTGGTCCAGGTGGTGTTGCCGCGGCCGCTGGTGATCGCGGTCTGGTTCCCCGCTGGGTCGTAGGAGTAGCTGGTGGTGTCAGAGACTGACGCCGAGACCGGCTGCGTCGTGCTGGTCAGCTCGCCAGCGGCGTTGTAGCTGCTGGTGGTCGTGTTCCCGGCTGGGTTGGTGGAGGAAATCAGGTTGCCCGACGGGTCGTAGCCGAACGTCTGCATGGCCAGCGTGGGCGGCGTCGCGGGCGGCACCGAGATGCCGAGGATGGTGATCTTCGTCAGGTTCCCGGCTGCGTCATGGGTGTAGCTGCCTGACGTGCCGTCCGGGTTGATGACCTGGGCGGTCTGGCCGGCGTAGTTGTAGCTGTAGCTCGTGGTGTTGCCGTAGCCGTCCGTGCCGGAGGCCAGCTCGCCGAGGTGGTCGTAGGCGCTGGTGGTGACCACGCTATCGGGGCTGGTCACCGTCAGCGGGTCGCCGAGGTAGTCGTAGGTGGTGGCGGTCGAGTTGTAGGCCGTGCCGGAGGCGGAGCGGATGTCCTGGGTGGAGGTGACCTGCTCGCCGAAGGTGTCGTAGGTGGCCTGGGTCTGCGCGCCGGCCGGGCTGGTGGCCGATAGCCGCTCGCCGTCACTGTCGTAGGTGTAGTTCCGCACTCCCGGGGCTGACTGGCCGGTGAGCTGGGGATCGGTCTGTGAGGTGACGTCGCCGAGTGCGTCGTAGGTGTATCTGGTGGCGTTGCCCAGCGGATCGGTGACCGAGGTGAGGTTCCCGAGGCCGTCGTAGGAGTTGCTGGTGGTCGCGGTGACCGGCGTGGCGGAGCCGGGCGGCCTGTAGGCCGGCCCGGTGACTGAGGCGGCCCGCCCGGCGCCGTCGTACGCGGCCTTCGTCGTGCTCCCGTCCGGGTTCTCAGCCTCGGTCCGGTCCCCGAACGTGTCGTAGCCGTAGCTGGTCACCGGCCGGGTCGTGACCGGGGACTGCGCGGCGTAGGACTGCGCCGCCACCGGCGGTCCGGTCACGAACGCCAGGTGCCCGGCCTCGTCGTAGGCGTAGCTGGTGGTGTAGCTCGCGGCGGTGGCGCCGGCCGCGTTGCCATCCGGGCTTGTCACCGAGAGCGGCTGGCCAAGTTCGTCGTAGGTCCAGGTGGTTAGGGCCGCCGACCCGTCCTGCACCGCCTGGCTGGTGCGGTCGCCTGAGGAGTCATACGTGTAGCTGGTCGTGGTCGATCCGCCGAGGCCGGTGAGCGTCGCCGAGGTGACATCGTCATCGGCGTTGTAGGCATAGCTGGTCGTGCGGTTGGCGTACCCGCTGGCCGACGTGCCGGCCGGGGTCGGGTCGACGACCGTGCTGGTCAGGCGGCTCGCCGGGTCCACGGTGTAGCTGGTGATGGTCTGCTGCGTCACGGGGTCGTTGCTGACATCCTGCTCGATCAGGTTGCCCGCCCCGTCGTAGGTGTAGGCGGTCTGCCGGCCGGTTCCGGCCGGCGTGAGCTGCTGCGTGGCGATCTGCTGCTGGTTGCCGTTGTAGAAGTAGTTGGTGGTCCGGCCCATCGCGTCGGTGACGGCCGCGAGCAGGCCCGCCGGGTCGTAGGCGTAGGAGTCCAGCACCAGGCTGGCGCCCCCCGGGTTGGCCCGGCTGGTCGAGTTGCTGGTCAGGGTGACCTGGGTGACCTTGCCGTACTCGTTGTAGGTGTAGTCGTAAGAGTTGCCGTCGGCGTCCACCATCGAGCTGACGTGGCCGGAGTCGTTGTACGTGTAGCCGGTGGTTGCCCCGGCCGGGTTGGCGCTCGGCGCGCCCTGCGGCGGCGCGGTGCCGCCGCTGGTCCCGCCGCCCGGAGTGGTGACCGACGTCACCTCACCGTGGTCGTTGTCGGTGTACGACGTCGTGCGGGCCGCGTCCCCGCCGGTCAGGTCGGACTGCGTCTGCTGGGTCAGGTTCCCGTCGGCGTCGTAGCTGTCGGCGTTCTGCAGCGTGTGGGTCACGCCGGTGACCTGGTCTGTCACGGCCGGCTCGGTGACCGTCAGCGGCTGGCCCATGCTGTTGTAGGCGTAGCTCGTGATCAGCCCGGCCGGGTGGGCGTCGCTGTAGGCGGTGCTGGTGAGCGGCCGGCCGAGGGCGTCGTAGGTGAAGACCGTCCGGAGCCCGCTCGGCTTGGTGACCTGGGCGAGGTCGCCATCGGAGTAGTAGCTGCTGGACGTCACCGCCCCGCCCGGCGTGGTCTTCGACACGAGCAGGCCGGCCGGCGTGGTGCCGCCGCCATAGGCGGCTGTGGAGGTCGTCGAGTAGGCGCTGGCGGTCGTGCGCCCGGACGGGAAGTCGCTGGTCGCGGGGGTCGTCGAGGTCGTCAGCTCACCGGCCGCGTTGTAGGCGGACGAGGTCAGGTAGGTGTTGTCGGCCGCCGACGCGGACCGGGCGTCCCGCACCGCCGTCTGCTCGTTGTTGCGCGGGTCGAGCGGGTTGGCGGCGTTGTCGTAGTAGCTGTAGTACGTCGTGCAGGCCGCGCCGGTCGTCGTGCAGGAGGACGCCGTGGCGGCGGCCTGCGCCCGCGGGCCTGCCTTGGCGCCCGCGGCCGCGCCGGTGGCCGCGGGCGACACCGGGTACCAGGTACGTGTCAGCACGTTGCCGTGGATGTCGCTGGTCAAGCTGGTGACGTTGCCGTCCGAGTCCGTCACCTGGTTGACGAGGCCGGCCGCGTCGTAGCCGAACGCCCGCGGGGCATCACCGTTGCCCGGCGTGTAGCTGACCAGCCGGCCGCCGTTCAGCGCGTCGTACCCGTAGACCTCGTTGTACCCGGCTGGATCGGTCACGGTCACGGAGCGGGTGACCTCGCCGAGGCTGTCGGAGGTGGCCTTGTAACCGGTGGCCAGCGGCGGGTGGATCTGCCACTGCCCGCCATGGGGGTCGGTGTTCGTGGTGACGCGGTCCTGGGTCCTGTCGTAGGCGGCCTGCTCGTGAATCCGGCCCGACGGCAAGGTCACCTGGGTCAGTTCGGCCGATGGGCCGGTGGCGAGCGCGTACTGGCCCGCGATGGCGGGCTGGCCGAGCGGCCGCGGGTAGACACCGGCCTGGCCGATCGACCCGGCGAAGTAGCCGATCGGGGTGTCGACCAGCGACGGGCCCTGCGTCGCGTAGTTGTCCGGCCACCCGCCGCCCCAGAAACCGGCACCGATGGTGTCGTTGGTCAGGCCGGCCGCGGTGATCTGCCCGGTGAGCGTGGCGACCTGGGTGCCGTCCAGCCACAGGGCCTGGCTGGTGCCCGACCCGGTGATCACCGCGTAATGCCAGTTGCCGTCGTCGACGTTCACCGAGGAGGACATGGGATCGACCGAGCCGTTCCACAGCTCGCCGTACAGCCTGCCGTTACCGCCGACATACAGGGCGGGCACGTGCTGCACGCTGTTGCCCGCCGTGTTCGACAGCGCGTCGGCCTGGTAGCCGAACAGCACTCCGCTGGAGGTGGAGCTGGCGCCCTTGAACCACAGGCCAACCGACACGTAGTCCTGGTCGGCGATCAGGTTCGCGGGCAGCGAGACGGACGAGCTCGTGCCGTTGAAGCTGGCCGCGGTCTCGCTGCTGCCGGCCATCGGGCCGGGCGCGCCGAGGGTCACGTTGGAGTAGGTGCCGTCGGT
>Ga0209839_10001318_pt1 | contig 12786 bp, 12 predicted proteins | sample OrgsoiDNA2013050_FD_185800 | JGI IMG/M metagenome (GOLD analysis project Ga0209839, IMG submission 185800) | Permafrost soil microbial communities from the Arctic, to analyse light accelerated degradation of dissolved organic matter (DOM) -... | ecosystem: Environmental > Terrestrial > Soil >... | reverse complement strand
CGGCCAGGATCTCCTCCAGCGGGGTGGATGCGTCCACGCCGTGCGGCGAGTAGAGGTCGAGGTAGTCGGTACCGAGCCGGCGCAGGCTGCCCTCGACGGCTGCGAACATGGCCTTACGGCTGTTGCCTCGGACGGTCCAGGGTTCGGTGCGGGTCACGCCGATGCCGTATTTGGAGCTGATCACGTAGTTGTCCCGGTCGGCGCCGATGAACGTCCCGATCAGCTCTCGATGCTCCTTCACTGGCATTGCTTTACTGGCATTGCAGGCGCTAGCCGACGGCGTTTCCGGCGGGCGGGCACATGGTTCGCAGGCCACAGTCGAGGAAGCGGATCATCCAGTCGAAGGTCTCATCGGGGTCTGCGTTCCACTGGAAGCCGTCGGCGGCTTGCAGGGCGGCGTATCCGTGGATGGTGCACCACAGGGTGCGGATGGCGTGGTTCATCTCGGTGTCGCCGATGCCGTACCCGCGCATCTGCCCCGCATAGGGGGAGCCGTCCAGGCTGGGCCCGTGGATCTCGGCGTCCGGCAAGCGGCGGGGCTGCCCCTCCCATGCCCCGGTCAGTCGCGCGGCCTGGCCTGGCGTGCTGCGTCTTCCGCGTGCGCCTCGTCCCACGCCTCGGCCAGCGCGTCAGCGTCCTGGCGGCTGTAGAGCTCGTCCAGCAGCTCCAGAACGCGCGGGTCCCACTGGGATGCGTTGTCCTGGGCCTCCCCGGTCCAGGCGATGGGCTCACTCATCCATGGGGTGTATTCGGGGGTCATGGCGTCTCCTGCCCTCGGGTCCTTGTCCCGGGTGCTGTATGACCCGTGGCTAGGGTTCACCTCCTGCTGGCCGGGATCTGTCAAGGGGGGCGCGCAGCGCCCGCGGGGCAGCTCAGAGCCCCTGGACGAGGGCCGGGGCGGCAGTCCCGGGCGAGGGCCCGTTCCGGGGCCGGATCGGCAGGCGGGTTTCGGTGCTGCCCGGGATGGCACGGCTTACTCGTATTTCACTTCTCACTTAGCGACTGGTTTGCAGGTGCGTGCGGGGTGCTGTGGTTGAGGTGCTGCAATAAGTTTTCCGGGGCATCCTGGGCGTTATGAGCCACCCGCGCGCGGCCAGCCATGACTCTGAGCATGAGCATGGGCACGGCCCCGAGCATGAGCACGGCCATGAGCATCAGCACGACGGGTCGGGAGTTGCGGCCCGGTTGCGGCATGTGCTGCGCCCGCATTCGCATGAGGCGGCCGATCAGGTCGACGCGGTGATGGAGGGCAGCGCGGAGGGGATGCGGACGCTCTGGATCACGTTGGGTGTGCTGGGCCTGACCGCGCTGATCCAGGCGGTGGTGACTGGGCTGTCGGGGTCGGTGGCGCTGCTGGGTGACACGCTGCATAACGCGGCGGATGCGCTGACGGCGGTGCCGCTGGGGGTGGCGTTCGTGCTGGGCCGCCGTCCGCCGACCCGCCGTTACACCTATGGCTATGGCCGGGCCGAGGATCTGGCCGGCATCGCGATCGTCTTGACGATCGCGGCGTCCTCGGTGCTGGCTGCGTACGAGGCGGTCACCCGCTTGATCCATCCGCATCACGTGTCGGATCTGATCGCGGTCGCGGTGGCGGCGCTGATCGGGTTCGCCGGTAATGAACTCGCGGCCCGGTACCGGATTCGGACCGGCCGCAAGATCGGCTCGGCGGCGCTGGTCGCGGATGGGCTGCATGCCCGCACTGATGGGTTCACGTCGCTGGCGGTGCTGCTGGGTGCGGGTGGAGTGGCGCTGGGCTGGGACTGGGCCGACCCGGTGGTCGGGCTGGTGATTACGGTGGCGATCCTGGCGGTGCTGCGGCAGGCGGCCCGTGAGATTTACCGGCGTCTGATGGATGCGGTGGATCCGGCGCTGGTTGACCAGGCCGAGAGGGTTCTGCGGGCCACGCCGGGTGTGCTGGAGGTGGGTCAGGTGCGGATGCGCTGGATCGGCCACCAGATCCGGGCCGAGTGCGAGATTGCCGTGGCCCCGGAGATCAGCGCGGTGGAGGCCCATCAGCTCACGGTCAGCGTTGAGCATGCGCTGCTGCATGCGATTCCCCGGCTGTCCGGGGCGCTGGTGCACGCTGACCCGCAGGTTGCCGGTACTGACCCGCATGACGTGCTGGCCGATCACCGCGCCCCCGCCCCGGTCCCTGCGCCGGGGCGGCCCTGACCATGGGGCGGCTCAGGCCGCCGGGGCGGCCCGTGCTGTCCAGGTGAAACTGCGGATGTCGGGGACCTGCTCGGCGACCTGAACAGCGACCTGCTGGCCTAGGCTGTCCGCCTCGGTGACGGTGAGGCCCGGGTCGACCCAGCCCTCGATTTCCACCCGCAGGGTGCGTCCGGTCCACCGGGCCCGCGCGTGGGCGTGGATCACGCCGTCCACGAACCCGGCTGCTGCCTCGGCGGAGGTGATGAGGTCGGGGTCGACGCCGTCGGCTAGGCGGTGCACGACGTCGGCGGTGACTTCCCAGCCGACGTGGCAGATGAACAAGGTGACCGCGATACCCGCGATCGGGTCGCCCCACCGGAAACCAAGCGCGACCGTGACCAGGCCAACGAGAGCACCGAGGGAGGACAGGGCGTCCAGCCAGGAGTGGCGGGCGTCCGCGACGAGGGTGGCCGAATGGATGCGCCGGCCAACGACGAGTTTGTACCGGGCGACGACCTGGTTGCCGATGATGCCGAGGGCGGCGCCGAAGATGCCCAGGGCGAGGTGGCTGGTGGGGCCGTGGTCGATGAGTTTGCGGATGCTTTCGTATCCGGCGAACGCGGCGCTGGCCCAGATGACGGTGGCGATGCCGACCCCGGCGATGTCTTCGGCGCGTTCGAGGCCGTAAGGGTACCGTTCGGTGGCCGGTTTGCGGGAGAGCCGGAATCCGAGGAATACGACGGCGCTGGTGGAGACGTCCGACAGGTTGTGGATGGCGTCGCCGAGCAGCCCGACTGAGCCGGTCAGGATGGCGACGAACAGCTCAGCAATGCCCGTTAGGGCCAGCCCGGCGGCGCTGACCGCGACGGCCCGGTTTGCCGCCTGGCGGTCCTGCGCTTCGTCGTGCGTGGTCGGCAGGGGGAACGCGGCGGCCGGGTCACGCAGTCCTGCTGTCTTGTGCATGCAGCCATGATGCCGGCTTGTCTCCGGCCGGACAAATGGGCGCGGCGGCGGCTGTTCCTTGCGGCGGCGACCGGCGCGCGCCAGGCGGGTGGGCGGGCCACCCCCCTGTTGCTACTTTTTCCGTGCCCGGGGCGCGGCCGGGGACGAGTGGCGTGGGGATTTCGTCTTCCGGCCGGTTTGTTTCTGCCTCGCCGCCTCCCCTTGTCTAGTCCAGGCGGCCGGGGTCGGCTGCTCGCCTCAGGAAGATCCGGGCGGCGGCCTCAGCGCCCCGTCTCCTCTTCGCTGCTATCGCATCGCGGCGATGACGCAGCCGCCGATCCCGGCCAGCACGATGCCGGCCAGCACCTTCCGCGCCTGGCGCGTGCCCGGTTCGGGAACGTGGAAAACCCAGACGCCTACGCTGGCGTTCACCAGAAGGCTGAGCTGGGCGATGGTGAAGCCCGTGCCGGTGCCCACCCGTGCCACCAGGGCGAGCAGGGCGAGGTTGCCAATGCCGAACAGGACACCGGCGCCGAGTTGCGCGCTCGTGGCGCGTACGCCCAGCTTGACCGGCTCGCCAGCCGGGAGAGCCAAGGCGAGGGCAGCACCCAGGATTCCCAGAGCGAGCGGGAAATCGCTCACCTGGGCGGGAACCGCGGCCCACTGTGCCGGCACGAAGTAACTCCCCCACAGGACCCCCGCCCCGCCTGCCCACAGCAGGCCGGCCCGCGCGGTGCCGGCACGCCGACCGGATTCAGTGGCCGCACCTGGCCGCGGGGATGACGAACTGGGCTGCCCGGAGGGGCCGTCCCGGGAACCGGCGATCAGCAGTACCCCGGCCACAACGGCCAGGAAGGCGACGCCTAGGACGGCGAACCGTGCTTTGGAGAAGCCGTCAAGCTCACCGAACAGCAAAGCGCCCCAGGCGAACGCGACAACGATGTTGAGCGGCGTCCATGTCCCGGCCGCTCGCGCGAGCCCGATCGTCTCCGACGCCTTGAACACGCAGTAGTTGCCCGCCGTCCACACCACGCCGCCAGCTAGCGGCAGCCAGAAGCCCCGCCAGCGGAACACCAGGCCGCCGCCGCCGGCCAGCAGAGCTATCCCGGCGAAGACGGCGTTGCCGACGGCCACGTAAAAGACCCGGGAGCGTCCTGGCGTCCCGGGCAGGAGCTGGGCCAGCGGAATCCAGGTGCCCAAGGCGGCCACCAGAACGAACGCGAGCAGTACGGTCATGGCTTTGCCTGCTTCCTGGCCATGCCATCAGTCCTGGCCGCCGGGGAGTGCGCAGCGCCTGCGCCGTGTGCTGCCGACTCCGGCAGTTTATCCTCGTTTAACGAGCATATAGAAACGAGTGAGAGAAAGGCGGCATCCCGGATATTCAGGCAAAAAACCAGGTCAAAAATGTCTTGCCGTGTTTGGGTCACGCTACGTAGGCTTCTGCCATGCGTCTGGGCCCGTTGCCTACACCCACGAGGGGAGGTGCCCAGTGATTATCGAACTCACCGTTCCGGCTGCCGCGCAGCCTATTCGTGACGGTATTTCACCGCTGAGCGCCGCCCGAGTGGGCGCTGGCGGCGTGTGCCTGCCCGCTTCCTGGCGTGCTGCCGCGAGCAGCAAGCGTCCGCGTCTGGGTGGCCGTTCCGGCGCCGAGTTCGCGCTCGCCATGACGCTCACCGCCGTGACCAGGCCGGGGCACACGAATATCCGCAACCACACGTACATGACCCGCGTTAACGCCGATGGCGATGGCGGATCGGGTCCGCACTCCCGGAGAAAACAACCGGCCTAGCAGAGCCGGCCAACCTCCTCGAGGCCGCGGACCCCACACAGGGTCCGCGGCCTTAAGTATTTGGGCCTCGGTCCCTTCGGACGGGCGAGAGATCGCAGGACGACGAGGGATCAGCAGACGAGAGGGGTTGGCTCCGATGCAGTGGCCCAATGCCACCGCCAGCGCGGCGGACGCGGCGGGGTTCGAGGCAGGTTCAGCCGGGTCCGGGGACGACTCGGTTCCAGCGTCCAGACCACCGGACGGGAGCGCGGGCGGCGAGGCTGCCGGCTCCGGGGCGCCAGGGGGCGTCCACCTGCCCGGCAGCAGCGTTCCGAACGGGCTGGCCGGGATGAATCTGCCCTGTACCGGCGATCCAGAGTTGTTTTTCGCTGAATCACCGCAGGACGTCGAGAGCGCCAAGGCGCTCTGCCGTGGCTGCCAGGCGCGACTGGCCTGCCTGTCGGGCGCGCTCGAGCGCAAGGAGCCGTGGGGAGTCTGGGGCGGAGAACTTCTCCTGCACGGGACGGTCGTGCCGCGCAAGAGGCCCCGGGGCCGTCCCCGCAAGACCGAGGTGGCCGCCTGAACCGCATGCGCCGCGGCAGACCAGGACGGCCTGGACACACATCTCAAGGGTGGCGAGCAGCATGTATCTCATCGAGGAAATGGCAGCCGAACGACATCGAAGTTATCTCCAGCAAGCGTCACGGACGCGCCAGGCGCGGCGGTTCCGGGCTCTGGGCCGGGCGGCCCGGCGCGCGGAACGGGCCGAGCGGCGGATGCGCGACGCGCGCAGCGCCATCGCTCGACTGCGCACCGAGGTTGACTTAAGCCGGGAATGACGCCCGCACCAGCAAGCCCCCGCCCCGTCGGCCCGGCGGGCGGGGACCTGCGGGGCGGGGGGTCGCTCGTGATCAGGCCACCGGCAGCGGCAGGCGCCCGTCCGCGTCCGGCGCGTCCGTGTAGCCGGGCATCCACTTGAGCACCTCGGCCCGGAAGGCGCCTTCGCACTCCAGCTGGCACAGCACGCCGATGCCGGACGTGGACACCCGGTGAATGAGCACGTAACTCGGCGGCAGGTTGAACTTCCGGGAAATGTTCGACGCGTTCAGATCCGTGACCCGCGCGGCCTCGCCGCGCATCCATTCCCGGGTGAACCGGAAGCACTCGACCTTGGACGGCTCGGCCAGCGGGCCGAGAAACGCGCGCAGCGCCTCCAGGTCGACCTGGATGCCCTCGTTCAGAAATCCGTTCGCGCGCAGCTCACGTTCGACCGCCCCGATGTCGGGCTCGTCCTCGTGCATGATGTGCAGTAGCCGGCCGAAGAACCGCGGCAGGCCGCCCGGCAGCCGGTCGACCGCGCCGAAGTCGAGTACCCCGAGGCGCCCGTCGTCCAGCAGCCGGAAGTTACCGGGGTGCGGGTCGGCGTGCAGCAGCCCGGCCCGCGCCGGGCCGGAGAACAGGAACCGGGTGAGCAGGATTCCCGACCGGTTCCGCTGCTCCTGGGTGCCGTCGCTGATGATCCGGGCCAGCGGCGTGCCGTCCATCCACTCCGAAACGAGCACGTGCTGCGTTCCGGTCACCACGTTCGGCACGTAGATGTCTGGGTCGCCCTCGTAGGCGTCGGCGAAGGCCTGCTGCGATTTCGCCTCCAGCTCGTAGTCCAGTTCCTCGATGACGCGGTCCCTGAGCTCCTCCAGCAGCGGCTTGACATCCAGGCCGGGCATGAGGACGCCGAACAGGCGGCCGACCCGGGCCAGCTGGGTGAAGTCCTTGATGATCGCGTTGCCCGCGCCCGGGTACTGGATCTTGACCGCGACCCGGCGCCCGTCGCGCCAGGTGGCCGCGTGCACCTGGCCGATCGACGCTGCCGCTACCGGACGATCGTCGAAGTCGGTGAAGTTGTCCCGCCAGCTCTCGCCCAGATCCTGTACCAGCACCTGGTGGACGGTGCGGGCGGGCAGTGGTGGCGCGGATTCCTGCAGCTTGGTCAGGGTGGCCCGGTAGGGCCCGGCGATTTCCGGCGGCAGCGCGGCCTCGAAGATGGACAGGGCCTGCCCCATCTTCATCGCCCCGCCCTTCAGCTCACCGAGGACCCGGAAGATCTGCTCGGCGGTGCGCTGCTGGATTTCGGCCGCGACGATCTCGGCGCTGCGGCCGCCGATCCGCTTGCCCAGGCCGAGGGCTGTCCGGCCCGCGTAACCGATCGGCAGGCCCGCGAGCTTGGCAGTACGCGTCACAGCGCGTTGAGGTACGTCATTCACAGTTCAATTGTCCGTCATGCCGTGCGGCGCCGCGCCGCAGGTACACCTAGGCTCCGGCCGCCAGGTCCGGCGCCGCCACTGCCAGTCCGGGACGGCCAGTTCCAGCGTCCCGTTGGTGACCGCTTGGCCTGGGTGGCCGGTGTCGATGAACAGCAGCACCTGCGCCGCGGCCAGCGCGCCGGCCGCGGCGGCGAGCACGGTGTCGCACGCCTGCGGCTCCGGCCGGGAGCCGGCGACCTGCGCGAGGATCAGCGGCCAGGCCGGATCCCGCTCGGCCCGGGCCAGGTCCAGGCAGCGCAGGCATGCCGACCGGCCCGGGCTGACCAGCGGGCCGACCACACCGACGGCTTCGGCGGCGGTGACCACCAGATGCGGGATCCGCTCCCGGACCAGCACCGCGGCCGGCTCGGGATCGCTGACCTCCGCGAGGACGACAAGATCCGGCTGCACCGCGCTGTCGCCGGTCCGGACCTCGGGCGCGATGCGCCTGATTGCGCGGGCCGTCCCGGCCGCCCGGGGCAGATCCAGCTCGGCCAGGCTCAGGCCCGCGGGGGTGAGGTCCTGGGGCCGGGTGATCTCGGCGTCCTCGATCACGATCCGCCCGATCCCGGCGGCCGCGAGCAGGCTGGCCAGCCCGGAGCCGACCCGGCCCGCCCCGTGCACCCGGACGCACGCTGCGCGCCGCCGGGCCAGGGTCCGGGCTCCGCCATCGCTGTCGCCGTACGCCAGCGACGCGGTGGCCAGCTCCGGAGCGAGCCGGCCGCGCTGGTCCGCGGGCAGCGCACTGAGTGGCCGCGCCGCGGACTCAGCCAGCGCTCCGGCGCCCGCGAGTAAACCGAGTACCCGCTGGGCCGCCTCGGCCGGGACACCGGCCTGCCCGGCGGCTTCGATGATCGCCGTCCAGTCGCGGCTGCCGTCCAGCAGCGTGAGCACCGCGGCCGATGTGCCGATCCCGGACAGGGCCATCGCGCGGCGGGGGTTGACCCCGATCTGCAGCGTGTCCCGGTTACGCCACACCGGCAGCAGCCCGGCCCTGAGCGCTGGTCTCATGCCGCAATCGTGACATCCCGGGCTGACATTCCCGGGCTGACCGGAAAGCCTGGGCTCACCGGAAGACCTGGGCTCACCGGAAGACCTGGGCCAACCAGAAAGCAGGGATCCCGGATGCGCGAGCGGTCTGAACCGGGACCGCAAGATCGCCTTCGCGAACCGACCGTCCCCCTTCCCCTGAAGACGAACGGCTCTGCCAAAGTGACCAAGTGCCCGCGCATCCGGGAACTCTGCTGGCGAACTTAGGAGCCGCGCCGCCACCGCGTCAACACAGCCTGTGGATAAAGCTGTGGACAACGTGGGGAGTAACCGGCGTGTTGCTGGGGAAATCCGTGCCGCCGCCCTGTGGCTTTCCCTGCGCCCAATTGTGGTCACCCGCGCCTAGCTGGCCGAACGTCCTGCACCGCCTGTGGACGAAAGATTTTGGACGGTGCGTGCGGGGTTCTCAGTCCTGGGAGCCCTCCGGCCCCTGGGAGCCCTCCGGCCCTCCTGAACCCTCCGGCTCTCCTGAACCCTCCGGCTCTCCTGAACCCTCCGGCCCCTCTGTGTCCCCGGGCCCTCCTGAACCCTCGGGCCCGTCGCTGCCCAGGTCCTCCGCCTCGAGATCCGGGATGTCCAGCTCCGGCCCGCCCCGGACGAAGCTGTCCGGGTCGTCCAGGTCCTCGGCCGTAGGCATCAGGTCAGGGTGTGCCCATATCGCGTCCCGGCCGTCCACCCCGCGGGCTTCGGTCAGCCCGGCCCAGATGGTCGCGGCCTCGCGCAGCCGCCGCGGCCGCAGTTCCAGGCCCACCAGCGTCGCGAACGTCCGCTCCGCCGGACCGCCGCTCGCGCGGCGGCGCCGGATCGCCTCGGCCAGCGCGTTCGCGTGCGGCAGCCGGTCGGCCGCCGCGGCGTCCACCACCGTGGACACCCAGCCCTCGACCAGGGCCAGCGCCGTCTCCAGCCGGGCCAGCGCCGCCTTCTGCGCCTCGGTGTTCTCCGGGCGGAACAGCTCACCCCCGGCCAGCGCGTCGCGCAGCGCCTCCGGGTTGCTGATGTCGATCTGCGGCATGGCCTCTTCCAGCCGGGACAGGTCGACGGTCATGCCCCGCGCATAGGCCTCGACCGCGCCGAACAGGTGCGCGGTCAGCCACGGCACGTGGGCGAACAGCCGGTGGTGCGCGGCTTCGCGCAGCGCCAGGAACAGCCGGACCTCACCGGCGTCCAGGCCGAGTCCCTCGCCGAACGTGGCCACGCCGGACGGCAGCAGCGCGGCCGTTCCCTTCGGGCCCAACGGCAGGCCGATATCGAAGGAGCCGACGACCTCGCCGGCCAGCTCCGCCACGGCCGCACCGGTTTGGCCGCCAATCATCGCCCCGCCGACCTGCTTCATCATCGCGCCCAGGCCACCCAGGCCGCCGAGCCCGCCACCGAACGCCCCGAACGCGGACTTCAGCTCCTCCGGGACGCCTTCCATCTGCGACGGGTCGACCTGCATCATGCTGCTCATGCCTTCGACCACGGTGGCGGCGATCGGCTCGCACAGCTTGGACCAGACCGGAAACGTCGCCTCCACCCACTCTGAGCGGCTCCAGGCCTCGATCGTCCGGATGCCGGATGGGAAGGTGGTGACGTCCTCCAGCCACAGGTCGGCCAGCCGCACCGCCTCGACGACGTCGCTGCGCTGCGAGGCCAGCACGCTGGGGTCCCCGGCCGCCGCGACCGCGTGCCGCGCCACGTTCTTGGCCAGATCCCAGTTGACCGGGCCGCCGCGGTACGACATCAGGTCGGCGAACTGGCGCAGCGCGTCGGCGAACTGCTGGGGGTCGCCGAACGGGTTGGCCCCGCCGAACGGGCCGCCCGGCTCGGGCGGCTGGCCTGCGCCGCCCCAGCCTCCGCCGCCACTGCCGCCGCCACTTGCGCCGCTGCCGCCTGCGCCGCTGGCACCAGAACCACTGGATCCCCCGGGCTCACCGGGCCGCCGCTCCGGGTCCGGCGGGCCAAAGCCGAACGGACGATCAGCCATTTGTCCGTCCTCTCGGGCAGGATGGAAGGGTCATGACCGTCACGCTATCTCGGGAGCGGCTTAATTTGAGAAACGGAGAAGGCCAGGTTCGCCAACGGCGCAGCGGAAATGGCGCGGCGGGCCGGCATCCGGCGGTGGCGGTCACCGGGGCGTCGCGCGGCATCGGGCGGGCCCTGACCGCTCATCTCGCCGCGTCGGCGTCCGTCCGCAAGGTCGTGGCGATCGACGATCACCGCGGCGATGTGCCCGGCGTGACCTGGCGGGTGGCCGACGTGCGCGACCCCGCGCTGGCCGGCCGGCTGGCCGGGGTGGACGTCGTGGTGCACACTGACCTCGACCTGGCGCCGGACTCCGAGCACCGGGCCCGGCGCGCATTCAACGTCCGCGGCGCGCAGACCGTGCTGACCGCGGCCGCGGCGGGCCGGGTGGGCCGGGTCATCCTGGTTACCAGCGCGATGGTGTACGGCGCGCGGGCCGACAACCCGGTGCCGCTGCCGGAGACAACCCCGCTGGCGGCCGACGTGGACAGCAGCGTGGCCGGTGACCTGCTGGAGATCGAGGAGGTGGCGGGGCGGTCGCCGCGGTCCCACCCGGGCCTGGAGGTGACCGTGGTGCGCCCGGCCGCACTGGTCGGCGACGACATCGACACCATCGTGACCCGGCACTTCGAGGCGCCGCGGCTGCTGACGGTCAAGGGCTGCGAGCCGAGCTGGCAGTTCTGCCACATCGACGATCTCGTCTCGGCCCTGGAGCTCGCCGTCACCGGGGAGGTCACCGGCGAGTTCGCGGTGGGCTGCGACGGCTGGCTGGACGCCGAAGCTGTCTGCGAGCTCAGCGGGCTGCGCGGCATCGAGCTGCCCGCGAGCCTGACGTTCGGCGCCGCGCAGCGCCTGCACCGGGTCGGGGTGACCCCGGCGCCCGCGGCCGACCTGCGCTACGTCGTCTACCCGTGGGTGGTCGACTGCACCACCCTGCGCGCGGCCGGCTGGCGGCCGAAGTATGACAACACCACGGCCCTGCAGGTCCTGCTGGAAGGGCGCGGTGGCCGGCACGCGGTGGCCGGCCGGCGGATCACCCGCAAGGAGGCGACGATCACGGCCGCAGGCGCGGCGGCCGGTGCGGGCGCCGTCATCGGGACCGCCGCGATCGTCCGGATCGCGCGGCGCCGCCACCGGAGCGGCACCTGACCACGGGGCCGGGTAACCTTGGGCCGGTGAGTCCCATCCGCCTGATCGGGCTGCGTGACACGCCGCTGTCGGTCGATGAGGTGCAGGCCGCCGTCATGGCAGACGGCGCGGGCGGGATCGCGCTGTTCGCGGGCGCCGTGCGCGACCACGACCACGACCGTGCGGTCACCGGCCTGACCTACAGCGCGCATCCGTCGGCCGAGGCGGAGCTGCGCCGGGTCGCCGAGGAGGTCGCGCGGAAGTACCCGGTGCACGCGCTCGCGGCCGTGCACCGTGTCGGGGACCTGCGGATCGGCGAGCTGGCCGTCGTCGTGGCGGTTTCGTGCGCGCACCGCGGTGACGCCTTCGACGCCTGCCGGATGCTGATCGATGAGCTCAAGGCGACCGTGCCGATCTGGAAGCACCAGCGCTTCACCAGCGGCGACAGCGAATGGGTCGGGTGCGCGTAGTCTTCCGGTCATGTCCCGTCGCGCCCTGACGCTGTACATCGCGGGAGGCGCCGTCATCGTCGCCCTCGTCGCCGCGATCCTGCTGCCCGTCCCGTACGTCATCCTCGGCCCGGGACCCACGCTGAACACCCTGGGCAAGGACTCCAGCGGCAGGCCGCTCATCACGATCTCCGGGCACCGGGTCTACCCGACCAGCGGGCACCTCAACATGGTCACCGTCAGCTACCAGGGTGGGCCAGGGGACGAGTTCGACGCCTTCACCGCGCTGCGCGCCTGGCTGGACCGCAGCGAGGCGGTTGTCCCGGAGAGCGAGCTGTTCCCGGCGGGCCAGTCTCAGCAGCAGGTCCAGCAGGCCGACCAGGAGCAGATGACCAGCTCGCAGCAGACGGCTACGGCGGCGGCCCTGCACCAGCTCGGCATCGGGTACAAGACCGTCGCGGGCGTGGTGGGTACCGAGAAGCAGATGCCGGCCGCCGCGGTGCTGAAGGCTGGTGACCTTATCACCGCGGTGGACGGCCACCCGGTCACCGGCCCCGCCCAGCTCACGTCGCTGATCAAGGCCAGGGGGGGCTCGGGGCCGCTGCGGCTCACGATCGTCCGGGGCGGCGTCACCCGGCAGGTCCAGATCACACCCAAGCTGGTCGGCGGCCGGCCCGTGCTCGGGGTGATCGTTCAGCAGCAGTACCAGTTCCCGTTCACGGTCAACATCAGCATCGGCAACATCGGCGGTCCGAGTGCCGGCATGATGTTCGCCCTGGGGATCATCGACAGGCTCACGGGCATGGACCTGGCCGGCGGCAAGTTCATCGCCGGCACCGGGGAGATTTCCCCCGACGGCGCGGTTTCGGCGATCGGCGGTATCCAGCAGAAGATGGTCGGCGCCCGGGACGCCGGCGCGACCGTCTTCCTCGCCCCGGCCGGCAACTGCTCGGACACCGTGGGCGCGGTCCCGGCCGGGCTCCGGGTC
>Ga0209839_10001317_pt1 | contig 12788 bp, 15 predicted proteins | sample OrgsoiDNA2013050_FD_185800 | JGI IMG/M metagenome (GOLD analysis project Ga0209839, IMG submission 185800) | Permafrost soil microbial communities from the Arctic, to analyse light accelerated degradation of dissolved organic matter (DOM) -... | ecosystem: Environmental > Terrestrial > Soil >... | reverse complement strand
ACAGGCTTGGAGCCACCATCTCGCCGCGCCACGGTTCGGTGAGACTGACGCTCACTGGCTCCGCCCCCACCGGAGCGGTGCTGTTCGAACTGCCCGCGTTCGTCAACAACATCGCCGCCACCAGTTCCGGCAGCATCGACCAGAAGACCGGGACCGTACGGGTGCCGAGCGGCGTGCGGCGGGTGACCGTTCGTCTGCGTCACACCCCCTCGTGAAGACAGACCTGACCACCCGACCACCGCTGCAAGGAGTGCCGTGACCGCTGAAGCCAACAAAGAGATCGTCCGCCAGTTCTGGCAGGCACTGTACGACCGAGATTGGGACGGCATCGCCCGCTACTTCGTCGAGGACAGCGAATACACCGACGTCCCCTCGCCCGCGGACGACGTGGCGCGGGGTCCCGAGCTCATCGTGGCCCGCCTGCGGCTCGGGCTCGAGCGCATCTCGGGCTACGAGCACGAGCTGCGGCTGATGGTGGCCGAGGGCGACACGGTGGTGACCGAGCACGCCGAGACGTGGCACTGGCACACGGGCGAACAGGTGACGCTGCCCTTCGTCTCGGTCCAGGAGCTGCGGGACGGCTCAATCGTCCGCTGGTGGGACTACTGGGACCTGCAGACGCTGATGAACGCTGCACCGGCGTGGTGGGTAGAGCACATCATGCAGGGCTACACCTGAGCTCCGAGGGCGCTTCGGCCTTCGCCCGATCAGTCTTCGAGGTTCTGAACCATGTCGACCATCGACTGGCCGGTCAGCCGGAACATGGTCTCGTCGTCGGATTGACGCCACAGGTCGAGCAGACCGACCGACAGTGGATCGCATCCGTACCGCATCGGTCCGGTGTCATTGAGAATGGCGTCGACGATCAGTGCGGCGGCGTCAGCCGGCGGTGCCACCTGTGGGTCGGCCACTTCTCGGCGCAGGCTGGCCGCCAGTTCAGCCATGGGCCGGTACCGCGCGAAGCGAGCGGCCACCGGTTCGCTCTTGCTCAATTGGAACATGTCGGTGTCGATGGGACCGGGGAGGATCTCGACCACGCGAATGCCCGACGGAGCCACCTCGACGCGGAGACTGTCCCCAAAAGCCGAGACCGCTGCCTTGCTGGCGCGGTAGGTCGAATAGAAGGGGACACTGGCCAGGATCGATGACGAGGAGACATTGCAGACAACAGCCGGTCGATGAGTCCGCAAGGTCGGGATGGCCGCCATGGTGACGCCAACCAGCCCCACCACATTTGTCTCGAACACCGTGCGCCAGTCATCCAGATCGCTGTGCTCGACCGGCAGGTAGTCGGAGTCAATGCCGGCATTGTTCACCAGCACGCGGAGATCGCCCGGTATCTCATAGGTGGTCGGGTCGGTCACGTCCAAGCGGCGGACGGTGAGGCGCCCGGTCGCCTCGCCCGGCAGGTCGGCCCCTTGCTCGGGATTGCGCATTGTCGCCACCGTCTCGAAGCCCCGGTTCGCCAGCGCGATGGCGATCGCCCTTCCGATACCTCTGCTGGCACCGGTGACGAGCGCGCTGCCTCCAACTTCCATGTTCCGCTCCTTCGCCCACGTGGTCACCGAGAAATGGAATCCCGATGGACCCCGTCGTCACCTTGTCACATTGCGGCGCCCCCGACCGGATGACGAGCGTGACCCTTCACACCCCGACGAATCGATTGCTCAGGTCACCCCGCAGTCGTCCGGCCGGCAACTTTCGGCCGCTCAAGACGAGCGCCAGATCCTGGGCTTGCCCCACCACCGGGTCGCCGGACCCGAATGACCACGCCATGTCGTCGGCCCGCAGGGCGATCTCGTCCAGATCGGCGCCGAAGTACTTGGCGGTCTTGGGCTTCGAAATCGAACCGAGGACGATGCGCAGGCGCTCTTCGGGGACCTTCCAGTCGATACCGAGTGCCACGGTGATGTCGAGGCCGTGGATGACATCGTGCACCAGCGCACCCTCGAGTCCGCCACCCGGTGGCCGCCACGGGTTCTGGGCATTGTCTGCCAGCGCCGCCACCAGTTCGCCTGTCGGCATCGAGGCATCGCGGTGGGCACACCGGTCCGCCATCCGGTTGAAACGTCCCCGGTCCTTGATGACTTCGGCCACGAATCGTCGGGTCGAATATCGAAATGGCATGGTCATGTGGGCCACCACTTCGCGTACCCTCCATCCGGCGCACAGCGACTGAGCATCCCAGGAATCTGGTGACAGACCGACCAATACCTCCGCCAGCGCGGTTCGTTCAGCCGCGATCTCATCCATCAGGGCGGCATGGTCGACATGGTCGACATCTCGGGATCTCATCGCTCGGAACCTCCTGAAATCGTCACCACGTACGACGCAAAGCGGTCAAGCGAGGTCAAGAAGCCAGCTTGTGCCTCCGGACCGCGCATGGGCTCGGGCACGTTGGTCTGGCGGATGTGGATCTCCGTGCCGGCCTCGCCCAGGTCGACGAACGTCGAGGTCGTCGTCATGCCGGAGTCCGGATCGATCCACACAATTCGCTCGTGCTCCACAATCTCCACGTAGGTCGCCCGCATCGCATACTCACTGCCATCGGCGTCGTTGACCAAGACGGTTTCGAAGGCTCCACCGGGATGGGCCTCGACCTTGATGTTCTCGCGGGGCGTACTGACACCGGTCGGGCCCCAGAAGTGGGTCAGATGCTCCGGCTCGATCATGCATCGAAAGACCAACTCTCTCGGAGCAGCAAAGACACGGGTGAAGTTCAGCTCAGACTCAGTCGTGTGCTCACTCATTGATCATTTCCTTTCTGTCTCGATGAAGATCCGCGTTGGATGTCGCGCAGGTGTACATCCAATTTGTCGAACCGCTCCGTCCAGATCCGTCGGCTCTCTTCGATCCAATCGACGGCGGCGTCGAGTGCTTCGCGCTCGAGGTGACAGGGACGGAACTGGGCGCGCCGAGACCGCGTGATGAGACCGCAGCGTTCGAGCACCTTGAGATGCTTGGAGATTGCGGGCAAGGTCATGTCGAAAGGCTCCGCCAGGTCGTTCACCGTGGCGTCCCCGGTGGCCAGGCGGGCGACGATCGCCCGCCGGGTCGGGTCGGCCAACGCCGTAAACGTGGCGTCGAGCCGATCCTCCACCCGGGTCATGGCCGCCACCGCCGGCCCTCGAAAAATTGGCCGCTCGGGTTCTGGCACAACTGCATCGCGTCCATCTCGTTATTTCACCATAGAGTTAGTTAACTGTCAAGTTAACTACCGTGAAGGCCTCGGCGACACCGACACGGCGCACTCCGCCGGCTGCTTGTGCCTGCCGGATTGAAACGCCCGCAGCTCTCCCCCAGTTCTTCGCCGCCGGGGCGGCAACCGGTTTGCATGACCAGCGATGCATCGGGTGAGCCCGGGTACGAGCACGAGATCCTGTATCGCCTGCCCCGTCGTGCGGAATCACCTCGCCATGTGCGCCGGCCCAGCGCGTGCCCCACGTTTCAATACGGCTGAGTCAATACGGCTGAGTCAATATGGGGGAGTCTGGTCGACGTCCACCGTCAGGAGTCCCGGTGAGGCCGTCTGACTGGTCCGACGGAAGGGCCAGGCCAGCTGGTACAGGTAACCCTTGGGTGGCTGCTCTTGGATTCCGTAGCCTTCGGGCTTCTTTCCATTTGGCAAGTGCAGCGTTCCGAAGAGCAGATCCAGCAAGGGGAACTCGCCGGCAAAGTTGCTGTTGTAGGCGGCGGGGTCGGCCGAATGGTGCCAGTGGTGAAACTCTGGCGTGGCCACGATCCAGCGCAACGGACCGAAGCGGAACCGCACATTTGCATGGATGAAGAGGGCCTGGAAGGTGATCAGCACTACAAAAACTCCCAGCACTCCCTTCGTAAAACCCAGAGCGACCAGAGGTAGGACCGTGCACGAGCGGGTGAAGGCCTGGTCAACCGGGTGGAGGCGTCCTGCGGCCAGCCAGTCCATTTCGGCGACGGAATGGTGAACGCGGTGGAACTTCCACAGCACCGGGACCCTATGTGTTGCCCTGTGGGCCCAATAGCCGGACAATCCGGCCAGGACGAAGGCCTCGCTGGTTTGGAGATAGAGAGGCTGTTGAGCAACGGCCGAACGCAGGGCTCCGGGAACGACGGCCGATATGACTGTTCCGACGGAGAGGACGGCCAAGATCAAGAGGAACGTCGTCAGGAGATTGTTCACTACGAAGTGGACGAGGTCGGTGCGCCAACCGGCGCGAAAGACCCGCTGGGAATGGAGGGCGAAAATCCGCTCCATGGGAACGAAGATGGCAGCCAGCACCGCCAATCCGAAGATAAGTCGACTGCGCACGATCAATGCGCCAAAGAAGATGGTCGCCGTCGCCGCGGCAATGATGACGTCGTGAGTCTTGAGCCGCCCGGGACCGGTGGCGAATCCTGTCGCGGAACTCATCTCGGCATGCTCGCGCTTCTGGAGCACGGGGACAATGCATCTCAAGGGATCCTCACAATCCCCTAACAGTCCCCAATCACTCAACCAGGCAAGGTCCTACTCGACACCCATACTTTGCCGCGACCGGGCGATGGTCCGCCGTTACTCCGAGGCAGCCACACCATGGTCCGCCGCCGCCACCAGGCGAGCCATCATGTCGGGATAGAAGGAGCGGAGCTTGCGGTGGACGATCCGCCCAAGCAGGGTCGTGTCCCAATTGCCCTCCCAGCGGATGTGGGTCCCCGCCGAGGTTGGCGTCAGGGTCACCTCGGCCCGATAGTTGCGGACCGGAATACCCCGAATCACCGTGTAGACGAGACGCCGGCACTCGTCGATCTCCAGTACCCGCTCTACCGAGGTCGTCCGCCCCGTGCGAAACCATTGGATGGCCCCGACCCCGTGTGCCGATTCGTCACCGGGGCTCTCGTAGCCGCTGGCATCCCATGGACCCCACTGGGCAAAGGTGGTGGCGTCCGAGACGAGGCTCCAGACGGCCTCGGGGTCGGCCCGGGACGTGCCTTCGGCCTCGACGTGCAGTTGCGTCATGGTTCCTCGCTGTCCGCGTCAACTGTGGCTGGCTCTGTACCAAATGGTACATTTGACCGTGGCCGCCTCGCAAGCCAGGGATCGCCTCCTCGCCGCTGCCGTGCAGCAGGCCTCGGCCGGCGGGATCGCTGACCTCAGTTTGCGTGAGCTGGCCTCGGCGATCGGCACCAGCCACCGGATGCTCATCTATCACTTCGGTTCCCGCGAGGGTCTCTTGATCGCCGTGACTCAGGCCGTAGAGGTCAGAGAGAGGACGGCACTCTTGGATTCAGGCGTCACCCCCGACGACGCCTGGGCGTCGTGGCAGCGACTCAGTGATCCGAAGATGTGGCCCCAGGAGCGGCTGTTCTTCGAGCTCTACTCCTATGCCCTGCTCGGCCGGCCGGGTACCGAGCAATTCCTGACGGGAATTGTCGAGGCATGGGTGGCGCCGATCGCCGCCGCTTTGGTGCAGATCGGCGTTGACCCGGAAGTCGCCCGAACTGACGCGCGCCTCGGTGTCGCGGTGGCGCGCGGTCTCCTGCTCGACCTCCTAGCCACCGGTGACCGCGACGGGGCGGGCGCGGCGTACCAGCGGTTCCTCCGGCTCATGACACACTCTCGCACTGCCGCCAACGACCTTCGTTCGGATCCTGAAGTGCCGGGCCTTGCTCCGATGTGACTGTGCCACTCCTCCGGGTCGAGTGCGTCGTCCCGGCGATGCGCACGTGTGAGCCGGTGCGTTACTCGTCGGGAGAGGGTCGCTCCGGTTCACCGTGGGCGGCGTTGGCGACGCCGGCCCGCCAGTAGGGCTTGGCCGAGATCTGCGCGGTCGTCAGACCACGCTCCAGAAGCGTCCTTCGGATGTCGGCCACCACCCGTAACTCACCGGCCAGGTAGGCGTGGCCCCGTCCGGCGGGAAGGTCGAGGCCGTCGAGGACGGCGACCAGCTTGGCGCTCGAGGCCGGGTCCGCCCCGGCGCGGTGCACCCAGTGCACGCCGATCGGCCGGCCGTCGGCGGCGCTGACCTGCTGTTGGTCGGCCACTCCATCGACCTCGAGCACGACGAGGGCGTCCTCCGGCGTCGGCAGAGATTCGGCCATGGCCAGGGAGGCCGGCATGGCGGAGTCGTCACCGGCGAAGAGGTGCCAGTCGGCCTCGGGCTGCACGGTCACCTTGCCGCGTGGCCCGATGGCCTCGATCCGTTGGCCCGGTTGGCACGACGCGGCCCAGGCCGCGGCGGGACCATCGCCGTGGAGCACGACATCGATGTCGACGGACGCGGTGGCCCGGTCCAATGATCGGATGGTGTAGCGGCGCCGGAATGACCCATCTCCGGGACCCGGCACCGCCAGCATGAGATCCTGACCGGGCTGGTACGAGAGATGGCCCAATCCCGGTGCCGTGCAACGGATGCGCCGCATGGAAGGGCTGATCGCCTCGACGGCGGTGACCTCGAGGTCCCACAGTGAGACGTCGCCCAGGCGGCTGAGCAGTGCGGAGGACTCAAGCGAGGGACGGCCGTCGGCCCCGCCGCCGCTGGCAGCCTCTTCACCTTCGACGGCCATCGCCTACGCCGTCTCGGGTCGCACGTTGGCGGTGGTGGCCGTCGAACCGAGGCTGGGGGCCGCGCCGGCGTCGCCCGCGGCCTTGTCCTCCGTGGGTTCGACCTCGCTCTCGAGCGTCTTCTTGCCGATCGAGGGCACGATGAACGAGGCCGCGAAGGCGACCAGGCCGAGGATCGAGGCCACCTCGAACGCCCGGGCGTAGCCCGCGGTCAACGCCACAGCGGTGGACACCGAGCCTTGGCCGGCCCGCAACACCGAGTGGGTGTGGTCGATGGCCACCGTGGCCAGGACGGCGAGACCGAGCGAGCCGCCCATCTGGCGCGAGGTGTTGAGGACTCCCGAGGCCAGCCCGGCCTCGGTGAAGTGCACTCCCGATGTCGCGGCCGAAGCCAGCGGTGTGAAGAGCAGGCCGAGGGCCAATGAGATGACGCAACCCGGGCCGAAGACGTGAGTCCAATAGGTGCTGGTGGACTGAATCTGGGAGAGCCAGGCAAACCCGCCGCACGCCAGGGCCGTTCCCACCAAGAGGAGGGGCCGCACGCCGAGCCGGGAAAGGAGACGCGAGCTCACCTGCGCACCGATGATGATGGAGATCGCCATGGGCAAAAAGGCCAGGCCGGCTTTGAGCGCTCCGAAACCGAGGACATTCTGCAGGTAGAGCGACATGAAGTACCACATGGAGAAGAACGCGGCACCCACCAGAAACATCACGAAGTTGGACCCGCTCACCGAGCGCGATCGGAACAGTCGGAACGGCACCAGAGGGGTGGATGCCACCTTGATCTCGATGAAGGCGAAGATGGCCAACAACACCGCTGCCACGGCCAGAATCGAAAGGGTGTAGGAGGATCCCCAGGCGTGGGTGTCGGTCCCGACGATGGCGAAGATGAGCGCCCCCAGTCCGGCCGTCACGGTGATGGCGCCGCCGATGTCCAGCTTGGTCGCCCGCTCCCCGCGCGCGGATCGCTTGGCCTCGGTGAGGTACAGGAGTGCGGCCGCGCCGGCGGCGACGCCGATCGGGATATTGACGAACAGGACCCAACGCCACGAGGCTTCGGCCGTGAGGACGCCCCCGAGGAGGGAACCAGCCGCCCCACCCGCGCCTGCCACCGCGCTCCAGGCCCCGAGGGCCTTGGCCAGCCGGACCCCCGAGAACGTGGTGACGATGATGGTGAGGGTGGCGGGCGACAAGAAGGCTCCACCGATGCCCTGCACGGCGCGGGCCGTGGTCAGCCAGGCCGAGTTCTGGGCCAGACCTCCGGCCAGACTGGCCAGGGTGAAGACGGTCAACCCGAACAGGTAGACCCGGCGGCGGCCGAAGAGATCGGCGGCGCGGCCGCCCAAGAGCAGGAACCCGGCGAACGTCAGCACATAGGCGTTGACGACCCACTGCAGCCCGGTCGGGCTGTACCTGAGGTCCCGTCCGATCGAGGGAAGGGCCACGTTAACGATCGAGACATCGAGCACGACCATGAACTGGGCCACACAGGCGATCGACAGGATGACCCAATCGGGAACACGACGGCCGTTTGGCGTGCTCAGGATGCCGTTTTCGGTACTGAGGGAGTCCGTCATCAAGAAATCTGCGCCTCGCTATTCATTGCCGTCGAACCGACTCGACCGGAAAACCGCGAGTGTAAGAGGTGGTGGTGACGCCGCTGACCGTGTCACCCTGAGGGTTCGCCCGTGCTGGCTCTCTATACCCTGTTGCAGCCCCAGATCGACCGGGATGTTCCCGTGGGAATACCTGCGGAGCCCGGTCCGTCGGACGCCCCGGTCCGTCGGACGCCCCGGTCCGTCGGACGCCCCCGATGCGGAGGCTGGGTCACCTGCAAACGTGGCGGATCAGTGTTGGCTCTCGGCGACGAGAGTGACGCAGCACCGACCGGGAGCCGGATCGAGCCGGGCGACCGCTGGAATTCCAGCCGCTTCAGTTACGCCGGTGATGAGTTCGTGGTTCATTCCGCACACCAGTTCTCGGTGCTCCTCGGCCAGGGCGTGAAACGGGCAGTTGGCCAGCGTCATGGTGTTCCCCTCGATCCGCGGCGCGTAGCCGTGCAATGACAGAAGATCCGACAGGCCCTCCATCGGTGTCTTCTGCTGCGCCTCCGTGGACTCGGTCCGGATCCCGATGGCGTGCCCGTGCTCCCGGGCCACCACCCGGAGCGCTTCGAGGATGCTGATCGAGCCGTCCGCCGCTTTCTCCACCGCACGAGCCAGAAGCAGCGCGGCCACGTCGTAGTGACGTTCCGGGACGCTCAGCGAGATCTCGCCCGCCGCCCGGCGGTACAGCTTGGCCGGTCGGCCGGCTCCGGGTCCCCCCCGCCCCTCGGGCCGGCGAAACTCGACGTCGAGCAGGCCCAAATCGGCCAACTTGTCGAGATGGAACGCCACGACCGATCTGGACAAACCCAGCGCGGCGGCGGCAGTTTCCCGGCTCACTCCGGTGTCCTGATCGGCCAGGTAGCCGTAGAGCCGACGCCGCATCGGCTCGTTCAAAGAGGCCAGGGCGGCCAGCCGGTCGGCTTCGGAGTCCACTCGCCTCATTCTAAAACACATTTAAGTTGACGGAATCCCACCCGCGTTCTAACATCAATGAAAGTAGTGTTTAGAGGGGGACAACCGCCGCCGGCCGTCCAGAAAGGGAGCTGATGACCATCGCGACCGTGCCTGAGGATCCGGATGGTGCGCCTGACACCATCCTCAGGCCCTTGTGGGGCGAGGGCTCCGCGCCCGAGGATCCAGCATCGGGCCGAGGAGCCGGAACGGTCGATCTGGCTCGAGCAACCCGGGCCGTCGGGGATCTCCTCGAAGCACTGGGAATTGATCGAAGCACCGAAAGCCTGGCCGACACGCCGGCGCGCGTGGCCCGGGCTTACGCCGAGATGCTGACGCCGGAGCCCTTCGATGCCACCACCTTCCCCAACGATGAGGGCTACGACGAACTGGTGGTGGTCAGGGACATCCCGTTCGCTTCTCTCTGCGAGCACCACCTCCTCCCATTCTCCGGTGTGGCGCACGTGGCCTATCTGCCCGGCGCCCGCTTGCTCGGGCTCTCCAAACTGGCCCGCGTGGTGACGCACTATGCCCACCGACTGCAGGTCCAAGAACGTCTGACGAACCAGGTGGCCGAATGGCTGATGCTCGAGCTGAGCCCCAAGGGTGTCGGCGTGGTCATGGAAGCCGAGCATGCCTGCATGTCATTGCGAGGGATACGGGCCACGGGTGCTCGGACGGTGACGTCTTCACTGCTCGGACTGGTGCGGGACGACGAACGCACCCGGGCCGAGTTTTTGACACTCGTGGGACCCCGTTGATGGGGCCGCCGGGCAGGCGACGCCGTCGGCGCCTCCGTCAGCCGCCGCTCGATGTACGCAACCGGGCGCGCACCGAGGGCGAGACGGTCACCTCGATCGTCGGAACAAAGGAGACAACGGCATGAGGAAGTTCTCGATACGCCCCACGTTGACGCTCAAGGGCCGCACGTTCAAGGGCTTGCGTGGCTGGTCCGGTAAACCACTGCACCCTCCGCTCACCGACATCCCGATCACGGCGTACATTTTTGCGGCCGCGTTCGACGTCATCTCCTTCGCCGGAGGCAGGGACCACACATGGTCACGAGAGCTGTGGCACGCGGCCACCTGGATCTTCATCGGTGGGGCCGCCATCTCGGTGTTCGCCGCCGTGACGGGTTTGATGGACGCCTGGAAATCCTCCGAAGGCGGGACGCAGGCTCGTCGCACCATCAATACTCACGCCACCATCATGAGCACCGTTACCGCGCTGGCGCTGGCCGACATCGTGTGGCGGCTCAGCAGCTATCACACCGCCGTGGTCACGCCGGTCGGCATCATGGTCCTCTCGGTGGTGATCGCGGCGCTGGTATCGGTCGGCGCCACCTTCGGTGGCTCGTTGGTCTACGAATACGGCTTCAATGTCGAGACGGCGAGTGACAGCCCGGTATGGCACAAGTCGGAAACCGACGTCTCCCCTGGGCAGCACGATCAGTAGACCGGAACCGATCGGAGCTGATCGGAGGCCACCGGCGGGCAGTGAGTCAGGAAGCCCGCCAGAAGAACTCCAGTTGGATGTTGTCGGGATCACGAAAGGTGAGCATGGCGTTGCGGGTGTAGGACGGCTCGGTGATGCCCGAGTGCGCCACGCCGAGGGCGTCGAGGTGTGCCACCCACTGGTCCAAGTCGGCACGCCTCGCGACGAGGAATTCGAGATGGTCGAGGCCGGTGCGAAACTCGCTGAAGAGGTCTCCGGGGTTGGTCGAGTGATGAACCAGGCAGATCTCGAGATCGGTGGAGGGCTCGCGCAAGCACACATAGGCCATCGGCACGTCCGGGCCCATGGCCGGCGGATATTGGTACGTCACCTCCATCCCGAGGACCTCGGAGTAGAAGTCTGCACTTCGAAGCGGGTCGCGGACGGAGAGATTCGCCGACAGGCGCCCGGTGATCGACGGCATCGGCGCGAGTCTGCCATCTTCCTCCGAACGGATGCCTCCACCGACCTACCGCCGGCGCGATCCGGCTGAGCCTTTCATGCGGATGATGACGCACCGATGGCGGGGGCGACTCCCCCGCCATCGGCAACGCCATGCAGAGTGGCTGGCTACGACGAAGAGACCAACTTCTGGGGAGGCGTCGAGACCTTCCCGGTGTAGGTCACGATCGGACCCGTTCCCACATTGGTCGTCTCTATCGGCCCCACGGCGGAGCCACCGATCCAGCTACCGGTCGGGGTGACCGACGGCGGAGCGGTCGTGCTGAGCTTGACCACCTCGGCCCCCTGGTAGCCGTAGTGCACACTGCTCGAGAAAGAGAGCGGCACGTAGCCCGGAGTCACGAAGCTCTTGGCGGAGTTGGCGATGGCCGACTGCAAGGAGGCCCGGGTGGGATTCTTCCCGGCGGCCTGCAGGGCCTGGATGAAGGTGTACCCCAGGGCGATGCCGTACTGCGTGTTGCCGTCCAGCCCGGACTTGGCGTAGAGGCTCGGCGCGTACTTGGCCAGGATCTTCTTCTCGACCTGCACCCACGCGTTGGAGACGTCATTCTCCGGGGCGAAGTAGGAATCGGTGATGACCCCGTTCAAGAGCCCACCGGCGGCCGCCGCCTGTGATGCGCTCCCACCACCCTTGGTGGTGAACGACTCCAGCAGCGGTCCGACGGTCGGGGTGTCCGCACCCACATTTGAAATGACGTACTGCGGGCTGTACCCGATGGCCGCGGCCGGCAGCATCGCCAGGGCCGTGGCGGCCGGGATGGTGGCCATGGCCACCACCTGCGCGCCCGACGCCTTCAAGGCCGCCACCTGGTTGGACAGGGGGCCAGCCAGCGTCGAGGCGTCATACGTCTGGCGGGACACCACCGATGCCGCGGGGATCTCCATGTTCAATCCCTTGATGAAGTCTTGACCGAACTCGTCCCCCTGGGACAGATACCCGACCTTCTCCCCGGCGAAGTGAGCCTTGATATAGGCACCGAGGATCTTGCCCTCGACCGTGTACGGCGGTTGCCACCCGCTGCTCTCGGGAAATTTCGAACTGCTCCAGCAATTGCAGCCCGACTCGATGAACATCTGCGGGACTTTCTGGCTGTTCAGGAAGCTCTGCACCGCCGACTGCGTGGGGGTCCCGAGGGAGCCGACGTCGGCGAAGATGTTGTCCTGAAGCACCAGCTGCCTGGTCAACGTGGCGGTGTTCGCCGGGTTGTAGCCGTCATCGAGGTAGGTGTAATTGATCTTGCGCCCATTCACACCGCCGTTGGCATTGGCCCAGGCGAAGATGGCGTTCATGGCTGGGGCAATTTCGTCGTAGCCCGGGGCGGCCGGACCAGTCAATGGAACGGTCGCCCCGATGGTGACGCTCGAGGACGTCACTCCGGGCGTCGACTGGGCGCTCGCGGAGGTCGACAACACGGTCGTCACCAACGTGACACCCATGGCCCCGGCCCCGAGCAGGCGCGCCCATCGTCCCTTTGTTCGGTGATTGCTCTGTTTCATCACTGCTCCTTTGCTCATGGTGAACTTCTCTGACATACCCATCACTTGCCTCACTGCGGTTCTGAGGAATTGCCGTCCAGGACGTTCGAAATCGGCGGGCTCGCACGGCGAGGGCGTAACCAGTGGCCCGAAACATACCGCCACCCACGCTGGAGGCCGCCTTGGATGCCGGTGGGAGCGGCCATCATCACCACGATGAGGACGACACCGAAGATGATGGTGGCGAGGTAGGCGTTGACCCCACTCCCGAGCTT
>Ga0209839_10001315_pt1 | contig 12791 bp, 12 predicted proteins | sample OrgsoiDNA2013050_FD_185800 | JGI IMG/M metagenome (GOLD analysis project Ga0209839, IMG submission 185800) | Permafrost soil microbial communities from the Arctic, to analyse light accelerated degradation of dissolved organic matter (DOM) -... | ecosystem: Environmental > Terrestrial > Soil >... | reverse complement strand
GCAGCGGCCGGAATCTGGCCGCCAGCCGCCCCACGGTCAGGGCGCCGAGCAGGGCGCCGCCGCCCCAGGAGGCCAGCAGGGCCCCGGCGACATGCGCGTTGTGGCCGTAACGAAGCTCGGCCATGACCGGGAGGGAGGCGATGACGAACGGGAAGAAGAGCCCGTAGAGCGTGGCCACGCCGGCGACGCAGGCGAGCAGCCGGTCCCCGAGGACGGCGCGGGCCCCGGCGAGGAGGCCGCCCGCGGGGACGGCCCCGGCCCTGTTCACCCGGATGCGCAGCGTCGGCAGCAGCACCACGAGTGAGAGCGCGAAGGTGGCGGCGTCCACCCACAGCACGTTCACCGCGCCGATCAGGCCGATCACGGCGCCCGCCAGCGCGGGCCCGATCAGGCCGGCCCCGCGGATCGCGGCCTCCAGCAGGCCGCTGGCCCGCATCATCACCTGCTCGTCGTCTCCCACCACCTCGGGGAGCGCCAGCCGCTGGGCCGCAATGTAGGGAGTTGTCACCGTGCCGACCGCCATGACGATGACCAGCAGGACCGGGAACGACAGCAAGCCGAGCAGGTGCAGCAACGGCACCGCGGCGATCAGCGGCGCGCGCGCGGCGTCACCGAGCAGCATCGTGCGCCGGACACCGAACCGTGCGACGAATATGCCGGCCAGGATGCCCAGCGGCGCGAGCGGGATGAGCTCGGCGGCGAACACCAGCCCCATCCGGGTGACCGATCCGGTGGTCGCCAGGACGAACCAGGGCAAGGCCATCGTGCTCATCTGGCTGCCCGCCGAGGAAACCACCTCAGACAGCAGCAGGCCGGCGATGGCCGGCTTGCGCAGCAGCGAGGGCGGCTTCCTGGCGGCCGCGGGACCCACCACGGACATGCGCTCCTGGGCCGGGATAATGGTGGCTACCTCGTCAGGGCTCAGATCCGAAATGGCCGCAGATTGCCCGGGGGAAAGCAAATCGGCCGGCGTTCCCGCTTCCCGTGGCGCACTAATGGCGTCGAATGACATGACTCATATCCCAGTTGAAATTAATTTTTAACGCAGCTTCGCTGCCACGCTGATCTAGCCTTAAATGCGGAGAAGTTTGCCGGGCTGGGGCCGCCGGCCAGAAAATGCCGGTCGCCGGCCAGGAAAATGCTGGTTCCCGGCCCGAGCCGCCCTCGACATCCGGGGTCGCGTTCAGCAAACGCCGGTTCCCGGCCCGAGCCGCCCTCGACGTCCGGGGTCGCCGGCTAGAAAATGCCGGTTCCCGGCCCGAGCCGCCTTCGACGCCCGGGGTCGCGTTCAGGAAATGCCGGTTCCCGGCCCGAGCCGCCCGCTGATGTCCGGGGTCACGTCGGCAAAACGCCGGTTGACGCTGGTCAGCATCTCGACCTCCGGTGGCGTGAGATCGGCGAGAACCGCCTGCTGCGCCTCGCTGAGCCGGTCGACCGGAGCTCCAGCGCCGCGGAGTGCCGCCAGCGAGCTGAATGCCATTCCTCATTCCTTCCCGCCTGAACTACTGCTGTCCATCACAGTGCGGTGCGCGCACCGGACGGGCAAGACTTCCGGGCTGCCCGATTAAGGAACTGTGGCGTTAACAACTGACGCATTGCGCGTTTTTCGCCGGGGAGTCTGCCGGGAGTCTGCCTGCCGGTGGTCAGATTGCCGGGGCTCGGCTATGGCAGAACGTGCCACCGGCCCTTGCGGACGGGTGGCCGGGCGCAGCCGGTCATGCCCCCATGGCGGTGCCCGAGCGCTGGTCAGCCCGGGTGGCCGGCAGGCGAGCAGGACGTGCGCGATATGCTGGTGGGCGATAGGCGCACGTGAACTCTGATTGCGGCTGTCCGGACTCACGCAGGGGAACGCGATGCCCTACACGCCCTACACGTATACAAGTCCGGATGATCCCGCCCGGGAAGATGAGGGCTTGTTCGGCCCCGACTCGCTGACCTGGCGTGTTATGAACAACCGGATCATGTGGGTGGGGATTGTCCGCGCACTGTACCTGCAGGCGCTGCATCCGCGGGTGATACGCGGCACGTTGCAGAACGCCGTCACCATCACACAGCCAGTGGATGCCTGGGCCAGGCTGAGGCGGACCAGGAAGTTCATCGAGACGCGCACTTTCGGGACGACGGCCGAGGCGGAACGCGCGGGACGCCGCGTGCGCCAGATTCACGAGTCGCTGACCGGAACCGACCCCGACGGCACACGGTACCGGGTGGACGAGCCCGAGTTACTGCTGTGGGTGCATTGCGGCGAGGTCGCCTCCTGCGCCGACATAGCCCGGCGCAGCCGGCTGCCGTTCTCCGCCGCGGATCTCGACGCTTTCGTCGACGAGCAGCGCACGAGCGCGGAGCTGATCGGCGTCGACCGCGCGGCGGCGCCCGCTTCCATGGCCGAACTCGACGCCTACTACGAGGAGATCAGGCCGGGGTTGTTCGCGTGCGACGAGGCGAAACAAGCGCTGCGGCTGACCTTCCATCCTCCGGTGCCGGACGGCAACCGCGTGCTGAAGCTGGGACTGCCGCCGGTGAGCGCCGTGGCGTTCTCAACCCTGCCGCGCTGGGCGCGGCGGATGTATGGCAGGCCGAGCGGTCCGCTGAGCGACATGGCGGCGACCGCCGGGCTCCGGGCCACGCGCCGGGTGCTTAGTCAGGAGCGGCTGTTCCTGGGCGCCATGCGGGCCATACACCGCGCCGAATGGGCAGGCGAAAGGGCAGGCTCCTAGCGCCCCTAATGGTCGCCCCACCAGGAACACCGCCGCCCAGATCCCGGCCATCGTCAAGCTGCCCCTGCGTGCAGACCGAGCCGCCATCTCGGCCCGTCCCGGATGTCAGCGGGCCTGGCCGGCCCGCGCGGCCGCCTCGTACGGCACCCGGTCGAAGATGAAGCGGACGCGGGTGATCTTCCCGTCCTCGACCGTGAAGTGCGCTGCGGACGGTGCGCTGGGCACCGGCACGGTCTCGTTGTCGTAGAGCAGCACCGCCGTCTCGTCATCGCCGAAGGCGGCGATCAGCTCTGCGCGCCTGAGGAGCTTGAAGAACGACTCGAGGAACCCCCGGTAGGCGCGAGCGCCTTCGATCCGCCCGGCCGGGGCATCGCAGACGATGTCGCCGGCGATGAAGCTCATGCTCCCTTCGAGGTCCTTGCTCGCCCAGGCCCCGTGGTAAGCGAGAGCGACCTGCAGTGCGCGGCCCTGGTGCTCGGTCATCGATCCTCCATCTGTGGTCTGCCGTTGAACTGACAGATCAACCGTCGCACCAATAGCGGTCATCCAAGGTCCTAAATTAATGATAAATTCCGCGAAGTTACCGCCCGCGATTCCAGGAGGAGACGGTGGAAGAAGCCGCGCTCCAGCCCTCCGCCCGCCTGCTCGCCCTGATCTCGCTGCTGCAGCTCCGCCGGGAGTGGACCGGCGAGGAGCTGGCCGGCCGGCTGGAGGTCGGGCCCCGGACGATCCGCCGTGACATCGGCAAGCTCCGCGCGCTCGGCTACCCGGTGCACGCCGCCCGCGGTGCCGCAGGCGGCTACCGCCTCGGCAGCGGCGGCCGGCTTCCGCCCCTTCTGCTGGACGACGCCGAGGCGGTCGCCGTCGCCGTGGGACTGCGCAGTGCCGCCGCCGGCTCCCTCACGGGGGTCGAGGAGACATCGGTCCGCGCCCTGGCCAAGCTGGAGCAGGTCCTGCCCGACCGGCTGCGGCGGCAAGTCAGCGCGCTCGGCGCCGCCACCTCAGCGGTCGCGATAGGCGCGCCGGTGATCGACGCCGACGTCCTCTCGGTCCTCGCGGGCGCGTGCCGCGACAACCTCCGGGCCCGCTTCTCCTACGTCGCGGGAGACGGGCGCGCATCGCAGCGGCACACCGAGCCCTGCGCGCTGGTCCACAGCGGGTTCGACTGGTACCTGGTCGCCTTCGATCTGGACCGGGACGACTGGCGCACGTTCCGGGTCGACCGCATCCGCGGCCCCGTACGGCCCGGTGCGCGCGGGCCGAGACGCACGGTACCGGGCGGCGATCCGGCCGCCTACGTCCAGTCACGGGCCGGCCGGAGCGGTGCGCAAGGCGCCCCCCCGGCCCGCATCCGTTTCCATGTCCCAGCCGCGCGGATCGCGGGCCGGATCCCCGGCCACTACGCGATCGCCGACCCCGAGGGTGACGGCAGCTGCGTGGTCACCACCCGGGGTCCGTGGTCACTCAGCTTCCTGATCTGGATGGCGCTGCTCGGCCAGCCCATGGAAGTGCTCGGCCCGCCCGAATTCGCCCAGGCCGCCCGCGCGCTCATCGGGCAGCTCAGCGCGGCCGTCCCCGGGTCACCGCCCGGCCGCGAGTGACCGCCCGCGCGGCGTCCAGTCGCCCCTGATCGCCCGATGCGATCGTGACGGCGGCCGCACCTGCTGCCGCGGCGGCGCGGGCTGTGGCCAATCCCATGCCCGAACTGCCGCCAATGCGGAAATCCATGCTGGCCGGCAGGGCGTGGGCCCCGCCGGCCAGCGGCTGGTTCGTGCCGGAGCGGGCCCGGGATCCAGATCGGAAATCCGGCCCGGCGCCGGGCGCTAGTTCCCCCGGGGTCAGAAACCCTCCGGGGTGTTCCGCAAGCTGGTCACCCGGGACTGGGCGTAGTTGCACTCGGCGACGATCGCGGCGACGCGACGGCCGATGCGAGCCAGTGGACCCCGTATGCCCTGCGTCACGTTGTGCTTCATTGTTCCTCCTCGTTTTCCGGCTATCTCATCACCGGTCACTATTGAGTCTCGCCGTAAGGCCCCCCGTGGCGCATTGGCGGAAATCCCTATTTTGGCTGCTGAAATAGGCCTTAGCCGGGCCTGAAACCGGCTTAGCCTGGCTTAGCGCGCCTTAGCCGGCCCGGCATGGATTCCGGCACCGGTTCCCGCCCTCTGCTGTCCGCTGGGGCCACGGCTGGGCACGGCCCGGTGATGGTTTCGCGTTCTCGTTCCGCTGCGGCACACTGGAACCGTGACCGCTGACCAGCCGGAGATGATCTCCACCAACCCGCGGGTGATGCACGGCCAGGCCGTGATCGCCGGCACCCGTGTACCGGTCAGCGTAATCCTGGACTGCCTGGCCGCTGGCATGACAGCCGACGAGATCACCGCTGAGTACCCCGCGGTAACCGATGCAGGCGTGCGCGCGGCCGCCGCCTACGGCGCAGCGCTGGCGCGCGAGGAACTGCTTGCTACGCGGGAGCAACGTCACATCGGATATCCATCTTGAGAGCGAACGGTGTCATCGACAGCACCTGTAGCTGCCGTTCGGTACCTCGCGGATGATGAATGTCCGGCTGGTTGGGGACATCCATAACCGGCTGTCGTGGTGCTGGTAGGCCCATTGCATATTGCTACTGGCGGTACAGGTCATGCAGTCCTTGCTTTCGTTAGCATGCTGGTAACCGCCGCCACATCAATTATTGGCCTTACCGTCATCCGGAAATCGAGCTGTGCCGCAGAAAACCGCCTGAGGCTGGATGCAGCAATGCGGGCAGGTGAATCATTCTCATTTCCAATACCAGATTCGGTAAGTCCTGCGCATAGCGCCCTTGCTGCCGCCCCTACCAGTCCAACGCCATAAAGTCCAGGGACAAGCGCTGCGTGCATGCGGTCCAAAACTGGACGGCATGAATGCCGTTATCGCAGCCGACCGACCGCCGTAGCGGTATGAATATTCGGCGACCGGCTCCCTAAGGTGGAAACGGTCCTGATCGCGCTGTGTGGCCAGCCTTCGTCTGGAGCAGCGCGCACACTGCCGCCGATCTGCGCGCTGACAGATTGTGACCGCGGAGGGTGACTTTGATTGAGCGGAGATCTGGGTTGTCTGCGCGCGAACCCGTATTGCCCGACGCTGCCGGTGAGCATGAGAAGGGGTGACCGTCAGAGAGCGGCCTGCTACCCACCGCTTGACGGGAATAGGGCATGCTGGAGGCGAGCCATCCCAATCCCGGTGAATCCGTCATCGGAGATCGGCCCGGGTGCCAGGCGCTTGCTATTCAATGAGTGAGGTGCGAGAGTGACACGAATGGCCAGCGATAAATTCTGCTCCGGACCCCGGCAGGCAAGTGCTGCAAGTCTGGGGCATGTTGAGCCATTATCCAGGTCAGTTGCCGCGCGATCGGAGCGTGGGACGGCTGTTGATTCGGTGCGGAACGCTCCTCTGGCTGCTCGCCTGTGGCGCTATATCGAAGTAACCGCAGCGGCTCTGTCTGTTCTCTTTCCGAAACCCAGGAAGTTCTAATCGGGATTGTGCTTTCTGCGTGCGCATTACCGCAGACGGCAGTCTCATCGTGCCGTCGTTCAGCGGCCTGCTGGCCCTGGGCGCCCCCTCGCACCACAGGAGATTCGCGTGAAGAAGATCGAGTCGGCCCGAGGCCGGCTGTTCCGGCTGGGTGGGATAGTCGCTGGCCTGGCCGCGGTGGCCGGGCTGACCGTGGCGGGAGCGGCTGCGGCCTCGACCCGGTCGCCGGTGGCCGCTCATGGCGCGTCCGGGCCGCGGCCCACGATCGTGCTGGTCCACGGTGCCTGGGCTAATGGTTCTAGCTGGGATGGCGTGGTGCAGCGACTGCAGGCGGACGGGTACACGGTTGACGTGCCGCCCAACCCGTTGCAGGGCCTGTCCTACGACCCGGCCTACCTGGCCGACTTCCTGCACAGCATTTCCGGGCCGATCGTCCTGGTCGGGCACTCCTACGGAGGCGCGGTCATCACCAATGCCGCGACCGGTGACCAGCAGGTCAAGGCCCTTGTCTACGTGGACGCCTTCGCGCCGGACCAGGGCCAGACCATCGGCCAGCTCGTCTCCTCCGTGCCCGGTTCCTGCGTCGTGGCGGCGGACCCGACCACCCTCTTCAACCTCGCGACATATCCCGGCGCGCCGGCCGGCGTGTACGACGCGTATTACAAGCAGAGCCTGTTCCCCGCCTGCTTCGCCAACGGCCTGCCGCTGAGTGAGGCCCGGGTGCTCGCCGCCACGGCGGAGCCACTGTCGACCATCGCGCTGGGCCAGCAGAGCGGCGTGCCGGCCTGGAAGACGATCCCATCCTGGGCGGTGGTCGGCACCGCCGACCGTGTCATCCTGCCAGCTCTGCAGCTGGCCATGGCCCGGCACGCGCACGCCCACATCACCGAGGTGCGCGCGCCGCACCTGTCCATGATCTCCGCCCCGGGCGTCGTCACCCAGGTGATCCTCGAAGCCGTGCACGCGACCGGCTGACCATCGCCGCCCGGCGCCCAGGCGCCCTGCGGCCAACCTCAACCCGTGGACCGAGGCGAAGGTCGACACCGGCAACCCCGGCCGCGGCCCCATGCTGCTCATATCCGGCGAGAAGGACCACACCGTCCCGTGGGCGATCACCAACGCCTCCTACAAGCAGCAGAGCCACAACAAGGGCGTGACCGAGATCGTCGAGATCCCGAACCGCGGCCACGCGCTCACCATCGACAGCGGCTGGCGCGAGGTCGCGGACACAGCCCTCGCGTTCACCCAGCGGTTCACCAGCCTGCAGCCTGCCGGGGCCGGAACCGCAAGTTCCTGACGCTGTGAGGCGGCTGGAACTCCGGCTGTGCTGTTCCCCGAAGGGAGATGTCTGTGGACCTCGATCTGGACGGCAGGGTGGCGGTGGTCACCGGCGCGGGCAAGGGCATCGGCCTGGCCGTCACCAGGGCACTGGCCCGCGAGGGCGCGCATGTCGTCGCCGGCTCGCGGTCCACCGGCACTCTCGACGGGCTCAAGGGCGTCACCCCCGTGGCCGTTGACCTGTCCTCCGCAGACGGGCCGGCGCAGCTGATCCAATGTGCGATCGAAGGGCACGGCCAGGTCGACGTGCTGGTCAACAACGTCGGGGCCGTCCGCATGCGGACGGAGGGTTTCTGGCACCAGCGATGAGGATTTCGGGTGGGCGATGTCGCGGGTAGCTGCCGTCCGTATCGGACCGGCCCGGCCCGGCTGAGCACTAATACACGCAGGGGATGCCGTATTTGGCGTTCGGGGTCACCGTTACGGGGGCGCCGGCCTGGCCGTTGTCCGTCGAGGATGTGGGACTGGGGGACGGGGAACTGGCCGGGGAAGCCGGCCCGGTGGCGGCTGAGCTGATGCCGGCGGGTACCGAGGTGGCGTCCGTGCCGAGCAGGACTTCGACGTGACCGGCGGCCACGGAACGGCCCGGCGCTGCGGTCACGCCGTTGAACGTCCCGGCGATCTTGGCCGCGCTCGCCGCGGCTCCCTGGCCGTACAGCACCTGGGTGGACGACCGGGTGGCGATGTTGCCGGTCTTGCCTGCCTTGAAGCCGGCCGACGTCAGCGCCTGTGACAGCTGGCTGGCCAGTCCGGGTGTGCCGCCGCCGTTGTAGACGTCCACGGTGGTCGCGCCCGCCGGCAGCGACCCCGGCGTGCCCGGCGCCCCCGGCGCCCCCGGCGTTGTGCTCGCCGTCGGCTGCGTCACGGGCGGCGGCGGGTAAAAGGTGTGCTGCACGGCCTGCTTGACCGTGGCCGGATCCACCAGGTTCACGGTCTGGCCATCCATGTGACCGTCGGTGGTGATGACCGGCGCCGTCTGGAAGGTCAGGTTCTTCCCGGTCAGGCTCTGCATCTCGGTGGCGAACGTGAGTATCTGCCAGCCAGAGTCGGTGATCACGTATTTCTTGGCCACCCCGAGCAGGCTCGTGAGCTGGCCGATGTCGCTGAACACTCCTTCGTGCCCAAGCTTCCAGATCACGTAGTCGATGACGGCCTGCTGCCGGTGGGTGCGGTCCAGGTCACCGTTGGGGAGGTTGTCCCGTTCCCGTACGAACGCCAGCGCCTGCGGGGCGGACAGGAACACGTAACCCGCGTGCGGCTGGTTGAAGCCGGAGTTGGCGTCGTGCAGATTCTGGCCCCCGTTATAGGACTTCAGGCACGCCTCGATGCCGCCGAAGGCCTGTGCGAGCTCGTAGAACCCGGCCAGATTGACCTCTGCGAAGTGGTCGATGTGCACCCCGGTCAGAGCCGTGACGGTGGCGATCGTGGCTGCCTGGCCCGCCTCGTTGGCCTGCAGGTAGCGCTGGTCCCGGCTCATGCGGGAATTGACGGTCCGGCTCAGGCCCTGCGCCCAGGCCAGGCCGTAGGCCTGGTCGATCTTCCCCTGCGACTGGCCGTCGTACGGCTGGGGGAAGGTCACCCAGTCATCACGCGGGATCGAGAAGCCGACCGCCTTCTTTCCGCCCGCGAAAATGTGGATGAGGATGATGGTGTTCGTGTCCTGGCCGCCGACGCCATTCTCGACACCCTGCACGCTGCCCGCGTGCATAGCGGCGAGGAGATCGGCCGGCAGGATGTTCCCGTCATAATCGGTGCGGCTTTCCAGGCCCATCAGCAGGATGTTCATGGCACCGGTCTGCGGCCCACCGGTGATGACATTCGAGCTGCCGATGCTGGCCACCTGGCCCTTGACGTAATCGGCGAAGCCGCTCACCACCAGGACCAGCGCGGCGAGTACGCAGGCCACCGCGTAGCCAGCCTTGCCGGCTATGGCCATGCCGCCGTGTGGCACTCGGTCCCCTCCGGGCCAGATTCCGGATTGATCCGCTCGCCCGAAGGCTACAAGATGAGGGCGATTTCATCCTGAATTCCGGCCGGGCGGAGATCAGGTCACCTATCCGCGGGCATCCCACGAGCCGTCTGCGGCAAAGGTGCCTGGCGCCGAAGGCCACCGCGATGATGATCATCGCGGTGGCCTCGTGCTGGGCGCCGGGCGGGCCGCTGGGCCCCTGGTTCAGAATCCTGTGTGGTAGGCCGCTGAGGCCCTGGGCACCTGTGAGCTACCCCGGTAGACCCCGCGGGTGGTAGGGCTCTGGAAGTTGGACTCCCAGGCGATGACGGTGGAGTGGGCCTGGAAGAACCCGAGCATGTGGTTCACGTACGCCGGGTCGTCCCCGCCCGCGTGCTTCCCCTGCGCTGTAGTGCCGGGCATGACGTTGCCCCACTCGGGCACCGCGAACCGCTTGCCGTGCGCCGCCGCGAAGTTGAGCCAGTACATCAGTCCCTGCGTCCCATTGAGCTGCTGGTTCCAGCCCTTGCTGGTGGTCGCGGGAGGCCATATGTCGTAGCTGTCGACCCCGACCGAGTCCACGTAGGCGTTCCCGGGATAGGCCAGGGTGGGATCGGCCAGCCCGAGTCCCGCCCCGCGGTTGACATTCCAGTCCCATTGCAGGCCCGGCGCGGTGGCCCGGGCCGAGGTGACGATCTGCTGCCAGCACTGCACCCAGGCCGCGGGGTTGGTGGCCCGCCAGATGTACCAGTTGCCGTTGAATTCCCAGCCCAGCCTGATGATCGAGTGGCCGAGGCCGTAGGCGGAGATATTGGTGCCGAACTGGCGCCAGTGCGAATTGTAGGAGCCGGCCGCGCACGCCTGGATGGACGCTCCCACGTTCTCGGGCAGCATCGGCTCGGTGAAGACGACGGTTTCCGGCGATCCCCGCCACCGCCGGTAAAGCCAGGCCGGATTCACGACGGCATTCCAGGTGCCGCGATTCGGCCAGACGGTGGCGACGTCCACCGCGGTTCCGCGCCAGGCGCCAAAGGCATCGATGGACGCCGGGGTGGCGTTGGGCAGATAGACCCCGCTCTTCCAGGGCAGGCCGGAACGGTTTGTTCTAGTGTGGGTGCTCGCCGATGCCCCGAACGCGAAGATCGTAGTGAGCGTCAGGCCCACCGCGGCGGCCCCGGCGGCAAAGGCAGCGACGCGTATCCGGTGGCGCCGGCCGGACGGCGGCCGGGATGGCGGTGGCGGGCGCAGGGCGGTGGCGGTGCTGCTGGGCTTCCCCCTGGATATCATGGCTCTTCCCTCTTTTGGTTACTTCTGCTACCTGACCACCACTCTCCGTAATTGGTTGTTGCGGCCTCAGAGCCGGAATCCCTCAATTGAGCTGGGTATTTTTCCCTGTTATTTTGGCCCGGGTAATTCGGCCCAGTATTAATGCCCAGGCCATTCGGCCTAGTCTTAATGCCCAGGCCATTCAGCCCGGTCTTAATGGCCCCCGGAGGCGGACCTCGCTGGCCGAGGGTATGTTCCTCGGGAGAGGAGGGCTGCATGCGACTGAGGGTGCGGATCGCTTCGCTGATCGTGGTCGCCGCCAGCATCGGCGCTGTCTCGGCGTGCGGATCCTCGGCCGCGGCCCAGAGCCCACGGTCCGCGCCTGCCCGGACCTCGGTACCTGCGGCCCGGGCCCCCACGTCCGCCGGCCCATCGCCGCGCCCCTCCGCCAGTCCGGCGATCGGGGTGACCGGCGCGCCTCGCGGGGTGAAGGCCAAGGGCGCGGTGCTGGCCGACGCGGTCACTGGTCAGGTGCTGTGGGCCCGCGCGGCAGGCACCGAACGGCCGATGGCGAGTGTCACCAAGGTGATGACCGCGTTGCTGGTGCTGGAAAGCGGCGACCTCGGCCAGGAGATCCAGGTGCCGAAGGCGGCGTTCAGCTACGCCTGGAAGTACGGAGGCGAAAGCGCGGCGCTGCATCCGGGAGACGTGCTCACGGTGGGCGAGCTGCTGGAGGCGCTGCTGCTGCCTTCTGGGGCGGATGCCGCGTATACCCTCGCGAACGCCTATGGCCCCGGACTGAAGGCGTTCGTCGCCCGGATGAACGTGACCGCGGTGCGGATGGGCATGGCGCAGACCCAGTTCACCTCACCGGACGGGCTGCCCTATCCCACCGAGACCTCGACCTACTCCACTCCCTCCGACCTGCTCACCCTCGGCCTCGCCGCCATGCGGTACCCGGTCTTCCGCTCCATCGTGGACCAGCGGTTCTACCAGCTGCGGAAGGGGCCAGGACATCACGCGTACTGGTGGGACAACACGAACGATCTGATCGGCTCGTACCAGGGCGCCCTCGGGATCAAGACCGGGTATACCGACGACGCCGGACACTGCCTGCTGTTCGAGGCGACCAGGAACGGCCGGACGCTGATCGGGGCCGTGCTGGGTAGTCCCGCCACCGGTCCCGCGGCCGGATCGCAGGACGCCGTGCGCATGCTGAACTGGGGCTTCGGGCTCCACCGGGCAGGCTAAACGGCGTCCACCAGCCATGGCCGGTAGGTCACGGGTTCGGACGGTACTTCCGCAGCGCGTGCTCCAGCGCCATGCCTGGCCCGGCGTCTACCTGCCCGGCCCCTGTACGGGCAGGTAGATCAACCTGACGGTCAGCGCCGCGTCGTGCTGGACGACGGCGAGCGGATGGCGGAAAGCGCCCGAATCTGGGTGGCGGACTCGCTGGATGCCGGAGCAGCCCCCCAGACTGCTCCGGCATCTGCTGGATAGCGTTCCCGTTAGATGCCGGAGCAGCCCCCTCCTGACTGCTCCGGCATCCGCTGGTACATGTACTGCGCGATCTTCCAGTCGGCCCCCGCGCGTTCCAGAACGAACAGTTGCCTGAGACGCGCTGGTTGCGTCTCGCCGGTAGCGCGGATCGTGATCGTCCCCTGGCTTGTTGCCCGGACTGCCGCGAGGTCCCCGTGGACGGTGATGTCGTCGGATCGGAACGTAAAGTCCAGGCGCATGTTCTCGAAGGCGGCGCCGTATGTGGCCGTAAGCTGCTGACTCCCTGCGGCGGTTTCGAGCCCGGGCTGCATGGCGACGGCGTTGCCGGTGAACTGGCTGACGACGCCGGCCACATCGGCCGCGGCCAGCCGATCGCCATAGGCCTCGATCACCGCCCGCACGGCCGCTGCATCGTCGATGGTGGCGCTGGCGGCCCAGCCCGCCACTTGGGTTTCCAGGCCGGTGCCGTCCAGGCCGGTGCCGTCCAGGCCGGTGCCGTCCAGGCC
>Ga0209839_10001314_pt1 | contig 12797 bp, 12 predicted proteins | sample OrgsoiDNA2013050_FD_185800 | JGI IMG/M metagenome (GOLD analysis project Ga0209839, IMG submission 185800) | Permafrost soil microbial communities from the Arctic, to analyse light accelerated degradation of dissolved organic matter (DOM) -... | ecosystem: Environmental > Terrestrial > Soil >... | reverse complement strand
CGTCACGGCGGGTCGGCCCGACAGGTTGCGTTCGCGGCCGAGCGGCGTCGGCGGCAGATCACGCTCATGGACGCGATCGAGGCCTGGCACGAGGCCGAAGGAACCGACCGTGCCTTCGACCGGCTCTGCCCGGTTGGGGAGGCACAGCGGAGCCTGGAGGCGTACGAGGACAAGCTCGCCGAGTTGGCTCGGGCCCGCGCCAAGCTGAGGCGGCTGCGGGCCGCGCAGAAGCGCGCCGCTGGCGACCGTCAGGAACGCGCCGGGATCGACGGCCGTACCCAGGAGCCGTGTGGCAGTACGGAGTGCTCAGCAGCGGGCGGCGCCGCCGAGTCGGCCGGGCTAGTCGAGCAACTGACTCAGCCAGCCGAGCGGTTTGTGCGGCCAGGCGCCGAGAGCGGCCCTCGGGCCGGGGGACACAGCGGCCCCCGTGGGCCTGACTATGCGAGCCGCGACGCGCGTGCACGCCCAGATTCCGCGTCCCCTGGTAAACGGCCCGACGCTTCTCACAGGATCCTGTGCTTATGCTGATGACATGAGCGAGCCCGCCACTGAGGTAGCCGCCGAGGACGCGCCGCTGACAAAAGCGGCAGACAATGCGCGCCGCGGCGTGGTCACGCACCTGACCATCCACGGTGAGCGCGTGGCTGTGATCGTCCCCGACTCCGTCATTGAAGCGCTCGGCGTCCTTGCAGGCATCCTCACGAGCGAGCAGACCGCCAAGATCCTGCCCGCGGCGATCCCCGCAGCGATCCCGTGGACGCGCTCACTGCCTCAGTCCGAACTGCCGACCCTGGCTGCCGAGCTGGCTGAGGCCGCAGCGGCCGGCCCGGATGCCCCGGACTTGATAGCGACCCTTATCCGAGACTGGCAGGCGACAGCCGAGGCATATGCCGACCCGGAAATCCTCGCTGCGCTGACCAGCCCGCCCGTCGACTGCGGCCCGGTCCCTGAGCCTGCCGAGTGAGCCCGCGGCGCGGGGATCCAGTCCCCCCTCCCGCCGATCCTGCCGACGAGGACGAGTGGACAGTCCTGTTCGGCAATAACGATGCGGCCAAGGGCTGGGAGCAGCTTTGCCGCCACGCGCCCGGGAACGTCAGAGCCGCGCTCCGGGATATGCGAACGAGGCCGCGCATGAGGGATCACAGGCACGGGCAGCTGCGGGGGAATCTCGCCACGGGGATCCTTGGCGGCCGGCGGATGGACCGGTGGCAGATCGAGGTCACAGGAGGAGGTCGCGCCTGGTACCTCGTTGATGATGACCAGCGCACCGTCTGGCTTGTCTGGGCGGGTACGGGTCATCCGAAGGCCACGGACTGACGGTTCGGTGCTAGCCGCTCGCCGTCGCGGCGACATCGCCGGCCAGGGCGTAGCCAGGTGAGCGGTCGAGCGAGTACCTGGCGCGGTCGTGGCGCCGGTTCGTTCGCGGGTCGGCGTGGCCGAGGACGTGACGATCCGAGGATCACGGCCGGGCCACTAGCCCGGCCGGCCAGCGGAAGCGCCGCGGGAGGCCGGTAGGGCTCGCCTGCGACCTCCACCGCTTCCCATATAGCCGTCCACAGCGCGCCGTTGCGAGGCTCATCACGCGTTCCCAGCCACGCTTGACTGTGGTCAAGCAGGGCCACTGGGCGTGGGTCCGGCGCGCTACTCCTTACGACCGGCTCCCGAAGATCGAAAAGGGGCCTCGGAGATTCTCCGAAACCCCTTCTGACCTGCACGTTTTGGTCGGGACGGCGGGATTCGAACCCGCGACCCGGAGCAAAGACCAGGCAAGACCAAGAACGGTCGGCAGGCTCGGGCAGCGGGCTAGCCGTGCTCCGTATCATCCCGGGGAATGATTGCGGATACTGCACTTGTTGCGGATACTGCAGTTAGTAGCAGGTGGCCGTAGCAGCAGCGGGAGGTGCCGAAGATGCCTGGCAAGACGGCTAGCTCGGCTAGGCCGGGCAATGATGACGCGGAACTTGCGAGTCGGGCGGCGCGGAGAATCAGGGACTACCTGACCAGCAACCCGGGGGTCGATCCGGTCAAGATCCTCGGTGAACTGGCAGGTGAGGACGCTCTCGTGGTCCCGCGCGATGCCGCGGTCATGTTCGCACGCATCCTCACCATGCTGGCAAGCGGGCAGGGCGTCCAGATCGTGCCTGATAAGGCCGAGCTCACCACGCAGCAGGCGGCCGACTTCCTGAATGTGTCCCGGCCGTACCTGATCAAGCTTCTGGACGCCGATGAGATTCCCTTCCACCGGGTCGGCACACACCGCCGGATCAGGTTCGAGGATCTCCGCGAGTACAAGCGGCGCGACGACCTGACTCGCCGGCGGGCCGCTGACGACTTGTCCCAGATGAGCCAGGAGCTAGGACTGTACTGATCAATGGCCTTCATCGCGGTCTACGACGCCAACGTGCTGTTCCCGAACACCTTGCGGGATCTGCTGATCCGGATCGCCCAGGCAGGCATGGTCCAGGCCAGGTGGACGAACGAGATCCTCGACGAGATGCTCCGGGCGCTGAGCAAGAATCGTCCCGGCATCGCCCCAGCGAAACGGGACCGTCTTCGCAGGCTCATGAACGCGGCAGTCAGGGACTGCCTGGTATCCGGATACGAGCCCTTGGCCGAGGGATTAAAGCTCCCAGACCCAGACGACAGACACGTACTGGCCGCAGCCATCAAGGCCGGCGCTCAGGTCATCGTCACGAGAAACCTGAAGCACTTCCCTCCCTGCGATCTGCAGTCGTGGGGTATCGAGGCGAAATCGCCCGACGATTTCGTGCTGGATCAGATCGGTATAGACGGCCGGATCATGGCGACGTGCATCCAGCAGATAGCGGACTCGCGAACACAGCCGCCCGAGGCGGCAGAAGACGTGCTGCGCCAGTTGGAGCGCGACGGCCTCGTGGAGTCAGTCACGATGCTGCGTTCGGCCTGAGCCGCCGCCCTACTGACGGAGCACGTCATGCCTGGTGCCCCGAAAGTCCGTCGACGCGAGCAGCAGTCGCCGCATCGGGGCTGCATGGCACCACGCCAGGCAGGTCTGGGACTCCCTCGATCCGGGGACCACTTGGGGACCACACGTCATGCGCGCGACCTTACAACCCGCATGCGAGTTAACGCAGTGCCGGACAGTTGAACGCGCTTGAGTACCCTCTGAGCTGCAAAAGTGCTTAACCCCACGTTCTGGGGGTCAAGGGGCCGCGGGTTCGAATCCCGCCGTCCCGGCGAAAGTTTCGCAGGTCAGAGGGCTGATCCGCAGAGATCCCCGACATCAGCGTGGCCACCGCCCACGTGATCCTGGCCGAGATCGGCCTGGACATGACAAGGTTCCCCACCGCCGGGCACCTGGCATCCTGGGCCAGGCTAGCGCCCGGCGTGAAGGAATCGGCGGGGAAGAAGAAAGGCAAGGGCTCCCCCGGCCACGGCAACATCTACCTCGCCCGTGTCCTGGGCAACGCCGCGACCGCCGCCGGGAAGACCGACACGTTCCTGGGCGAGCGCTACCGCCGCATCGAGATGCCCGTTGCGTGCCGTAAGCGTCAGCTAGACCGATGTCGATCTCGTTGCTGGCCAACCTTCGGGGCTGGCACCCGATACGGCGACGGCCCGGGCCTGCGACGAGGCCCGGGCCGTGCCGTCGTTGCCACTGCTAGCCGCTCGAGCTAGCTCCCGACCGTGTAGGCGTAGGCAAAGTCGTGGAAGTCGGAGAACGACGCCGGGAACCCGACGGCGGGCTCAGAGCCTCCCCAGTCCGTCGAGTCGATGACGCTGAGGGTGCCTTTCACCGCGGAGCCCGCAGCGGCCGTGGGTGACAGCGTTGCCGTCAGTGTCCCCGTGGCTCCGGGCGCCAGCTCTTCCGGCGTGACGGTATTGCCGCCACTGATGTCGTTGCCCGACGGTTGCAGTTCGAAGAACCCGACGTGGTTCGTCGTGTTCCTGACCGTCACCGTGATCGGGACGCTGGAGCCGGAGTCGATGGTCGTTGACGTCGACGTCGGGAGACCGGTCTCGGTGACCGGTGCGAGCCGGTTGTACGCGACGACCCCGGTGACGGTCTGGGAGAACTCCGTCCCGTCGGTCGTCGCGCCCTGCATCACGTCGATCTCCCACAGACCTGGCTGGGGATCGGGGGCGATGAGCGAGGCGTTTCCGGTCGGGTTGTCGGGCGTCGGCGTGGTGTCGACGGCTGTGACATCGATGTTCCCTGACTCGGTGACACCGGGCTCGAGGTCGGCCGGCGAGAACAGGTAGTAGTACACCGGGTCGTCGGCGGCGTGGTCCGGCGCGAAGAACGACACGTCGAGGTCCTTCGCACCCGGCGGCACGTCCACATAGAACGTCTTGATCTGCCCGGGACCGCGAGATACCGAGCTGGTCAGTGTGGCGCCGAACGAGCCACCGGCCGACGGGATGAGGGTACGCCGGGCGATCGGCACCGAGCTCTGGAGCCCGTTCGGGCCGGTGAACTGCACCGACTCGGGGGCATCGCCGGAAGCCCTGGGGAGAGCGATGCTGAGGGGCACGCTCACCGAGCTGCGAGGCGGGATGGTGACGGGCGCCGACGCCGGGCTTGTCGTGAAGTTCTGGCCGCTGGCCTGGAAGGTCACGGTTCCGGTGTAGGGCCCTGGGGTGTCCGGCGCAGTCTGCACGTGGCCGCGGCCATTGGCCCACACGATCTGGGCCGTCCAGGTTCCGGGCATCGGATGCTCGACCGTGCTGTGCTGGATGTCCGGGCTGGCGTTGGGCCCGTTGGCGGCACCGTAGTCGTACGACAGCTGGGCCAGCCTCCCGGCCGGGTCGGTCAGGATGAACGTCAGGATGTTGTTATCGCTGTTGGTCGGGTCCGGCCAGCGCATGTCGGCGTCGAGCACGCTGACGCCCCTCGGCACCCTGAAGGTGATCGGTGCCGCCGCGGTCGCCCCCTGGGCGGGAATCGGGGCGCTCGGCGACGGGGCGCTGACGTTCTCGGTGACGGGCCTGCCGAGGCTCGTCTCGCTGCCAAGCACCCGGTAGGTGCCGGTGACCCTTTCGGTGTTGGAGGAGGCGTTGTACAGCGTGACCGAGTTGCGGACCGCTGAGCCGCCCGGGCCCTGTACGTCGAGCTGGGTGGGGTTGTTCACCAATGCGGGAGTGTCGGAATGCGTCTGCGACGTGCCCGGCATCTGGCGGGCCGCCTCAACGGCCGCGTAGATGTTCAGGAGGCCAGCGCCCTGCTGGTCGGCCTCAGCCCCGATGTCGGATGCGGTGCTGGTGAGAATCTCCTTCACCTGGGCTGGCGTCGGGGTGACACCGCCGTGGGTGTCACGGTAGGCCTGGATCACGTCGGCGGCGGCGCCGGAGACGAAGGGGGCCGACTGGCTGGTGCCGCCAAAGGCCTCAGTCGGAAGTGGCGGTACATGGCCGGCGCCGGCGGCAGCGAGCGCCAGGTAGCCGGGGGCGACTAGGTCGACCACGGCGCCATTGGGAGCGGTGCCGCCCGACGACAAGGTCGTCATGTTGTCGTCTTCCCAGCCCTTGGTGTAGCCATCGGCCTGGGCGAGGAGCCTGAGGTCGTTCGTCCCGCCGGCGTCGATGACGTTGGGGTCATCGGCGGGGGCCTCGACCGTGCCGGACGAGCCGCTGTCGCCCGCGCTCTCGACCACGACAACGCCCGCTTGCACCATGGCGTCGTTCGTCGGCTCGAGCAGGTCGTCGTTGGCACCCGGCAGAGCACCGAAGCCGTAGGACTCCGACACGACGTTGACACCCTCGTTCACTGCCTGCTGCAGGCCGGCGATGACCTGCGACTCGGGAGCCACGATCTGACCCGCCGAGTTGGCGTCAGAGAAGAAACCGGTAGTGAGAAGAGAGGCGCCGGTAGCGTCACCCACGATCCGGAAGCTGCAGTTCGCGGGGAGGTTCGAGAAGGGCAGCTGAGACGCGTAGGTGTAGGTGACCGTGCCCTGGGCGGCGATGGTGGAGACGTCTCCGTTGAACTCGTCGCTGAAGACGTTCTCGGTCGGGTCGGGGGCATCGATGATCACGTGCTGCCCGTTGGGCCGGATCATGTTGGGGTTCCCGGCCAGCGTGTCGGCGTCGACGTTCCCGACGATGACGCCCTGGCCCGTCGCGATCGCGGACGCTTCGTCTGGGCGGTTCGGGTTGTTGGATGCGTCATGGATGCTGGTGAGGGCTTCGGGCTCCAGCAGCGGCTTGCCGGGAGAGCTATTGCACAATCGCTGCCCGTCGGCCGCCCGTGCCGGGGTGGTCGACTTCCGCACCCGGGAGGCGGCCACCGTCTTCGTGCTCGACCTGCCGTCCCCGATGATGATGGTTCCGTCGGGCACGACCGCCTTGACGCCCCGGGTGTGGCTGAGTGCCTGTGCCTCGGCCGCCGGCATTGTCGCCGCGACAGCGTTGATGAGCGAAAGGGCCGTCATATGCGCGGCCCCGACCTGCTTCAGCTGGGCTACGAGCGGAGCCTGCATGGACGCGGCCGTAGCTTGCCGGGCGTGCCGGTGGGCCCGGTTCGCCGGCAGGCTGGTGAGCTGGTCGTCGAACACGACCACCATGCGCTCTCGCTTGCCGGACGAGCGGGCTTTGACCTGGCTCGGGCTCAACTTAGAAAAGCTTGGCCTCACACTGGCGCGGGCGGTCGAACCGCCTGCCCAGGCGGCGCCGGTCATCACTGTGACGCCGAGCGCGGCCGCACCGAGCAACGAAGCAACCTTGCGGGGGGTTAATGACATTCTGCCGCCTCCATTTTAGCCCCTCTCTTGGGTTTCCTGGATGGACCCGAGCCGTACTGTCGGGTGTAGCATCCGTACCACCACTGGATCAAGGGTCGATAAGTACCCCAAACCCCCGGTCGCTTTCGGTCCTCAGTCGCTAGTGCGCCTTGCGGTCCGGGTCGGCTTGCCATGTCGTTCCGGGTGGGGCGGTCCACATTGACGACGCGGGCCTGGCCCGCTCCCCTCATGGGCGGGTCGACGGTGACGGGTGATCAGGCTGGCGGTGGCAGCGCGAGCTAAGGGCGAACACCAAAGGCGCCTCCGGCGGGGGCTCTCCGGCTCCGGGGTGATCGGGGGCGTCCGCGTGCTCTGGCAAGGTGGCCGGGGTGGTTGCTGATCAGCTCGCGAGGATCGCGCGTTCGCACGCGGCGAAGGCAAGTTCGAGACATCCTCTCCCGGCTTGCGAGGGGAGCCAATGAGGGGAGCCAATGGCCGCAGACTCCCCCGGACGGCTTGGGACCGCATGCGACATTTGCGCTGGTGAGCGGCTCCCCGCCGGACTTCCCCGGACCTGCCCGGACACGCTGTCCGTGCCTGGGGGTCAAGGGGTCGCGGGTTCATATCCCGCCGTCCCGACGAAGTTTCCGCAGGTCAGGGTCGTTTTCTCGGGTGTGAGAGACGGCCCTGACGGGTGTCTGGGGACCACGTCTCTCACAGGTTCTAAGCGATCTTCTGAATCCGGGCGAGCGTGGTCGGAATTGGCTCCGATTGGGTGAGGGCAGAGTGTCGCGGCAGGTGCGGGGTCGTGCAGGCGAGGAGATCGCCAACGACGACACAGCATTGCTCGCGCTCTTCGATGTGCTTGGCCGACGCTGGGCCTTGCGGATCGTCTGGGAGCTTCGTGCAGGCGCGATGACATACCGCGAACTCGCGGCCATGGTGCCGGATATGTCGACCAGCGTGCTTACCCAGCGATTTGCGCGACCTGCGCGGTCGGCCTGGATGAGCGCGTGGGACCGGATACCGGCTGACAGTGCAGGGAAATGACTTGATCGGCCGTCTCACTCCGCTTAACGAATGGGCTAGGCGCGTGAAGTTCACCCCGAAGTGACCTGGGTTGAGGGCGGCGGTCATGTGGCCGGAGGCTCTGAGTCTTGGTCCTCCGGCGTCACGCCCAGGACCCGGAGGAGATCGGCCGTCGGGACGCGGTAGGAACTCCCGACTCGGAGGACCCGGCAGGGGAACTCGCGACGGCGGGCAAGTTCGTAGCCCGTCGAGCGGCCGAGCCCGAGCGCACGGGCGGCAGCGCCGATGTCCACCGTGACGGGCAGCGCGAGCAGTTCGGCTCTCGTCATGCCTCGGTGAGTCTGTGTGCGACAGTCATCGTCCGTCGTTGTCGCCGTTCTGCCGTCGCCCTGGGTCGTGGCGGCCTCCTCTCGTTGGTCACGTTGAGTAACTGGTATTAGCGCAAGCGCATCGCGCAAATGTGTGCCTATGAGTGCAGACGCGCAGGAGGCTTGCGCTTGCGCTTGCGCGCCGCTGTTCACTGAGCGTCACCTTCGCGGCTAGCGGCCCGCCAGACTCCGCGCTTGATCTGGATGGCTCGGCCGATCCTCGCGAGGGCGCGAAGCCGGTAGTGGACCCATCGTTGGCTCATGCCGGTGGCTGCTACGAGGTCGACGACCGGGGCGCCTTCCCCTGGTGCGAGAGACAAGACGGCCCACAGCATCGCGTCCGGGTCATCGTCGTTGTCGGCCTCCGGAGCGCGCCTAGCTGTCTCGGGCATGTCCGTGGCGTCGGTGGCAGGGCGGTCGTCAGAGCTTGCCGGGATACGTCGTCCAGTTCGGGACGCAGATCCGCATGCCGGCTCGCGGCGGCGCTCACGGCCTCGTCGGTGAGCAGGTAGGCGCGGGCGCGGCGCGGTCAACGATGATCACCAGGGCGGGCATGTCCGGGGTTGGGTTCCAGACACGGTGGCCCGTGGCGGCCAGGAACGCCGCGCGAGCTTCGAGGATGGCTACCGCATCGGCCAGCAGCGCGCGAGCCTCGGCAGGAGTAGTGGCCAGGCGGTCGATGCACTCGGCCCATGGGCCGAGTTCCATGCCGCGCTTGAGGTCGACCGCCCAGATCACGACATCGGCGCAGGCGGTCAGGCTGCCCATGAGGACGTTCAGGCCGCCGCTCTTGCCCGATCCGGTCCCGCCACCGAACAAGCCGTGCCGGCGCAGGAAGAGGACGCGGGCGGGCATAGCGTCCTCGAATGGGCCGAGGTCGATGGGCTCGGTGATGGACGCGACCGACGGACCAGGCCAGGTGATCACGCCGGCGTGCGGGTCCTTGTCGAGCACGCGCAACTCAAATCGGTTGGCCAGCGACCTGGTGCACCCTGTTGGCCGGTTGACCACACCGAGATGCCTATGCGGCCACGGGCAGGCTCTCCCTCCTGCCAGCACGGTCGGAGAACTCGCACGGAGTCCCAGTGTCAGATCATCTTCAGCATCCTCGGTGACCTCACGGCGGAATGAACCGGCGGGACATTCGCGGGATGCCTCAGGATCACGGCCTCGACGTGCTGCATTGCTGCAGGTGAACCTGGATAGCGGACGGCGAGGCGTCACGGTCTGTAAAACCGTCGGTCGGAGGCTAAAAGCTGGAGGTCGCCGGGTACCGCTCGACGACCCGGACTCCAGCCGATGGCAGGACCCTCGTTAGCTGGCCTAGATGCTGTTCGCACAATTTGAGCACATACGGCTCACGGCTGAGCTGCACTCGCACTGCAGCTCTCGGGTGTCGGCCGGTGCGGTCGTAAATGTCGTCTCGCACGCAAGCCGAGCATGGAGGGTGATCGGCGCTCCAGCCCAAGCCTGCCATGATCCCATGCTAGACAACTTCGGTTCGTGCCCAGCTCGCCAGCCGGTCATGATCCGGAATATGAGCGGAATGATCTAGTCGAGACTCCAAGAGTCTCGGATGGGAACGCAGTGTGCGCAAATCGGCAGCGGCACGTCGCGTCCCCGCAACGCGCCGCCGCCCGCCGAAACGTTCTTACGCGAGGATGCGCCCGACCTTGCGGCGGTCGATGTTGAGTTGGCGAGCGATGGCGCGCTGGCTGTGACCGGCGGCGTGCCAGGCACGTACCGTCTGCTCCAGGCTTGGTGCTTCCGTCCGCTGATCACGCTCCGCCATCATGCAGTGACACGATCCCGGTTAACTTCGAAGAGCCAGCTAACACCGGTTGCCGAACGCCGCCCCCTTGAATATGCCGTGTCCCGCATTTTGGCCGGAACGGGGACCGGAATCTTCTCCCGGTGGCGACAGCTTGGTGAACATGGTCGTCGGCGGGCTTCCCTGCACCGGCTACTCCGAAGGGACTTCCAGCATGGCGCCAGGGACGTAGGTCCGTTGTCTGCATAGGCATCTGACCGGTTTACTGGTGGGGTGTTCGTCGGCGACGAGGTGTTGCTGGATCTCACCTTCACTGTTGCGCGGGCCAGGCTGGCGAGCCTGGCCCATGGCGGCTCGCTGCTGTCCGTTTCGCAAGATTCCTACAACGGGGGGATCACTGGCCTGGTCCGAATCGGCCCGCTGGGTTCCGCACCGGGTCTCTCCAGGTTGGTTCAGGTGCACTTCCGGGACCTGATGGAAAGGAATGACTCAGCCGGGCTCGCACTGCGGTGGGAGGCCATCGGGCCCGGCGGCGGACTTTTGCCCGTCCTGGATGCCGACATCACGCTGAGCCCGTCGGGGAAGCAAGCCACCCTGCTCACGCTGGCCGGAGTATACCGGCCGCCGCTTGGTTCGCTCGGAGCCGGGCTTGACCGCGCGATCTTGCACCGGGTTGCCGCCGCAACGATCCGGAATTTCATTAACCGCGTGGCAGCCGGTATCACCGGCCATGCCGCCACCGCCGAATCAGAAACAGCAGGTCCGGGTCCTTCGTGGCTGCCGCCAGCGCACGACATGTCATAGATGGCCCGCCACTCCCTGCGCAGGATCCCCGCCTGGTCCTTAAATCGCTGTCCGCTAGCGTGAGGCACGGCCGTCTTCGCAAGTGAGGATTCTGATAGTCACTTCGCGCCGTTGGGTGATGTGAGATCGGGCGGCGGGACTCCGCGGTCGCGGACGGCAAACAAGTGATCGCGGATCTCATGGATGGTGTCATCCAGTCGGCCCAGAGCTTGCGTGATGCGCTCTCGGGCCACGTCGCTGGGCAGGTCGATGGCTGCCTGCAAGCTGAGCCCGACATTGAACAAGCTGTGGACGACCCGGTCAAGCAGCTCCTGGCCCCGGTGCGTCTGCTCGGCAACGGCGGCCCGGGCGAGATCCGCGAGATCCTCGCGGCGCCGGACCTCCGTAGCGTCCCGGATCACCGCGAGCGTGAAATGGCCGGTCGCTGTCGGCACCGGGCTTAGGCTGATCTCGACCGGGACGGTGGATGCGTCCTTGCGCAGCCCCACGAGGCGGGCCCTGTCGCCCATCGGCCGCGCCTCAGGCGCCCGCTCATAGCGAGCACGGTAACCGCGGTGCGCTGCTCGCAGGTCAGCCGGGACAAGGGTTTCCATCGGGCGGCCGATCAGCTCGAGGTGCTCATAGCCGAACATGTCCGCGAGCCGCCGGTTGACCAGCAGGATCTGCCCATCACCGGCGGTCAGTGCCAGCCCGTCGCCAAGAGCGTCGATCAGCTGCCACAGCACGGCAGGCGTGATGGCCGCAGCTCTAGTCCCGCTCGGCCCGGGCGGGTGCTTGCCGTCAGTCTGTGCTCTGGCACGGGCCTGCGTAGGGTAATCCGTTGCTGGCGTCCCGGCAGCGAACGCCGCTTCGAGCGAGGGGTAGATCGAAACCAGGCGATCGAGTCCCTCAATGCCGAGCACGTGCCGGACAACCGGAGCGGTGACCACCAGCCTTAGCTGCGTGCCGTTGACGACCGCACGCTGGAAGGCACGCGCCATTGCATCGGCGCCTGCGTTATCGCATGACACTGTCGCGGTCATATCCGCGATCAGCACTGCGGCCCCGCGATTGATTACCGACAGCAACTCCTCGCGGATCTGGCCGGCATTGGATACATCGATGTGCTCCGGAAGCGACACGACCGCCTGATGGCCCAGCCACTCCACCGGGAACGGGTCCTCAAGCACGGCAGCGGCCCAGGCCGATGCGAGCAGGCGCGAGCGCCCGGACCGCCGCGCCAGCGACAGACGTCCTGGATGACTGGTGCATCGCGTTGATCCCATCAGGCCGTAACAGGCGTGCCGCCCAGATTCTACAGGCGAGGCCGCCCGGAGCTTAGCGCAGCGATCAGCACGCGAGTACAGCAACGCGTTCACCGGCCTGCCGGACCTCGCTTCCTGGCAGGGCACCCTCGACGCCCCGAACCCAGCCCGCACCCTGGGCCTGATCGAGTCCTACGTCGCAACCGGCGGACCCGGCAGGCCCTGGCCATGCGCAGCGGACTGGATGCCGCCTCGTGGGTGCTCAGCTGGCACCGGGTCTGGGTGCTCGCCCTAGAACTGCCGCGCAGCGCGTAGCGGTCAGGCCAGCAGTGCAGCCCTCCACTCACCTGCCGCTCCGGGGAGTCGCGAGTTCAAATCCCGCCGTCCCGACGCAGCTCAGAGGGCTGGTCCGCATAGCGGGTCGGCCCTTTCAGCGTTTCGGGGACAACCAACGGCTTACACGAAGCCTGGTAGCACTTCCTGACCGCTAGTCAAGCGCGTCGCATACCGCGGTCTGTCCCCCTCTGGGACTGATCGACAGACCAGCGCACCGTCGCGACTATCTGATGATCAGGGTGATGCTCTCGTGTTGGGCGACGGCCTTAACGTTGAGGTTCGCCGGCGGCCGGCCGTGAGCAGGCGAGACCGCTGGCAACGGTCTTGACAGCTATAGTCGGCGGGTTCGCTAGGAGCAGTACGCCGACGGCAGCAGACGGGACACCAACGCCAGGCTGCGACCTCGTGGGTTGGCGAGCCGTCAGGCGACTTTCGCGACACTCCGTCCTTCTGATGACCGGCGCTGAGCCAATCGGGTCATGTAACACTAGCGGCGTGACCGTCGCCATACTCGATCGCGAGATGTACACCGAGGCTGCCGCCGCGC
>Ga0209839_10001313_pt1 | contig 12798 bp, 10 predicted proteins | sample OrgsoiDNA2013050_FD_185800 | JGI IMG/M metagenome (GOLD analysis project Ga0209839, IMG submission 185800) | Permafrost soil microbial communities from the Arctic, to analyse light accelerated degradation of dissolved organic matter (DOM) -... | ecosystem: Environmental > Terrestrial > Soil >... | reverse complement strand
TATCGACAATCCGTATAGCAACGGCAATCCGAATGCCATCTTGTTCGTAACTGCGAACCAGAATCCCAACAGCTTAGCTACCGGCAGCGAAACGTTTGTAGGTACCTATTGGCTAGTAGCTGGGAATGGCTGCACCAATTCTGCGGCGGTGGCCAACAAGTGGGCGATTGTGATCAACCACGGGAGTGGCACTTACACGACCCACACTCAGTACAACGTGATGATCATTACGCCATAAGCGGCGCAGTCGGCGCTACCTGAAGCGGGCCATCACAAGATGGCCCGCTTTTTTGAAGACTCCGTCACGTTCCCGACTTTGCCCGCACCTGCAGCAGCTCGGCAACGCTAGTCATCCGAGCCGAGCCCCGCGAATCACACGAGCAGGCGACGATCGACGTCCGGTGTTGTTACGATCGCATTCGCTACGGCCTCAGCTGAGAGGTCACTCGTCGAATCGTATGGACAAGAAGCGCGCGCCGTTTGCTACACTGACGAACCGCATGAGCTGCACCAATGGTGTGATCGAACGCAGCAGTCGGAGAACGATCAGCGGCTGGAGGACACCCGCGGCATGTTCTCGCCGGTCTAAAGAGCGCGACAAACGCGTTCAGTTAGCCAGTTGGCCGTAACTCTTGAATTTTTCCAGCACGATGTTCATTTCCGCGTCGGACAGCAAGTTTGGCGCGCCGATTTGCAGCGCCCGCCAATATTGTTCGGCCAGCGCCTCGACCTCGATCGCGAGCGCAAGCGCGGCTTCGAGCGAGGCGCCCACGGCGATCATTCCGTGATTGGCCAACAGGCAGGCGCGCCGGCCGGATAGCGCGGCAAGCGCGCTGTCGGACAGCTCCTGGGTGCCAAAGGTCGCGTACGGCGCGCAACGAATGTCCTTGCCGCCGGCGACGGCGATCATGTAGTGAAACGCCGGAATCCCACGGCCAAGACAAGCCAGCGTCGTAGCAAATGACGAATGCGCATGAACGATTGCGCCGGCGTCGGGCCGCTCGGCATAGATGTCGCGATGAAAACGCCATTCCGACGATGGCTGCCGCGCTCCGCTCACTACGCCAGCGAGTGTCATGTCGACGATGTCTTCAGGCCGGAGCGATTCGTACGCAAGGCCGGAGGGCGTCACCAGGAACCCGGACTCGGTTCGAGCGCTGACATTGCCGGACGTGCCGGAGTTGATGCGGCGCTCGTTCATGCGGACCGCGGTCGCAATGATCTCGGCGCGCAAGGCTGGATCGGTCACGCGCGGTGCTCCGGAAACATCTCCGCCAGCCCCGCCGCGGTGGCGCGGCAAATCCCAAGCTCGGTGATCAGTCCGGTCAAAAGGCGCGCGGGCGTCACGTCGAAGGCGGGATTCGCCGCCGGGGTTCCGGGCGGGGCGACCGACGCCGCGTCGCCGACACGCAGCACTTCTTCCGCGCCGCGCTCCTCAATCGGGATTTGCGCGCCATCCGCCAATGTCCAGTCGATCGTGGTCGATGGAACCGCGGCGTACATCGGCACTCCGTTGTCGCGCGCGGCCAGGGCTTTTTCGTAGGTGCCGATCTTGTTGCATACGTCGCCGTTGGCGGCGACGCGGTCGGCGCCGACCAGAACCAGGTCGACCCGGCCTTGTTGCATCAGCGCCGCACCCGCCGCGTCGACGATCAAGGTGTGCGGGACCTGGTTCTCGCGCAGCTCCCACGCGGTCAGCCTTGCACCCTGCAAGCGCGGACGCGTTTCGCTGACCCAGACGTGAACGGCAATGCCCGAGCCATGCGCGAGATAGATCGGTGCGGTCGCCGTGCCCCAGCCCAGCGTGGCCAGCGCGCCGGCGTTGCAATGCGTCAGTATTTGAACCGGGCTGCGCCCGCTGGCGGCGAGTTGCTCGATCAAGGCCAAGCCGTGGCGGCCGATGGCGAGATTTGTCTCGACGTCTTCGGCGGCGATCGCATCGGCTTCTTTCCACGCTGCCTCCGCGCGCGCAGATCCGGCAAGATGGCGAACCGCCGCGGTGACGCGGTCGAGCGCCCAGCGAAGATTGACTGCGGTTGGGCGGGTGCCGAGCAGCTCCGCGTACGCGACATGCATTCCGGCGTCGGAAGGATCCGCATGCAGCGCGAGCGCGAGGCCGTACGCGGCGGTTGCCCCGATCAGCGGCGCACCGCGGACCTGCATCGTTCGAATCGCCCGCGCGGCTTCGCCTACAGTCGACAAGGAAACGATTTTCCACTCACCGGGCAGGAGCGTCTGATCGACGATCTCGAGGGTGCGGGTGGAATGAGATGCGCGCAGAGTCCGGATCTCGGGCGTTTTCACGAGGCGCTCGCGCGGCAAATTCATGACCGATGAATCGGGTCTATTTGAGAATCTGGATAATATTGTTGAAGTCGTCAGTCCAAAGCCGCAGGTTTTTGGGCGGCTCGATCACCGAAGCGACCTCGGCGATTTGCGGCACCTTGAGCGGAGCCTCGCTGTCCGACAAAAGCACCCAATCGCTGCGGCTCGAGATGGCATCGTCGCCGTCGTCGGCAACGAGCACCGAAAACAAGTGGTGCGCATCGGCGAGCTGCTTGACAACGGGAATCAGGTCGAGAAAGCGATTGGTCACGTGAACGGCAATGATGCCGCCCGGCTTCATGTGCTTGAGATAGACGGTCAACGCTTCGTACGTCAGCAGATGAACCGGTATCGAATCGCTCGAAAATGCGTCGATGGCGAGCAGGTCGAATCCCTGTGGCGGCTCCCGCTCGAGGCTCAGGCGAGCGTCGCCTAGCGCCGTCTGGATGGTCGCGTCGCTGTCCTTGAGGTAGGTGAAGTCGCGGTTGGCGATGACGATCACCGCCGGATTGATGTCGTAGAAGCGGTAGATGTCGCCTTTGCTGCCGTAGGTCGCGAGGGTTCCGGCGCCGAGGCCTATCACTCCGACCTTGAGCGGTCGGATGGTCGGATGCATCGATTCGAGCGCGCGTCCGACGCCCGAGGTCTGCGTGTAATACGTCGTTGGCTGGCGCGCGAGATCGGGCTCGAGATACTGGCTTCCATGGAGGATCGTTCCGTGCATCAACGATTTGTGCCGGCTCGCGTCGGCGCCGCCGTAGAGCTGCACGCGCGAGACGCCGTAAAAATTCCGGGCGGAAAGCAGCGTGCCCTCGAAAAAGTCGTGGACCTGCCATGCTCCGCCGCCGATCGTAGCCAGCACCGCCACAATGGCCAGCGCAATAAAGACCGGGTGACGCCGCCGGACCTGAAATGCGAGCAACGAAGCACACGCGGCAAGGCCGAACGCAAGCTCGAAATACGCAGGCAGCACCAGCGGCGCCACGAGACCGACCAGTGCCGATCCGACGGCGCCGCCCGCGGAAACCATCAGATAGAAGCGAGTCAGATAGCGCGGCGCCGGTTTGAGCCGCGCCAATTCACCGTGGCAAAACATGCAGGCGAGAAACAGTCCCACGCAGAACACACCGATCTGCAATTCGAGCTTGTGGGTGAGGTCGCGATCGGCGAGCGTATACGCCATGACGCCCAATCCCGCGGCCAGCATTGCGGCGAAGAGCTCGGGGCGGTACCAGCCGCGACCATCGAAGCAGAGAATGAAGGTGAGGAGGTAGATCGACAACGGAACCACCCACAGCAGCGGAATCGACGAGATGTTCTGGCACAGGTGATTGGTGACCGCGAGCAAAAGAAACGATCCGGTGGCCGCGAGCACCGCCCACAGCAATTGCCGCGTTCCCGTCGGTGGGGCTTCGTCTGCAGACGACGCAAGGTGCAGTGGCGCGGGATCGCCGCGCAGGTGCGTGCCTCGCACGCTGAACCATCCGCAGGCAGCGCACAGGAAAGCGAATATGACGTACGCGACGGACCATCCGTACGATTGGAACCGCGTTGTCACCCAAGGCTCGAGCGCGATCGGGTAGCCGAGCAATGCAAGCATCGACGCCAGGTTCGACAGCGCGAACAATCGGTAGGGGCTTCTGCCCGGAAAGCTGCGCGCAAACCACGCCTGCACCAGCGGGCTCGTCGTCGACAGCAGGAAATACGGCAGGCCTATCGTCACGGCCAGCAAGGCAAGGATCAGCAGCGAAGGATTTTCAGTTCCAAGCGGCTTCCATTGAGCCCCGGGAACGATCGGCAGGACGATGCAGCTCAGGGCCAGAAGCGCGATGTGGATCCGAATCTGGGTTCGCGCCGAAGTCCGGCGCACGATCAGGTCGGCGTAAGCGTAGCCGAGCAGGAGTGTCGTCTGAAAGAAAACCAGACACATCGTCCACACGTTTGCCGACCCGCCGAACCACGGCAGGATCTGCTTGGCCATGATCGGCTGAACCAGAAACAGCAGAAAGGCGCTGACGAAGATGGTGGCGGCGTAGAGGGCCATGGAACCGGTGAAGAGCGTGTGGCCACGTGCCGCGGGCGCGACGCCGTCGCTTGGAGCTGCAACGGCGCATTCTACCGGAGGGTCGAAACTTGAGCTAACAGGCTCGCGGTTTCCGGGCGCCTGCGATCATCGCCGGCGCCGCTACGGCGCAAGCGTCAAACGCTGATCGAGAGACGTGTTCAATACGTCGGCTTCTGCCGAAAATAATCCATGCGGTCGATCGAGTGAACCTTGATCTCGCGTACATCTATGCCCTGCAATACGCGCAAAGGTATTTCGCTGCCGGCCACGCCTCGTCCCCACACCTTTCGATAAAATTCCGCCTGTGACCGCACGCCTTCGCTGCCCACGGCGAGGATGATATCTCCGCTCTGAACGCCCGCCAGCTCGGCGGGGCCTTCCGGAGACACGCGGCCGACGACGAGCCGGCCCTGGATCTCATCCGCCGATAAGCCGAGCCACGGTCGGGCGGGCCCCGCGCGGCGGCCGGTCTTGATCAGATCGGCGAGGATCGGCTTCAGCGCGTCGATAGGAACGAACATATTGCCGGCCAGGTGCGGGTTACCCTCGTTTGCGTCGCGCACGATAAGCGACCCGACGCCAAGCAGGGACCCATCGGTGCCGATGAGCGCGGCGCCGCTCCAGTCCAAGGTCGGAGGCGAAGTGAAAATGGCGCGATCGAGCAGATATTCCCAGCTTCCGGTGAACGGTCGGCGCGACACGACAATAGCGCGCGCCGCTTCGTCACGCCCGCCATGATTGACGATCAGCACCGGGTCGCTTTCGGCAAGCTTGCTCGAGTCGCCCAGCTTCAACGGCGCGACGTCGAACGGCGCAACAGGCTGTATCAGCCCGAGACCCGTACCGTGATCGTAGGCAACCACCCGCGCCGGATGCACGTGGCCTTCGTCGTCGACGATCTTGACATCGTCGGCCTCGACGATCAGGTAGCCGATGGTGAGAATCAAGCCGCCTTTGCCGATGACGACGCCGGTGCCCTCGCGCGTGGTGCCGAGCGTTGCGGCGCTGCGCGCGTCGGGGAGCGCGTGCGCCTGGACGGTGACGATCGCGGCGAAAAATGCCCCGGGATCCATCGACGGATCGTCGGCACGCGGCGGCTCCGCCGCGCTCGCGGCGAGCGGCCCGAGCAATGCCGCAAGCACACATCCGCGCAGCGGACGAACGCAGGCCCAATTGAACAAATGCTGAAAGACCATCGCGACCTCCTGACGGCAATAACGACGCGACCGACAAGCGTGCATCCCGTCGAGCGACTATAGCGCGATTGGCCCGCACGGGAAACGCCTGCCAGGACCCGATCCATCCAATGCTTCGCGTGCCGCTGGATGCGTGGCATTCGAGTGTCGTTATAATACCGGTCACGTTCAAATAACGTACCACCAGGGGGATACTCGGTGAAGACCAGCGCCGTCAGTGCGGCCGACCTTGCGCGATCGGTCATCGCGGTTCCGCCGCTCGCCAGAAACGGGGACCTGACACTCAATCCCGAAGCGAACGCATCGTTGATCCGCCATATGGAAGACGGCGGCGTGTCGACGATGATGTACGGCGGCAATGCCAACTTCTACAACATCGGCATGTACGAGTACGGCGCAGTGCTCGACTTTCTCGAGAAGACCGTTGCCGCGGACACTTGGCTCATACCCTCGGCGGGGCCGGACTTCGGCAAGCTGATGGATCAGGCGCGCGTGTTGCGGACGCGTGCGTTCCCGACCGCGATGGTGCTGCCGCTCACGTTTCCGGCCACTCCGGACGGAAGCGAAAAAGCGATCAGGCTTTTTGCGGAAAGCTACGGGCGGCCGGTCATCGTCTACGTCAAGGCCGAAAACTTTCTCACGCCAGCCCACATCAGGCGGCTGGTCGAAACGGGTCTCGTCGCGGGAATCAAGTATGCAGTGGTTCGGGAAGATGCGGCCAACGACGCGTTCCTGCGCGAGTTGCTCGACAATGTCGACGCGAAGATGATCGTCAGCGGCATCGGAGAGCGGCCTGCGATCGAGCATTTGCGCGGTTTCGGACTCGCCGGATTTACGTCCGGATCGGTTTGCGTAGCGCCGCGCGGTTCGACGCGGATGCTGTCAGCGCTGAAGGCCGGCGATTTCGCGACGGCAGACGCAATCCGCGCAGCGTATCTTCCGCTCGAGAATCTTCGCGACGCCCATTCGCCGATCCGGGTGCTGCATGAAGCGGTGACTCTTTCGGGCATCGCCGACATGGGTCCGATGTTGCCGCAACTTTCGAACATCGCTGCTAACCAGCAGGCGGCGGTCGGTGCTGCGGCGAAGGCGCTGCTTGCGCACGACCGCGCGCTTCAGTGAGGACAATTCGATGAGGATGATTCGATGAGGAGCCAGCCATGACCACACGCCGTAAACAGCCCGAAGAGCTGCGATCGCACCGCTGGTATGGCGTCAACGACATGCGATCGTTCGGTCACCGCTCGCGCACGGCGCAGATGGGTTATTCGCGCGCCGACTACGCCGGCAAGCCGGTGATCGCAATCATCAATACGTGGAGCGACATCAATCCCTGCCATTCGCACTTTCGCCAGCGCGCGGAAGAGGTGAAGCGTGGGGTGTGGCAGGCGGGCGGCTTTCCGGTCGAGATGCCGGCGATCACGCTTTCCGAGCCGTTTCAGAAGCCGACCACGATGCTCTATCGAAATCTGCTCGCCATGGAAACCGAGGAGCTGCTTCGCTCGTATCCGGCTGACGGCGCGGTGTTGATGGGCGGCTGCGACAAGACCACGCCGGCGCTGCTGATGGGCGCGATCAGCATGAATCTTCCGGCGATCTACATGCCCGCGGGACCGATGCTGCGCGGCCACTGGCGTGATCAGACACTGGGCAGCGGATCGGACACATGGAAATACTGGGCCGAGCTGCGCGCCGGCAACATCAACGAAGGCCAATGGGAGGAAATCGAAAACGGGATCGCACGCTCACCCGGGCACTGCATGACCATGGGCACGGCCTCGACCATGACCTCGGCGACCGAAGCTCTGGGTTTCACGCTCCCGGGCGCCGCATCGATTCCCGCGCCGGACTCGCGCCATGCGCGAATGGCGACCGACACCGGACGCCGCATCGTCGACATGGTGTGGGAGGATCTCAAGCCGCGCGACTTCCTTACCGCGGCTTCGTTCGACAACGCCATTACCGCCGTGCTCGCCATCGGCGGCTCGACCAACGCGCTGGTGCACCTCATTGCCCTCGCGCGCCGCGCCGGCATACCGTTGACGCTCGACCGCTTCGACGAGCTCTCGCGTACGACCCCGCTGGTTGCGAACATCCGGCCGGCGGGCAAGTATCTGATGGAGGATTTTTTCTACGCGGGAGGATTGAAGGCGCTGCTGGCGACAATCGGCGACAAGCTCGCGCTCGACGCGCGCACCGTCAACGGGCGGACGCTTGGCGAAAACATCGCCGGTGCCGAGGTCTTCAACCATGACGTGATCCTGCCGCGCGACAAGGCGCTGGTGGCAAGCGGCAGTCTCGCGGTATTGCGCGGCAATCTTGCGCCGAACGGCGCGGTGATCAAGCCTGCCGCGGCGGAACCGCGCCTGCTCAAGCATTCCGGGAAGGCCGTCGTATTCACCGACTACAACGACATGGCGGCGCGCATCGACGATCCCGCGCTCGACGTCACCGCGGACTCGGTGCTGGTGCTGAAGAACGCCGGACCGCTCGGGGCGCCCGGCATGCCCGAATGGGGCCAGCTGCCGATCCCGAAAAAGATTCTCGCCCAGGGCGTTCGGGACATGCTGCGCATCTCCGACGCGCGCATGAGCGGAACGAGCTACGGCGCCTGCGTGCTGCACGTTGCGCCGGAATCGTTCGCCGGGGGACCGCTGGCATTCGTGCAGGACGGCGACGTCATCGAGCTCGACGTTGCCGAGCGTCGGCTCGAGCTCAAGGTCAGCGCCGCCGAGCTCGCCCGACGGCGCGCGAATTGGAAAATGCCGCCGCCGCACTTCGAGCGCGGCTATGGCGCGCTTTACCAGCGGCACATCACCCAGGCCGATCAAGGCTGTGACTTCGATTTTCTGGAAGGCGTCGCGCCGACCGCAGAGCCCGAGATCCATTGACCGTGAGAACCGTCGCGGCGTCGAAGCTGGTCGAACTGGTCGCCGCCATCATGTCGGGCGGCGGCTGCGACGCGCACGAGGCGACGATGGTCGCGCGCCGGCTCGTCGACTCGAATCTCGTCGGGCACGATTCTCACGGGGTCATTCGCGTCGGCAAATACCTCGAATGGATGCGCAACGGCTGGTTGCGGCCGAATCAGTCGCCATCGATCGTTTTCGAAAGCGACACCGTCGCGATCATCGACGGCAATCGCGGGTTCGGCCAGGTGGTGGGCGAGTTCGCCGGCAAGACCGGCACGGCCAAGGCCGCCAGGACCGGCATCGCGATGGTCGGCCTGCGCAATTGCGGCCACCTCGGCCGCGTCGGCGACTGGGCGGAACTGGCGGCGGCCGAAGGCCAGGTCTCGCTGCATTTTCTGAACACGTCGGGCGCGCAGCGAGTGGCGCCGTTCGGCGGCAGCGATAGGCGCCTCTCGACCAATCCGATCACCGTCGGCGTTCCGGTCGCAGGCGGAGATCCGGTAATACTGGACGTCACCACGTCGATGGTCGCCGAAGGAAAGTTGTTCGTCGCCAGCAACAAGGGTGAGCAGGTTCCGGCCGGGTGGATCATCGACAGGCAAGGAAAGCCGACCACCGATCCGAAGGATTTCTACGATGGCGGCGCGCTATTGACGGTAGGCGCACACAAAGGCTCGGGACTCTCGATCATCGTCGACTTGCTGGCCGGTGCGATTTCGACCGGGAAGAGCTCGGATCCCGACGATACGGTGCTGCGCAACAACATGCTTTCGATCTATATCGCTCCCGCCGCCTATGATTCCGAAGGCACCGTCTCGCAAGAGGTCGCGCGGTTCGTCGAGTGGGTCAAGGCGTCTCCTCCGGCGGTCGCTGGGCAGCCGGTGCTGCTCCCGGGGGAGGTAGAGCGCACGACCCGGAGCCAGCGCAGCATCCAGGGCATCGTCATCGATGACCAGACATTGAAAGATCTCATGGCTGCGGCGGCGTCGGTAGGTATCGGCGCAGACTCGGCAATGGCGATGATCGTCGTTGAAACGGCGTGATGCATCGGCGGTCGCAGTAGGAACAACTCCGTCCGGCGCGTCCGGCTGGCGCGGAATCAAACGAGGTCAATCCATCATGCGTCGCAGCTTCCTGATTCAGGCGTTGATTTTTGTGGCGGCTTCGATCGCCGGTGCAAGCGCAGGCGCGGCGGACAGTTATCCGAGCAGACCGATCCGCATTGTCGCGCCAAGCACGCCCGGCGACGCGCCCGACGTGATCGCCAGGCTGGTCGCCGAGCGGCTCTCGTCTGCGCTGGGTCAGCAGGTATTTGTGGAAAATCATCCCGGCGCCGGGGGCGTCGTCGGCTCCGACATCGTCGCCAAGGCCGCGCCGGACGGCTATACGCTGATCATCGGCAACGCCGGCTCGCACGGAATCAACGCGGCAGTGTATTCGAAGCTGCCCTACGACATCCAGCGCGATTTCGCGCCGGTTTGCCAGATCGCGATCGCGCCCAACATCATGGTCGTCAATCCAGACTTGCCGGTGACCAACGTTCAGCAGTTCATCGCCTACGCAAAAGCGCGCCCGGGTGCGCTGAACTACGCGTCCGGCGGCAACGGCAGCAGCGCGCACATGTCGATGGAGTTGTTCAAGTCCATGGCCGGAATCGATTTGCTGCACGTGCCTTACAAGGGGTCCTCTCCTGCGCTGACCGACGTCATCACGGGGCAGGTATCGGCGATGATCGTCAACATGCCGCCCGCAGTGCCGTTCGTGAGGGCGGGGAAATTGCGCGCGCTCGCGGTGACAACCCGCAACCGATCACCCTTGATGCCCGAGGTCCCGACTGTCGCCGAGTCCGGTCTTCCCGGATACGAAACGGTGGCGTGGTTCGGCATTCTCGCGCCCGCCGCGACACCGAGAGACATCGTGAATCGCCTGTCGACGGAGATCGCAAAAATTGCCACGTCGCCGGCAATGCGCGAGCGGCTCACCTCGCTCGGCGCCGAAGCGGTAGGCAGCACGCCGGAGGAATTCGCTGCGGTCATCGCCCGCGACATCGCCAAATGGACTCCGCTGGCGAAATCGGTCGGCATCAAGGTCGATTGACGCGTCGACGGGTCGCCAGGCACAACGATGCCTTCCATCGCAGCGATCGAAGCAATTGTCGTCAACGTCTCATCGAAGACGAACTGGACCTTTGTCTCGGTCACGACCGACGGCGGTGTAGCGGGCTGGGGCGAGTGCTCGCTCAATCGTTGGGAGCCGCTGTTGACGGCCTACGTCGAGGTCCTCGCGCGTGATTTCACCGGCCGCGACGCCGCCACGGCAGCCGCCGGAATACGCCACCTGCCGCATTCCCCGGGCGGGCTCGTCGCGCATGCGGTCAGGAGTGCGCTGGAACAGGCCATCACCGACGTTTCGGCGCAGGCTGGCGCACAGGCCGTGCACGCGTTGATCGGACCGGCGCGGCGAAGCGCCGTGCCCGCGTACGCCAACATCAATCGCGGCGTGAAATCGCGCTCGCCCGAAGGTTTTGCCGACGCAGCTCGCGCTGCGCTCGCGGCGGGCTATCCGAGCGTCAAGCTCGCGCCCTTTGATGGCGTCATTGCCGCTGACGGGCATTCAACGCCCATCGATGATCTCACCCGCGAAGGTCTCGATCGGGTATTTGCGGTGCGCGACGCGATAGGGCCGTCGACTCCGCTGCTGGTCGATTGCCACTGGCGTTTCGACGAGGCTCGCGCGACGACTCTGATCGGCGACATCGCGCGCGCGGCGCCGTACTGGATCGAATGTCCGATCTCGGAGCATCCGTTGCAGTTCGGTGCCATCGCGCGCCTGCGCGAGCGCGCGCACGCGCAAGGTATCCAACTCGCCGGCGGCGAGATGATCACGGGGCCGGAGCAGGCCGTGGCGATGTGCGCGGCCGCTCTCTACGATGTGCTCATGCCGGACGTCAAATACGCAGGCGGCTACCGCGGCATGCTGGCGATTGCGAAAATCTGCGATGCTCACGGCGTCGCTTTTTCGCCGCACAATCCAACGGGCCCCATTGCTCACCTGGCCAGCATCCATGTCTGCGCCGCGTCGCCTGGCGTGCTCTGGCTGGAGCATCAGTGGGCGGAAAGCCCGCTCTTCGATGCGCTGATTGGAGGCAATGCCGCGCCGCTCGTTGACGGGGCGTTTGTCGTGCCGCAGTCGCCCGGCCTGGGCGCGGCGCTCGATCTTGCGCTGGCGCGAACGCGGCCCTACGTACCGCTGCCGCGAAATGCGAACCTCGACGAACGACTGGGATGATGACGGCGACCCTGTTTGAAAATTTCATCTCGCGACGAATCAAGACGTCGGGCGCCGAGATCAATCTTGCCACCGGGGGCAGCGGGCCGCCGCTGCTCCTTTTGCACGGCTACCCGCAAACGCATGCGATGTGGCACAAGATCGCGCCGCGACTGGCGCAGCGGTTCACCGTCGTTTGTCCCGATCTGCGCGGCTACGGCGATTCCGAAAAGCCCGAGGGAGGCGCATCGCACGTCAACTATTCAAAACGCGCGATGGCGCAGGACCAGGTCGAAGTGATGCAGGCGCTGGGATTCTCTCAATTCGCCGTCGTGGGTCACGACCGCGGCGGCCGGGTCGCCCACCGCATGGCGATGGATCATCCGGAACGCGTGCAGCGGCTGGTCGTTCTGGATATTTCGCCGACGCGGCTGATGTTTGCGCGAACCGATCAGGCGTTCGCGACGGCGTACTACCACTGGTTCTTCCTAATCCAGCCGTTCGATCTTCCCGAACGCCTGATCGGAGCCGACACCTCGTACTATCTGCGTCGCAAGCTCGGCGGCTGGTCGTCCGGATTGCAGCATTTCGATCCTCGCGCGCTAGCCGAATACGAGCGCTGCTTCGCCGATCCGGCCACCGTGCACGCGAGTTGCGAGGACTATCGCGCGGCGGCCACCATCGATCTCGAGCACGACGCTGCCGATCGCGACAACCGCATTCGTTGCCGCATGCTCGTGCTCTGGGGCGACAGGGGGGTCGTCAATCGTCTGTTCGAGCCGGTCGAGGATTGGAAACAAGTCGCAGACGATGTCTCCGGTCGTGCATTGCCGTGTGGACATTTCCTGGCGGAGGAGGCGCCGGATGCGACATTGAACGAAATACTGGCCTTTCTCGGCGATTAGACGCAATGGAAGCTTATGCCGGACAAGCTCGATCTGGTAAAATCCGCGGCTTGGCCAAGTAGCTCAGTTGGTAGAGCAGAGGACTGAAAATCCTTGTGTCGGTGGTTCAATTCCGCCCTTGGCCACCC
>Ga0209839_10001311_pt1 | contig 12811 bp, 10 predicted proteins | sample OrgsoiDNA2013050_FD_185800 | JGI IMG/M metagenome (GOLD analysis project Ga0209839, IMG submission 185800) | Permafrost soil microbial communities from the Arctic, to analyse light accelerated degradation of dissolved organic matter (DOM) -... | ecosystem: Environmental > Terrestrial > Soil >... | reverse complement strand
CGCCCTCCTGGAAGTAATCACCGAAGGACCAGTTGCCGAGCATCTGGAAGAACGTGGCGTGCCTGGTGGTCTTGCCCACCTCTTCGATGTCGAGCGTCCGCACGCACTTCTGCACGTCCGCCACCCGCCGGAACGGCGGAGTCCGCTGTCCGAGCAGGAACGGCTTGAACGGCTGCATGCCCGCGATGACGAACAGGACCGTGGGGTCATCGGCGATCAAGGGGGCCGACGGCACGATTTCGTGTTCCTGCTGCTTGAAGAACGCAAGGAAGCGGCGGGCGATCTCGGCCGACTCCATCAGTGGCCATCCTTGGGTTGAGCATCGTGGTTAGTTGAGAGGGTAGGCGCACCGGGCACGGATTGCCGAGCCATATACAGCGCCATGCCCTCCCGTACGTCGCGGGTGAAGCGGTACGTCTCCCGGGCCGCGCGAATCGCCCCCCGGCGGGTATGCCGCAGCGACAGGACCGGACTGGCGGGCCGGCGGCTGGTCCCGGCCCCGATGCTGGCCCGGGAGCCGGCCCCGGGATTAAGGCTGGCCCCAGAATTAAGGCTGGCAGACAGCCGGCGGCCCACCACGGAGACACGCCGGTAGGCCATGACCCCGGTCACCGCCCCGGTGGTCAGCCAGAATCCCCTGCGTATCACCGCGACCCCCTGGCCTGGCTTCCGCTGTCCGCCAGTTCGGCGCGCTCCACCACGCGCCCAGGCAGCGCGCGGCGGGATCCGGGCCGGCGCAGCCTGACCGCGTGCCTGATCCCGTAGACCACCGCCCCGGCCCGGCCGAGCGGGCCATGGGCGATCGTACGGCCGAGCCCGGCCAGCGCCGTCACCTGCCCGGCCAGCTCGTTCATCCCGGCCCCCAGCTCGTCCATGCTGGCCGTGACGGACTCGGTGCGGTCCAGCTGGCGCCCGGCCCGGTCCACCGCGGCCTGGGCCCCGTCGACCGCCGTCTGGGCCCGGTCCAGGAGCACGTCACCGCGCTCGCGCACGTCCGCGACCAGCCGGCTGCTCTCAGACAGGAACCGTCCCAGCCGGAACAGGACGAACACGCCGGCGCACACGAGCAGCGCCCAGAAGACCGCGGCGATCAGCGCGGCCAGTTCGGCGACGTTCATGACACCCACCTCCGTCTCATGGCTGCTCCTTAGTCGTTCGGCTTTGCCGTTCGGTGCACGATGGCCCGGATTCGCTCGGCGCGTTCGGCGAGACGGGCCTCGGCGCCGTGTCCTGACGGCTCGTAATACCTGCGGTCCGCCACCGAGTCGGGTGCGTAACGCTGCGGGACGATGCCCTCGTCGAAGTCGTGCGGGTACAGGTAGCCCTCGCCGTGGCCCACCTTGCCCGCTCCAGGATAGTGCGCGTCCCGCAGGTGCGCGGGCACCGCGCCCACAAGTCCGGCGCGCACGTCGGCGTCGGCGGCGCCGATGGCCTTGATGACCGCGTTGGATTTGGGCGCCAGCGAGATATGGATGACCGCCTGAGCCAGGTTGATCCGCGCCTCGGGCAGCCCGACGAGCTCGACCGCCTGGGCCGCGGCCACCGCGGTCTGCAGCGCGGTGGGATCGGCCATCCCGACATCCTCGCTCGCGTGCACGACAAGCCGCCTGGCGATGAACCGCGGGTCCTCCCCCGCCGCGATCATCCGGGCCAGGTAGTGCAGCGCCGCGTCCACGTCGCTGCCCCGCATGGACTTGATGAAGGCGCTGATCACGTCGTAGTGCTGGTCGCCGTCGCGGTCGTAGCGGAGCGCGGCCCGGTCCACCGCCCGTTCCAGGGCGGCGACGTCGATCCGGCCGCCCGCGGGCATCCCGAGCGCGGCGGCTTCCAGGTAGGTGAGCGCGCGCCGCGCGTCGCCGCCCGCCAGCCGGACCAGGTGACCGGCGGCCTCGTCGTCGAGCGTGACGGCGCCGCCGAGCCCGCGGGGATCGGCCAGCGCCCGGCCGATGACCTCGCGCACGTCGTCGTCGGACAGCGGCTGCAGGGTGAGCAGCAGCGACCGGGACAACAGCGGGGACACCACGGAGAAGAACGGGTTCTCCGTGGTCGCGCCGATGAACGACACCCAGCGGTTCTCGACCGCGGGCAGCAGCACGTCCTGCTGGGTCTTGGAGAACCGGTGCACCTCGTCGACGAACAACACGGTCTGCGCGCCGTTCATGCCGAGTGTCCGGCGAGCGGCCTCGACCGCCGCGCGGACGTCCTTGACCCCGGCGCTGACCGCTGACAGCTCCACGAAACGCCGCTTGGTCACCTGGCTGACCACGTAGGCCAGCGTCGTCTTGCCGGTGCCGGGCGGTCCCCACAGCAGCAGCGACATCGGCGCGTCGTTGTCGATCAGCTTGCGGAACGGCGTGCCCGCCCCGGTCAGGTGCCGCTGCCCGATCACCTCATCCAGGCTGCGCGGCCGCATCCGGACCGCCAGCGGCGCGGCGGCCCGGGCGGCGGTGTTTTCCGCCTCGTCGAACAGGCTCTCGGACTGGGGGTCGGTGGCCATCGGCAGACCCTACCCCCCGGACGGGGGGACCGGGCTGGCATCAATGCCAGCTTCGCGGCGCTGTGCGGGGGTGATGGACGTGGGTGCGCCGGTGAGCGGGTCAAGCCCCGAGGCGGCCTTGGGGAAGGCGATCACGTCCCTGATCGACTCGACGCCCGCGAGCAGCATCATGACCCGGTCCCAGCCGAACGCGATGCCGCCGTGCGGCGGCGGGCCGTACTTGAACGCGTCGAGCAGGAAGCCGAACTGGGACCGCGCCTCCTCCGGGGACAGTCCGATCACGTCGAAGACAGCCTGCTGCATCAAGGGCTTGTGGATCCGGATGGACCCGCCGCCGATCTCGTATCCGTTGCATACGATGTCGTACGCGTCGGCCAGCGCGCCGCCAGGCTCGGTGGTGAACTTGTCGGCCCACTCGGGCAAAGGCGCCGTGAACGGGTGGTGCACCGACGTCCAGCCGCCGGACCCGCCCTCCTCGAACATCGGCGCGTCGACCACCCACAGGAACGACCACGCCGAGGAATCGATCAGGCCGCCCCGGCGGCCGATCTCCAGCCGGGCCGCGCCGAGCAGTTCCCTGGCCGCCATGGCGGGCCCGGCCGCGAAGAACACGGCGTCACCGGGCGCGGCCCCCACCGCGGCGGCCAGCCCGGACCTTTCCGCCTCGGACAGGTTCTTGGCCACCGAGCCGGAGACCTCGCCGGACGGCCCGATCAGCGCGTAGGCGAGCCCGCGCGCGCCGCGCGACCGGGCCCACTCCTGCCACCCGTCCAGCTCACGCCGCGACTGGGCGGCGCCGCCTGGCATGACCACGGCCCCGACGTACGGGGCCTGGAACACCCGGAACCCGGTGCGGTCGAAGTACCCGGTCAGGTCGGTGAGCTCGACGCCGAAGCGCAGGTCGGGCTTGTCCGAGCCGTACCGCGCCATCGCCTCGGCGTAGGTCATCCGGGGCAGCGGCGTGGGCACCTCGCAGGCGGCAAGCTCGGACCACAGCCTGGCCACCACGTCCTCGGCCACCTTGATGACGTCGGCGCGGGTGACGAAGGACATCTCGATGTCGATCTGGGTGAATTCGGGCTGCCTGTCCTTGCGGAAGTCTTCGTCCCTGAAGCACCGGGCCAGCTGGTAGTAGCGCTCCAGGCCGCCCACCATGAGCAGCTGCTTGAACAGCTGCGGCGACTGCGGCAGCGCGTACCAGTTGCCGGGCCGCAGCCGCACAGGGACGAGGAAGTCACGCGCGCCTTCCGGCGTCGACCGGGTCAGGTACGGCGTCTCCACGTTCACGAACCGGTGCTCGCGCATGACGTCGTTGAGCAGGTAAGCGGCCTGCGACCGGATCCGCAGCGCCCGCGCGGTGTCCTCCCGCCTGATGTCCAGGTACCGGTACTTGAGCCGGATGTCTTCGCTGACCTCGGCGGAACCTTCCACCGGGAACGGCAGCGGCTCGGCTTCACTGAGCACCTCGACGTCGTCGGCGACGACCTCGATCTGCCCGGTGGGCAGCTCCGGGTTCTCGTTCCCGGCCGGCCGCGTCCGCACCGTGCCGGTCACGAGCACGCAGTACTCGGCCCTCAGCTCGTGCGCCCCGGCGGACTCTGCCTCCTCGGGCCGCCACACCACCTGCACCACGCCGCTTGCGTCCCGCAGGTCGATGAAGACCACGCCGCCGTGGTCCCGGCGCCGCGCCACCCAGCCAGCCAGTACCACACGCTCGCCCGCGTGCGACGCCCGCAGCGTCCCCGCCTCATGGGTGCGGATCATCGCCTCAAGCCCCTTTCGTCTCGCAACCGTTCCGTCGGCCAGGCCGGCATCTGACCCGTCGTGCGGATCGGGCTGCTTCTTCTTTCTGCCAGAATCTTTTTATCCGAACGATCCGGCCTGCTTGCGGCCGGCCACCGGAGCGCGCGCCGCCCGGGCGCTCGCGATGTGCTCACATTCCCCTGGGCTCACAGTCCCCTGGCAGGACCCGATCCAGGCGGGTTCAGGCCGGCCAGGAACGGATTCGTGCGGCGTTCCGCGCCGATGGTGGTCTGCGGCCCGTGCCCGGACAGGACCACGGTCTGGTCGGGCAAGTTCAGGCAGACCTGCGCCAGGCTGCGCAGGATGGTGTGATAGTCCCCGCCGGGCAGGTCGGTGCGCCCGATCGACCCGGCGAACAGCAGGTCCCCGGAGAACAGCACATCCACCCCGTCCGGGTCGGCCCCGTCCATTTTGCTTTCACCTTGTGCCGTAATCGGCGATTGCGCCGGAGGATGCTCCAATGGCAGCCGGAATGTCACAGATCCTTCGGTGTGCCCCGGCGCGTGGTTCACGGTGATCTCTAGCCCGACGAGGCTCAAAGTCATCCCGTCGGCCAGTTCTTTGACATCGTCTGGTTCGGTGAATTCCAGGCCGCCGAACAGTTCCTGGCCAGCTCCGAGCGGGAAACCCTTTGCGGGATCGCTCAGCAATACCCGGTCGCGCGGGTGGATGTACGCCGGGATTCCTTTCGCGCCGCAAACCGGAGCCACGGACCAGACATGGTCAATATGGCCGTGTGTGAGCAGGACCGCGGCGGGCCTGAGCCGGTGCTCGGCGAGGAGCTCCTCGATACCGCGCTCCGCATCCTGACCCGGATCGATGATCACGCACTCCTGTCCGGGCGCGGGCGCGACTACATAACAGTTGGCCGCAAACGCGCCGGCCGGGAACCCTGCGACGAGCACGAGCGTCCTTTCTCACGGTACGGTGTCTCAGGCTACCGAGGGGACCCGCATGGCCGCGAACCGATAACGAAGGGTACCGATCCGGGCGACTGGAAGGTACGATTCGCGAACGATCGCGAATATTGCGGGGGGTTCGGGGGGTCCGCCCCCAAGCCCGCCACTGCCTATGTTCCGAGATCGTAGGTAAACATCGGGTTAGTGGCCTGCCTCCCGTGATACCAGGTAGCCGGATAGAGCGACAGGCCAAGGAGGACTCGACCGGTGGCGGGTAAGAACGATCGCCAGCGCAGGCAGGCCAGGGATAAGTACCGGCGCCAGCAGGAGCTACGGGCGACCAGGCAGCGCCGACTCAGACGCCGCGGAATCATCGGCCTGAGCGGGGTTCTCGCCGCGGCTCTGATCGCCGGCTTGCTGCTGACGTTCCTGCCCGGCGAGAGCAGCAAGCACCCGGTGGCTTCGCCCACCAAGTCCGCGAGCGCCACGCCGAGCGCGACGCCTTCGGCGACGACCGTGGCTGAGCCCGCGCACCACTGCACCTACACCAAGGTCACGCCGGCCGCCCGCACGGTCAGCATCCCGCCGTCCACGCCCGACTACACCAGCAGCTACCAGGCGACCATCAACACCAACCTGGGCAAGATCGTTCTCAACCTGCTGAACAGCAAGGCGACCTGCACGATCAACTCGTTCGTCCATCTGGCGCAGGCGGGTTATTTCAACAACACCCAGTGCCACCGGCTCTTGACCACCGGCATCTACGTGCTGCAGTGCGGTGATCCGTACGCCACCGCCACCACCAAGCTGACCTGCAGTTCGACCAGCAAGATCGGCACCGGGACCCCCGGCTACGACTTCGCCAGCGAGAACCTGACCGGCGCCAAGTACCCGGCCGGCACGGTGGCCATGGCCAACGAAGGCAGCGCGACCACCAACGGCAGCCAGTTCTTCATCGTGTACAAGGACAGCACATCGGGGCTCGGAGCCTCCTACACGCCGTTCGCCACGGTTTCCTCCGGACTCAACATCGTCCAGAATGTGGCGAAGGAGGGGTACTCGTGTCAGTACACCGTGTCGGGTCAGGCTGAGGGGGGCGCCCCGAAGAACAAGGTCATCATCGGCAGTGTGACGATCAAGAAAGCCTGACACGAGCAAGAGCAACGCAGGAGGTTCGCCGTGACCACCGCCTACCATCCGTGGGGCCGGGTAGACGCCGACGGGACCGTCTATGTCCGTACCGCCGACGGCGAGCGGGTGATCGGCTCGTGGCAGGCGGGTAGTCCGGACGAGGCGATCGCCTTTTTCCAGCGCAAGTACGAGTCGCTCGAGACCGAGGTCGTCCTGCTCGAGCAGCGGATCGCCGCCACCGACATGGCGCCGGCCCAGGCCTCGGCCAGCGTGCAGCGCTTGATCAAGAGCATCTCCGAGGCCAACGCGCTCGGCGACCTCGACGGTCTGCGGGTGCGCCTGGAGCGGCTGACCGAGGACGTCGGCCAGCGCCGCGAGGAGGCCAAGGCGGCCCGGGAGCACGCGCGCGGGCAGGCCAAGGAGATCAAGGAGCGGATCGTCGCCGAGGCGGAGCAGATCGCCGCCGAAGCCACCCACTGGAAGAGCAGCGGCGAGCGGATGCGCGAGCTGCTTGAGGAGTGGAAGGCGGCCCCGCACGCCGAGCGGGCGGCCGAGGCGGTGCTGTGGAAGCGCCTGTCCGCGGCCCGCAACGCGTTCACCAAGCGGCGCAAGGCGTACTTCGCCACCCTGGAGGCCGAACGGGAGGATGTCAGGGCCCGCAAGGAGCAGCTGGTCGCCGAGGCCGAGGCCCTGTCGGGATCGGTCGAGTGGGGCCCGACCACCAGCGCGTTCCGTGACCTGATGAGCCGGTGGAAGGCGGCCGGGCGCGCGGACAGGGACACCGAAGCCGAGCTGTGGAAGCGTTTCCGGGCGGCCCAGGACAAGTTCTTCACCGCCCGGTCCGAACTGTTCTCCGCCAAGGACGCCGAGCTGCGCGAGCACGCCGAGGCCAAGCAGCAGCTGCTCGATCAGGCCCAGGGGTTGCTGCCGGTCTCCGACATCCGCTCCGCCAGGTCGGCGCTGCGCGGCATCCAGGAACGGTGGGAGCAGATCGGAGCGGTGCCGAGGGACTCCCGGGAGCAGCTGGAGTCCGGCCTGCGGCGGGTGGAGGACGCGATCCGCAAGACGGAAGAGAACCAGTGGCGCCGGTCGAACCCCGAAGCGCTGGCGCGGGCCGAAGGCACCGTGGCCCAGCTGCGCTCGACCATCGCCCAGCTGGAGCAGCAGCTGGCCAAGGCCCGCGACCGGGGCGACGCCAGGGCCGAGCGCACCGCCGAGGAAGCCCTGACCGCCCGCCGGGCCTGGCTCGAAGAAGCCGAGCACACCCTAGCGGAGTTCAGTAGTTAGGGCTCGCCGTCAGCTGGTGACACGGTAGACGTCGTAGACGCCGTCGATGGCGCGGACGGCGCGCAGGACGTGGCCGAGGTGTTTGGGGTCGCCCATCTCGAACGTGAACCGGCTGAACGCCACCCGGTCCCTGGTGGTCGTCACGTTCGCGGACAAGATGTTGACGTGCTGGTCAGACAGCACCCGGGTCACGTCGGAGAGCAGCCTGGTCCGGTCGAGCGCCTCGACCTGGATGGCCACCAGGAACACCGAGCCGTCGGTCGGCGCCCAGTGGACCTCGACCATGCGCTCCTGCTGGATACCGTTCAGGTGAACGATGTTGACGCAGTCCACCCGGTGCACCGACACGCCATGACCGTGGGTGACGAAGCCGGTGATCGGGTCCCCCGGCACCGGGGTACAGCACCGGGACAGGCGCACCCAGACGTCCGGCGCGCCGGTGACTTCGACGCCTGGGTCTCCAGGCGCCCGGGGCTGCGGCGCCTCGGTCGGCAGGGCCGTCTCGGCCAGGTCCTCCTGGGCGCCCGCGAAACCGCCGACCGACTTGACCAGCTTCTCGACCACTGACTGGGCGCTGACCCGGCCTTCACCGACCGCGGCGTACAACGCGGACACGTCCGGGTAGCGCAGGTCGCGGGCCAGGGTGAGCAGGGTGTCACCGACGGCGAGCCGCTGCAGCGGCAGCCCCTGCTTGCGGATGGCCCGGGCGATCTGGTCCTTGCCGGCCTCGACCGCGGCTTCCCTGCGCTCCTTGGAGAACCACTGCCTGATCTTGTTCCTGGCGCGGGGGCTCTGCACGAACTTGAGCCAGTCCCGGCTCGGTCCCGCTTCGGCCGCCTTGGAGGTGAAGATCTCCACCGTGTCGCCGTTGTCCAGGGTGGACTCGAGCGCGACCAGGCGGTTGTTGATCCTGGCGCCGATCGTCCGGTGCCCGACTTCGGTGTGGATCGCGTAGGCGAAGTCCACCGGGGTCGAGCCCTGCGGCAGCGCCATCACCTCGCCGCGGGGGGTGAACACGTAGACCTCGGCGGCCGCCAGGTCAAAGCGGAGCGACTCGAGGAACTCGGCGGGGTCCTCGGTCTCGCGCTGCCAGTCGACGAGCTGCCGGAGCCAGGTCATCTCCTGGGCGTCGTCCTTGGCGTCCTTGGCGTCCTTGGACCGGCCGAAGACCTTCTCCTCCTTGTACTTCCAGTGCGCCGCAACCCCGTACTCCGCCACCTTGTGCATGCCCCAGGTCCGGATCTGCAGCTCCACCGGCTTGCCACCCGGGCCGATGACGGTGGTGTGCAGCGAGTGGTACATGTTGAACTTCGGCATCGCGATGTAGTCCTTGAAACGCCCCGGGACAGGATTCCAGCGCGCGTGGATGATGCCGAGCACCGCGTAGCAGTCCATCACCGTATCAACGAGGATGCGGATCCCTACGAGGTCGTAGATGTCGTCAAAGCCGACGTTCTTGGCGATCATCTTCTGGTAGATCGAGTAGTAGTGCTTGGGACGGCCGGTCACGCTGACCTTGATCTTGTTCTCGCGCATGTCGGCGTAGACGTCCTGGATCACCTCCTCCAGGAACACGTCGCGGCGCGGCGAGCGGCCGGACACCAGGCGGACGATCTCGTCAAAGCGCTTGGGGTACAGCGTCGCGAAGGCGAGGTCCTCGAGCTCCCACTTCACCTTGTTCATGCCGAGCCGGTGGGCCAGCGGGGCGTAGATCTCCAGGACCTCACGGGACTTGCGCTCTTGCTTGTCCCTGGGCAGCCAGCGCAGCGTCCGCATGTTGTGCAGCCGGTCCGCGAGCTTGATCACCAGCACGCGGATGTCGCGGGACATCGCGACCACCATCTTGCGGACTGTCTCCGCCTCGGCCGACTCGCCGTACTTGACCTTGTCCAGCTTGGTGACGCTGTCCACGAGCGCGGCGATGTCCTCGCCGAACTCGCCGCGCAGCTCGGTCAGCGTGTAGGGGGTGTCTTCGACCGTGTCGTGCAGCAGCGCGGCGCAGATCGTCTCGGTGTTCATGCCGAGCTCGGCGAGAATGGTCGCCACCGCGAGCGGGTGGGTGATGTACGGGTCGCCGCTGCGCCGCTTCTGGTCCCGGTGCCAGTAGGCGGCCGATTCGTAGGCCCGCTCGATGAGCCGGATGTCGGCCTTCGGGTGCGTCCCGCGCACGGTCTTGACGAGTGGCTCGAGGACTGGGTTCATCGTGGTCCCTCGCTGCGCCCCGAGCCGGGCGAGCCGCCGCCGCACCCCCACGCCGGGCGCCGCTACGTCGGCCGGCGGGGCCGTCGCGACCGCCCGGTCGATCCCCGCCCGCCCGTATCGTTCGCTCCGGGAGGACCGGGCGGGGGCGGCTTTACCTTCGGGTCCTGGTGCGTCGGGGACGGGGACGTCAGGCGCGAGGGTCTTCTCGGGCGCGGCGCTGTCTGACGGCGGGGTTTGCGAAGCGGCAGTTTCCTGAGCAGTTCCTGAAGCGGGAGTTTCCGGGGCAGGGATTTCCGGCGTTTCCGGATCGGGGGCTTCAGGGGCTAGGTCGGAGGTGCTGCTGGCCATGCCTCGACTGGGCACGTCTGCTGCCTCCGCTACCTCGGCCGGTTGCGCGTCACCGGCGGGATCGGAATCCCGCTGCGCGTCCACCGGGGTAGCATCGGCAGCTCTCGTGCCGGTCGTGATCACATCACCGGCCACTGGCGCTCCTCGCATCTGCCAAGCATCAGTCTACTTGGACGACATAAACGCCTGATCACGTGCCTGCGATTCCCGGCCGGAAAACGAAGGCCGCTGCCTGGAGCGGATGTCTAGCGGCGCTAGATGGTGAGCAGGGACGTGACAGGGAGATCGGCGAGCTTAGCGCGCCCGTTGAGGAAGGACAGCTCGATCAGCATGGCGATACCGGCCACCTGGGCGCCGGAGCGGCGTACCAGGTTGACCGTCGCCTCAGCCGTGCCCCCGGTAGCCAGGACATCGTCGATCACCAGGACACGATCCGACGGGTCGAACGCATCGGCGAGAACCTCGAGGGTCGAGACGCCGTACTCCAGCTCGTAATCTTGCGCGAACGTGATACCAGGCAGCTTGCCCTTCTTGCGGATGGGCACGAAGCCCGCCCCAAGACGGCACGCCACCGGGGCGGCGAGGATGAAACCCCGCGCCTCAATGCCCGCGACCTTGTCGACCGGTCCGTGCAACGCGGCCAGGCCGTCCACCACGGCACTGAACGCCTTACCGTCGGCCAGCAGCGGGGTGATGTCCTTGAAGACCACGCCGGCCTGCGGGTAGTCCGGAACGTCCCGCACCCTGCTCGTGATGAGCCGGGTCAGCTCATCATCGGCTGGTCCGGTCACCCCTCAGCGTCGCTTCTTCTTGCCGGCCGGACGATGCCGGGCCGAACTGCCGCCGCTGCGGCGGGGCTGCTGCCGCGGGCCCGGCCGGGCGGTGCCAGGGGCGCTGCGGCTGGCCGGAACCCCGGTGATCCCTGGCACCCGGGAGCCGGTGGCGGTCAGCTCATCAGCGGCTGGCGCGTCGTCGACGTAGTCGTCGTCTGGTTCGTCATCGTCGGCGAGCGGCGCGGACGCGACCCCGGCAGCCCCGGAACGGGAGCCGGCGCCGGAACGGGAGCCGGCGCCGGATGGTGCCTTGGCCGCGGCCCGCTTGGCCGTGCGGCCACCGGAGGCACGCAGCGTTACGCGCTTGGCCAGCGCCTTGTACTGCGGCTCGCGCTCCTTGAGGTCGGCGAGCACCGGGGTGGCGATGAAGATGGAGGAGTACGTGCCGGACAGCATGCCGACGAACAGGACAAGCGCCAGGTCCTTCAGCTCGCCGGCGCCGAGCAGGCCGCCGCCGACGAACAAGATCGCGGCCACCGGCAGCAGCGCGATCAGGGACGTGTTGATGGACCTGACCAGCGTCTGGTTCAGGGCCAGGTTCGCCGCCTGGCTGTACGTGCTCCTGGCTCCGCCCAGCAGGCCGGCGGTATTCTCCCGGACTTTGTCGAAGACCACCACGGTGTCGTACAGCGAATAGCCGAGGATGGTCAGCAGCCCGATGACGGTCGCGGGACTGACCTGGAACCCGGTGAGCGCGTACACGCCGGTCGCGATGACCAGGTCATGGATCAGGGCGACGAAGGCCGCTATGGCCATCTTCCAGTCAAAGGCGATCGTGAGGTACAGCACGATCACGATCAGGAACGCGATGAGCGCTTCGACCGCCTTGGTGGTGATCTGGCTCCCCCAGCTCGACCCAACAAACTGGACGCTGATCTTACTGGCGTTGACGCCGAGATGGCTGACCAGCGAGTTCTCGACGGTGTTGGTCTGGGTGCTGGTCAGCGTCGGAGTCTGCACCTGCCAGGACTTGCCCAGGGAGCCGCTGAGCTCTTGCACGATGGCGCCGCTGACACCCGCGTCGGTGACCGCGCCCTGGACCTGGGTGACCGACGCCGACGGCGCCGAGAACTGGAAGAGCGCGCCGCCCTTGAAGTCGACGCTGAAGTCCAGGCCCCGGACCAGCAGCGCCACGATGCTGATCAGCAGGATGGCCCCGGAGATCGAGTACCACGTCCGCTTCCGGCCGACGAAGTTGACCGATACCTCGCCGCGGTAAAGCCGGCCACCGACATTGCCCAGGCGCGACATCATGCCTCCCCGGTGTCACGAGCGGCTGGGTTGCGAGCCGCCGCGCCACGCGTCACGGTATCGGGCCTGCGCCTGACCGGGGCGCGGCGAACCGAGGACCGCCACGGCGCGCGGGCACCCAGCCGGGCCGGATCAAGGCCGGAAAGCGGGGCGCCGTTGCCGTAGAACCTGGTCCGGGCGAGCAGCGTCACCATCGGCTTGGTGAACAAGAACACCACCACGATGTCGATCAGCGTGGTCAGGCCGAGCGTGTAGGCGAAGCCCTTGACCTCACCGATGGAGAAGTAATACAGCAGCAGCGCGGCGATGAACGAAACCGTGTCCGAGACCAGGATCGTGCGCCGGGCGCGCTTCCAGCCCGCTTCCACCGCCGGGCGCAGCTGCTTACCCTCGCGCACCTCGTCCCGCAATCGCTCGAAGAACACGACGAACGAGTCCGCGGTAATGCCGATGGCCACGATCAGGCCCGCGATGCCGGAAAGCTCCAGCGTGAAGCTCTGGTACTTGCTCAGCAGGACCACGGACAGCATCGCCAGGCCGCCGGCGATGATCAGGCTGGA
>Ga0209839_10001310_pt1 | contig 12812 bp, 12 predicted proteins | sample OrgsoiDNA2013050_FD_185800 | JGI IMG/M metagenome (GOLD analysis project Ga0209839, IMG submission 185800) | Permafrost soil microbial communities from the Arctic, to analyse light accelerated degradation of dissolved organic matter (DOM) -... | ecosystem: Environmental > Terrestrial > Soil >... | reverse complement strand
TGCCTGGAGGAAAACGTCAGTGAAAATCACTTGTAAACAACAGGAGCTGAGTCGCGGCCTGTCCGCTGTGAGTCACGCGGTCTCAAGCCGTAGCACCCTTCCCATACTCGCCAATATTTTGCTGGCGACCGATGCTGGCCGCTTGAAACTGGCCGCGACGAATCTGGAGATCGGCATCAATTGCTGGATCGACGCGGAGATTGCTGAAGAGGGGACGACGACGGTTCCGGCGAAGCTGTTCTCCGATCTGGTGAGCAGCCTACCACCGACATCCGTCGATCTCTCGGTGGGTGAAGATTCGCATACGGTCAACGTGAAGAGCCTGCGCAGCAGCGCCAATATCAAGGGCATGGACCCGTCCGAGTTCCCGCTGATCCCCAGCGCGGAGGGCGGCGAGGAGCCGGTGACGCTGGATGCGAAGCTGTTGAAGGAGATGATCGAGCAGGTGGCGTTCGCCGCCGCCGATGACGATTCGCGCCCGGTCTTTACCGGCGTTCACGTCGAGGTCGGCGATCAGAAAGTGACCTTCGCCGCCGCCGACGCGTTCCGCCTGGCTGTGCGGGAGGCCGCGCTTCCCGGCCACGAGGAGTCGCACGGCAGCATCCTTATTCCCGCCCGCACGCTGACTGAGCTGGCGCGCATTCTGCCCGGCGATGGCGTGGTGCAGATGGTGGTGACACCTAATCGCAGCCAGGTGCTCTTCCATACTGATAATATCGATCTCGTGTCGCGCCTGATCGAGGCGACCTTCCCCAATGTGCGCGGCGTGATTCCGAAAGAGCATACGACGCGCGCGGTGGTCGAGACGAAAGAGTTTGCCGCCGCCGTACGCTCGGTGGCACCCTTCGCACGTGATAGCTCGAATATTACTCGCGTGAAGCTGAGCAGCGGCGAGGGTTCAGACTCCGGTTCGCTGACGATTGAGGCGACCGCTGAGGATGTGGGCAACAATGTGAGCACGATCAATGCCGCCGTCGATGGTCCCGAGCAGCAGATTATCTTCAATGTGAAGTATCTCGCCGATGTGCTCGCGGTCCTGGATACGCCTGAAGTGGCTATCGAGGTGACGACCGCTGCGCGCCCTGGTGTGCTGAAGCCGGTCGGTCCCGACAACTATACGTATGTCATCATGCCGATGAGCACCAATCGCTAAAGCTATGTCGGGGGCGTCGTCCCCGACATAGCTTCTTTCCTCTTACTCTTTTTCTTGGAAGGGCGCATGTATCTCTCCCGTCTCTCTTTGAGCGAATTTCGCAACTACAGACAACTCGAACTGACGCTGGGACGAGGACTTTTTCTTTTCTATGGCGATAATGCTCAGGGAAAGACGAATCTTCTCGAAGCGGTGGCGCTGCTGGCTACGGCGAGCTCCTTTCACGCGAGCAGCGATCGCGAGGTGGTGAGCTGGTACGCTCCCGACCACGTCGCCCACGTCAGCGGCAACCTGTTCCGCCAGGGCGATGAGATACAACTCGAAGTGATTATCTTCGATCCCACGCCGCCCTCCATGAGTGACGACGCTGCAACGGGTCGCCAGCCACTCGAACTGCCCGCCAATACGCCGCGCAAACGCCTCAAGCTCAATACGGTGCCGAAAAAAACGATGGATATGATCGGGCAGATGAAAGTTGTTCTGTTCGCGCCTACGGATCTGCATCTTGTCGATGGCTCACCCGAGGAGCGTCGTCGCTTCCTCGACCGCTCGCTCTGCCAGATCCAGCCGCGCTACTGCCAGGCGCTTGTCAGGTACCGCAAGATTGTGACACAGCGCTCGGCCCAGCTCAAACGCGTGCGCGATCAACAGGAAGATCCGCGCATGCTCGATTACCTGGACGAGCAGTTGACGACGCTGGCAAACCTGATTATCTATGAACGCCAGCGCATGGTCGCGGCGCTCAATCAACAGGCCAGCGGCTTTCAGGAGGCGATCAGCGGAGGCCACGAGCGCTTACAGATCATCTATCGCCCTTCGTTTCAGGTCGATCCGGCCTGGAGCCTGGCCGAGGCAGCGGAACACTATCGCGCCCAATTGCAGAAGGCGCGCAAAAAGGAGATTATGCAGGGCGTCTGCCTGCTGGGACCGCACCGCGACGATCTGGAGTTCCAGGTGAACGGCATAAATATGCTGACCTATGGCTCGCGCGGCCAGCAGCGCACCTCCGCGCTCTCCACCAAGCTCGCGGAACTGGCCTTTATGCGCGCCAGCACCGGCGATGAGCCGCTCCTCCTGCTCGACGATGTGTTCAGCGAACTCGATCAGGCTCGCCGCGAGTATCTGCTGCAACAGGTTATTCAGCACGAACAGGTTCTCCTGACCACAACCGATCTCACCAGCTTCCCGCCCGAGATTCTGGCACGCGCCCACACCTTCCATGTCGTCGAGGGCCAGGTGCAGCCCTTCTCGCCATCTCTTGCGGGGAACGACGATTAATCATCGTGGGAGCCTCCCTTGCGCGGACCCTCGCGTCCCATTTCCCACCGGTAAATAAAGTGACGGAAGAACTTCTCCAAAACGGCCAAAAGCAGTCTTTCCCTTGCATTTTCCAAAATACTAGAGTATAGACATAACTGAAGGAGAAGAGGTAAACAAGAAGGTCTGCCCAACTGGACCTTCCTCGTGATCAGACGCTAAGTCTGAGCACCCGCACTGTGCATCTGTGGGCAAACCCCGGAAAGAAAAAGAAGAGATCATGAAAGGATATGCAGAATGACTGATCAGGATGTGTATGGAGAGAGTTCGGAAGTCACCTGGCCGATGGGCGAGACGACTATGTATGGTATCCTGGTCAGGCCGTTTGGCCCCGGACCATTTCCCGCGGTGGTGATGGTGGCGGGCAGCGGCCCCACGGACCGCGATTGGAATTCGCCACTCCTGCCGGGATCCAATGGTAGCGCGCGCCTGCTCGCGGTGGCGTTAGCGCGGGCCGGGATCGCCTCAATACGCTACGATAAGCGTGCTTCCGGCCCTCATGCTCGCGAGAATGTACCGCTGCTGATTGGCAAGATGAGCATGCAAAGCCATGTTGACGAACTCGCTGGAGCCGTCCGCATCATGGCAAGCCAGGCGTACACACGTTCTGACCGGATCTTCGCGCTTGCCAACAGCGAGGGAACCCTTCACGCCCTGAACTACCAACTGCACAACCCCGAGATTCCGTTCGCGGGACTCGTGCTCGCCGGCCCTCCTGGACGAGCAGTTGGCGCTGTTGCGCGATCCCAATTAGCGGAGCAGGCAGCCCGCATACCGAATGGGGAGGCGTTGCTGGCGCTCTACGATGCCGCCATCGCCCGCTTCCTGGCGGGAGAGTCCATCGCTCCAGATCCAGCGCTGCCGGAGGGGGTCCAGATGCTGCTGAGAAGCCTGGAAACCCCGGCCAACCTGCCCCTTGCCCGTGAACTCTGGATGGTCAATGCGGCTCCCTTGCTCAAGCAGGTGAACATCCCGGTGCTGGTCATCATTGGGACAAAAGACATCCAGGTCGACTGGCAAACCGATGGAGAGCCGCTCCAGCGCGCTGCTGCGGGACAGGAGGAGGTGACCTTCCTCTTCCCCAAGAACGCGAATCACGTCCTCAAAGAAGAGTTGCGGCCTCGGCCAGAATTGGTGCTAGCCGAGATGGAGGGCTACAATGCCCCCGATACCCGCCTGGATCCAGAGGCTCTGACGAGCATTCTGGAGTGGCTAGCTGCCCACGCTTGACGACGTTCCACGCAGATGCCGCTACAGATTCTACTTATGATAGGGTGGCGCTCCATGCACGGAGCTATTCATAGATGAATGCTCACAAGTGAAAGCCTGGACTACTCTGAAACATGCCCGCCTGCTCGTCAGTAGTCTTGCTGTAGGCTTCGACGAACGCCTGCCAGGTTGTTTCGCCGCCGATATGGTAGATGGGGATGCTGGCAAGCTTGAGCGGGGGAGGATTATCGCCAACGAAAAGGACGGTTACTGAGTGTCCGTTCTGGTAGATGCGGCTCAATATATCGATAAGCTGCTCGCTCAGCATGCTGGTGACGAGCACAACGGTGCTTCCGGTGGGCAGGCGCGTGCGCTCGGTCTGGAGCACATCTTCGATACTGGAGCCAAAGAAGGACTGGATGCGCGCCAGAACCTCCATAATGCGCCTGCGCTGCTCCCGGTGGCTACTGGCTGGCAGACGAATGCGACGGCGGTCCAGGCGGCTCGTAGCCGCGTCTGGCCGGTTGCTCCCTCCGCTCTCCCCGGCGTGTTGCTCCGCGCCTTCTTCGGGCAGAAACATGAGCGTATTCGTATACAGTCCCACCGCGTAGCCCTCGTCAAGCGCCCAATCGGCGATCGAGGCTGTGGCGCAGATTGAGAGTTCCTGCAGGTCGGGCCGAATGCCGTAATAGATATCGAGCTGCGAGACGATATTCAGGAAGAGGACCAGCGTGTGCGTCGTCGTCGATTCGTAGACCTTGCTTTGCAGCTGCATGGCGCGCGCGCTCGCCTTCCAGTTGACGCGCCGCAGGCTATCTCCATAGCTGTAATCGCGCACGCCTGCAACGCGTAGAGGATCTTCCAGCAGGCGTTGCTGCGCGCGCCTATCGCCGAAGGGATGGCGGGCGGGCAGTCCAAAGCTATACAGCGGAGCAACGAGCGGGTAGACGAGCAGGTATTCGCGATTGGAGAGTTCCATCTCGCGACTGACGAAGCCGAAGATATCGCTGCTGCGCAGCTTCGTCGGGCCGAAGGTATGCACGCCGCGCGCGTTACACTGTAGCGTGTAGCGGCGCGTCACGCGTTCGTACCAGCGCGTGCTGAACAGGCTCTCAAGCGCGACCATATCTTTGCGTCGGCCTCCCGGCAGCTTTTGTCCCTTGATGGTCAGGGCGCGTGGTATCGTATCTTCGACCTCCAACCACGGCAGCGGCAGGAGCTTCGCATTCTCGATCGCGAGCGAGAGCGTCACCTCCTCGCCGAAGAGCACGTTCTGCTCGCTGAAGCTGCGCCGGTAGTACAGATCGTTAAGGCAGTAGAACGCCCACACATCGATGATGAGCAGGATCAGCAGCAGCAGGATGCCCACCACGATCAACAGTGGCTGATGCAGGATGATACCAAGCAGGAGCAGCACTCCGCACAGAAAATACCAGCGTTTATCAGTGGGGCCGCCCCGCAGGTCTTTCATTGGCACGCGGCGTCTGATGTTGAACGTCTCTAACGTTCTGAAGCTTCTCATGATTCTACCGGAACGGCGACGCTATGCAATATATCATCTACGATCTGTTCCATCACGCGACCGTGCAGACGAGACTGACTGGTCGCGATCATCCGGTGGGACAGGACCGGTCGCGCCACGCGTTTCACATCATCGGGAATGACATAATTACGGCCATGAATGGCCGCGTAGGCCTGGCTGGCACGGTAGAGGGCGAGCGTGCCGCGTGGGCTTACGCCCAGTTCGATGCCGCTATGATTGCGCGTCGCCCGCACCAGCTCAACGACATAATTTTCCACGCCCGGTTCTACATGCACTTTACGAATCATCTTCTGTAAACCCTGCAACTGTTCGGCATCCAGAACCGGCTTCAGATCTAACAGCGGCTGCTCCTCCTTGAAGCGTTGCAGGATCAGACGCTCTTCGGATTGACTGGGGTAATCCAGGCGCAGGCGCATCAGGAAGCGGTCGAGCTGCGCCTCCGGCAGTGGAAAGGTGCCCTCCAGCTCAATGGGATTCTGGGTCGCGATAACCACGAAGGGGCGCGGCAGCTTGATCGTCTCGCGCTCGATGCTGATCTGCTGCTCCTCCATCGCTTCCAACAGCGCGGACTGAGTGCGCGGGGTGGCGCGATTGATCTCATCGGCGAGCACGATCTGGGCCAGCAAGGGACCGGGGCGGAACTCGAACTCGCCTGTTTTTTGATTATAGAACGTAATGCCCGTGATATCCGAGGGTAGCAGGTCCGGTGTGAACTGAATGCGCTGGAACGAGCAGCCGAGGGAGCGGGCCAGAGATTTCGCCAACATGGTTTTGCCGATGCCCGGCACATCCTCGAACAGCACGTGGCCCTCGCAGAGCAGGGCCACCACGAGCAGATCGACTACCTCTTCTTTTCCCACGATGACCCGACTCGTATTCTGTCGAACAAGGCGCGCAGCGGCCTGCACCTGTCGTATCTGACTGGATTCTTCGCTGGTGGTCATCGCTTACCCTTTGAGCTAGCCTGAAATGAGCACAATGTCGCATATTAAAATTATACGCACAAAACGCGAAGAAAATCACCGCTGCTTCCTAACCGAAGCGAAACCTGTTGACGACCGCCACCGAGACCGTCTGCGTCTGCACCTGCTGGCCGTTCTGATTGGTTGCGAACGCTGTCACGCGCGCCACCAGATGTTGCTTGAACGTAAAAACGCTGACGTGCCAGTTCAGGGTTACATTGCCGTTGGCGTCCGTCGTCGCTGGACCGCTGGTATTCATATTGGGTGCCTGATCGTAAGTAACCTGCAGGCGCACCGCGACTCCCGGCTGACCCACGCTGATGGTTACGGGAACGGTGGTATTGCTGTGGACCTGCTGCGGAATAGAGACGATCTGCGGATTGAGCGTTCCCTGCGTCGGCTGAGGCGTGGGCGTGGGAACCGGCGTGAGGGTCGGCAGGACCACCGACGTCGCGCTTTTGGGCGGCTGGCTGTTGCCCTTATTGCCCTTGCCACCGGATGGCGTAGGAAAGGCTGGTGGTGGATTGCTAGCAGTCTTGGACGGGGTTGTCGCGCCCGTTGTATTGGTCGGAGTAGTAGTCGCGGCCTGCGCGAACATGCTCACAAGGAATACTGCAAAGATGATACCGGCAATAAGCACGGTTCCCGAGGCAACGATCAGTACTTTATAGGCTGGATCGCGCCGCCAGAGCTGGCCGAGCATCTTGAACGGATTAGCGAGCCTGGAAGGTGGCTTGAGCCGCATCTGGTCGGGATGCACATAGACGCGCTGCGTATACGCGCCTGGGTGCGGTGCATCCTCTGGCAGGCCGGGCAGCACAAGCTTAGGCGGCTCGGGTGCCTGCCCTTGTCGCATCTCGGGATAGTCATCGATCATAAAAACCTCCTCTCTGAGACTTGAGTATAATCTAACATATGGAGGTTTGCTACTTCTGTAGATTTATCGCTCCAAAAGTGCCAGTTCCACTCACAAATGTTCAGACGCGAGATAGAAGAACTCCTCTATAGTATACAGAACTCTCTCCGGCTGTAAATTTCCCAATTCACGCTCAGAAAGCACCTGAACTGAGCTACCATAGGGTCGCCAGATTGCTGGACTGGTCGGGCCAAAAAGTACTATGGTTGAAACGCCACACAGGGCCGCCAGGTGCGTAATGCCGGAATCGTTGCCGAGGTAGCCACGACATTGCTGTATCTCCCACGCCACACTACGCAGCGGCGCATTCCGCACGATGGCGAGCAACGCGGGATCAGGAGGAGTCGGAAGGCGAGCAAGCAGGTCCGCCAGTATTTCAGCATCGGCGGGTCCGGCCAGCAGAAGAACAGGAATACCGCGCCTCCACAAAGCGGCGATAACTGTTGCAAAGTGGGCAACGGGCCAGCACTTGTGCGCGCCGCCGCTGCCAGGATGAATAGCGATACGCATGGGCACAGCGCTAAGGTGCCCGCAATACGCTGGAAGAATGGGAACGCCAGGAGAGAGTAGCGGCGGGTCGGCGGGCCAGATCGTTCGCGCCAGGTAATCTACGATATACACTCCGCTCTCAGCGGCAGGGCGTCCCGGCGCAATAACGATATCTTCGATGCCACACGCCTGCAAATTGCGCCTGACAATTCCCTCGGGATCGCGCAGCCAGCAGATCGCGCTATCAACACGTTGCAACAGATCGCGCAAGGCAGGAGTACGTACGCCTATTGTAGAAAATAGCTCGCTCCACAGGGCCGAAGAGTAGTCTGCGACCTCCTCGGCCAGACCGGCATCCTGAGCCAGGGGAAGGACCGCCGCGTTGCTGACGAAGGTCACACGCGCAGCCGGAACGCGTTCGCGTAGCGCCTGTATGACAGGGAAAGCTAACAGGCTATCACCGATCGCTCCTGGACGAATAACAAGATACTGCATCACTTCCTCGCCAGCAAGAGAACCTCAAGCACGACAGCGGCGGCCACGCTGGCAAGCGCCGTAAAGATATTCCAGCTGTGCAGGGCGAGCAAGAGCAGATTTAGCACAATAGCCAGCGCCAACAGCGTTCCCTCGCGCAAGGACTGACCCAGAGACGGGCGATAGGCACGCTGCGCGAGCAATGCCCGGCTGATTGCATAAGCGATGGGCGTAAGCGTGCTGGTCAGCGCGATCATGAGAATGACGAAGAAGGCGATAAATGATAAGGTTGTATCTGGCGAGACGAGGCGCGTGAACAGCGCCAACACGCCCCACGCGACCAGGGCGAGCAGCAACAGCAAAGAGAGCAATACGCGGGCGGTCATAAGGCTACCTCATCAAGTTGAAGCCCTTGTTATTGCTCAAGGGCGCTTCACTGCGGCGGCGGCTCTCCTGGTTGTCGCGATTGAAGTATTGCTGCCAGATATCGGGCGCGTCCTTGCTCTCGCCGCCGTGCTGCGTATAGCGGGCGCGCACGCGGCAGATAACCGGCGTATTGACGGCGGCACCCGCGACGATCACCTGACCTTTGGAGAGCGCGGGCAGATTGTCCAGCAGATCGCGCCCCACGCCCTCGATGGCAGCCGCCACGCTCTTCTGGTCGATCTCATTGACAATACGCATAATGCACTGCGTCTGGCACTGACTCAGCACGTCGGCGTCGAGCTTGCCGGGCCGCTGGCTGATCAGGCCCACGCCGATGCCGAACTTGCGCCCCTCCGCCAACACCTGCTTTAGAATCGATGTCGAGACAACTTCGGTGCCGCCGGGCGCGAAGTGATGGGCCTCCTCCAGCACGACAAAGACCGGATAGGGCAGGTACGATTCGCCGCTGTGGACCTGGCCGCGCTCGGTAGCCATACGCGCCTGGTTGAGGCGACGCAAGAGCGTTGCTACGATCACCTGCTGGTCGCGCTCGTCGATCTCGTTCAATTGCAGCACGGTGCATTGGCCCGGCTTGAAGATCTCCGCCAGGTCCAGGTGCTGCGTGTCATCGAAGGTGAAGCTGTGCTCGAAGCGCTGCTCCACGCGCCACGTCAGCGCGTGGACCGTGCTCGAATCGTCAGCCCCCTCGCTATCCTCGTCGCTCTTCTGCTTCGAAACCTGCTTGATCGCCTGCTTCAGATCGGCCACGCCCCAGGGAGTGCCGCGCTTCATCTCGTGGACCTTGCGCAGGGCGCGGCTCAACAGGTACTGCTGCTTCTCCGTCATCTCCGGCAGGAGGGAGCGCATATCGCCCATATTGAGCGTAGAGAGGCGCACCTTGACCTGTTCCGGCTTATAGACACGCACCTGCGCACGGTAGCCGCCGCCGTGTCCATCACCATCCTCAGAGAACTGCGGCGCGTTCGCAATCTGATCCAGCGTCCCATACTCGCCATGAGGATCGATAATCAGAATGCACGCCTTGTTGTGCGGCTGCATGAGTTCTTCGATAATGACGCTCGCCAGGTAGCTTTTGCCCGCTCCGGTGCTCGCGATAATCGCCATGTGCGTGCTCACGACATCCTTCACCGAGAGCACGATCGGGACCGTATCGGGCGGGCGCGTCAGCAGGGAGCCGATCGTCGCCGAACCCGGCTGGCGATCCTGTTTGCGGCTCAAGATTTGCGCCAGCATGGCATCGTCGGCCAGAAAGATTTGCTTGCCCGATTGCGGCGGAATCCAGGGGTTGATAAACGAGCCGGTAACGGAATCGTAGTAGCCCATAATAGCGACGTGCAGTTCGAATAGCTCGTTGGTCAGCGAGTTATAGCCCACCATCGCCGCCACCTGGGCAGGCGAGATCTCGGGTTCGCCTAAAAACGTATCGGGGTAGAGCTGCAGTGGCACGCGCTTCATCACGCGTCCCAGCACGCGGCGCAAGGGTGCCCGGTTGCCATTCACGCCGGACAGATCGGGATCGGAGAGTTCGTAGTACACATACTCACCATTTTTGAGTACCTGGGCATCGTCGCGCGAAACAAAGGTGTACTCGTGCGTCGTCTCGCCCGGACCCTTGGTGATGCCCACGGGTTTGCGCAGCGCGGGTGAACTGGTTGGCAGGGTATTTTCTTGTTCAATCATCGACGAACTCCGTTAACCAGTGGTCTCCACCTTGAGACGCCAGGCAAAGTTACGCTTTACAATAGAGAGCAGCGAGAGATTTTGAGGAAATAAACGTTCCAATTGATCGATAATGCGCAGCGTCACCATCGGGAGCAGGCTGTTGCGCTGGGCGATGATATGCGGCAGATAGCCCATGTGCAGGTACGGCGTCACGCTATCGGGACCGGAGGCGGAATCGCTAAAAAAGTGGAAGGCGCGCACCTCCTCGTCGGTCATCGTCTCAATCTCGCTGCCCAGCTCAAGCGACAGCAAGGGAACGCCGTGCATGGTAGAAAAAACCGTGGTCGCATCTGAAGATGGCGCACCTAGCTCCATCATCCCCAGCACCATCACATAGATCAGCACCGCCTTCTCCGAAATATAATCGGGAGAGAAGAGCTCCACCTGGGTCTCGTTCGAGAGGCGCGGACCAAGCGAGCCAAAGGCAGGATTCAGCAAAATAGTATCATAGATCACGCCAATAGCATACGTCACTGGCTCCTGGCTAATGCCGAGCGCAAAATCCAGGGTCGCGTCTGGATCGTCGTTCTGGTTTGAGCGTATCGCGACACGCACAAAGCGACCAAAGGCATAATCCGCCTGGCTCGGTTCCACCTCGACCTCGCGCGGCCCGTAGATCTGGCAGACATAATTGATATGCGAATCCGACTTCACGATCTTCCCGATAAACATCTCGTAGACCTCTCTTGAAATGTTTCCACGATTTTTCAGTAGGGATGGGCCTTGCGTCCATCCGGCCCAGGAGCCATGTGGTGGGCAAACGGATGGACGCAAGGCCCATCCCTACTGGGTTCAAACAATTAGAACAAATGGTTGTCTGGCGGCATTATAACATAGTCTACAGCATTTGTATTGTGGAGTAGGTTGAATGACGGAGGCTAGAACTATGTGCAGAATACAAATGAAACATGCCATATCGTTCTATCTTTTGATGGCCTCAGATGAAATTGCCATTTACGAATGAGGCAATTATAATAGACGCGGAGCCATTACATGGGACAGAGTGATTTTTTGCTTTTAGAAAGGGCTGGGCATGAAATATGACTACTCACAAGCCATCGCCACCAGATAAGACGCCCGACGAGAAGGCTTTTCCCCGCCGACCACCCGAAGTAGACAAGTACGTCGATACCTTTCTCTCGCTTGTCTGTGACACCAGTCGGCGTTATATTTTGGAGCTGCTTGCCATACCGGACGAAGGCGGCGATGTTGACACGCCGGAGAAGCGTTCAGGGGATATCGCCAGAGCTATAGGACTTTCGGCGGCTACTACCTCTGAACACCTGCGCCAGCTGACAAAGCATGGCCTGGTCTCTTCACGCCGCGAGGGTAATGTCGTCTACTATCGCTTGCGCAATCACGAGCTGGTAAAATCATTTCACGATCTGGTCATAGCACTGGATCATCATTACACACACGGTTTAGAGATCAGCTAATATTTACAGAAAATTGAAGTGCATACGCGGCTCAAGTCAGGAGTTGGTCGAGGGTCTGTAGAAACTCGTCCAGGTCGAGAGGCTTGTTCATAGCGACTATTTTGCGCTTTTCAAGCTCCTGGCGAGGGAGTCGCGCGCTCATCATCAGCGCCGGAACATCCGCCAATGCCTCGATAGCGTGCAACCTGTCATATAATTCGATACCGTTCATGCCAGGCAACTGATAATCGAGTATGAACAGGCCGGGCTTGATGCCCTGCACTATCCGTAGGGCATCCAAACCATCGGTGGCTAGCATCGCCTGGTATGGTGATTCGTGGGTAATAGCCTCTACCAATACCTCACCGATATCGCGATCGTCCTCAACCACCAGAATTATTTTATGATTTTGTCGTCCTTCTCTAGAAAATTGACCCATACTGCTGCTCCAGGCAACCACGTTACTTAGTACTACAGTGACATTTACAACGTGAAGTGGCTCTAGAGGCTCATTGCCAAGTTACAAGCTCCTAACAGAGACGGAGCCTGTAGAGCCATCTCACCGCTTAAGTGGCACTGTAGTATTAGTATCTCCTTTGCCTCTACAATTTCGTTATAAAACGAAATTGCAATTAGAATATAGCACTTTTTGGCAAAGAAAGATAGCCATCAATTTAGTAAACGGCGGGTATCCTTCTGCTTGACAATGCCCTCACTCATGGCATACAACTACAGTGGTAGACCTGCTGTACTCGGCAGTACAGTAGACGTAGAGGTCACGAACGAAAAAACGTTTTTACCGCATAGAGAGATAGAGTACGCGACCTCGTATACTTAGAGTAAGTAAGGAGAGTGTCCGATGGCTTTTGAACTTCCACCACTTCCGTATGCGTATGATGCGCTGGAGCCGTACATCGACGCCCAGACGATGCAACTGCATCATGACAAGCACCACGCGACCTATGTCACCAACCTCAACAATGCATTGAAGGGGACTCAGTATGAGAGTCTCGCGGTCGGAGATGTGATCCGCCGCCTCAACGAGATTCCAGAGAACGTGCGCACGGCTGTACGCAACAACGGCGGCGGCCACCTCAACCATAGCATGTTCTGGCAGATCATGAAGCCCAATGGCGGCGGCGCGCCCACAGGCGAAATCGCCAGC
>Ga0209839_10001309_pt1 | contig 12814 bp, 14 predicted proteins | sample OrgsoiDNA2013050_FD_185800 | JGI IMG/M metagenome (GOLD analysis project Ga0209839, IMG submission 185800) | Permafrost soil microbial communities from the Arctic, to analyse light accelerated degradation of dissolved organic matter (DOM) -... | ecosystem: Environmental > Terrestrial > Soil >... | reverse complement strand
CCGGCAGGGTGACCGCCTCGACGTCGTGGCCCGCCGCGCGCAGCCGGCCGGCGACCTTGGCCCAGGCCCAGGCGCCCAGCCAGAAGCCGGGGACCAGGACGAACATGGGCTTGGGCGGGTCATCCGCGCCGGCGAGCTTCATGCCGCGAGCGTAAGCGGGCCCTCCGACAACGTGCCCTGGATCAGAGGTTGTTCAGACCTCCATGGATCCGCCGAAGCAGGTCAGGGCCACGGATAGGGCGAGGACGTCGTGCTCGCGGGCGGTGAGCGCGCCGAGGGCAAGCGCGTGGCGGCTGGCGTTCAGCAGGCCGGCGACGACCTCGGGGTCCAGGGCGGTGCCGCCGGCCGCGACCCGCGAGATCGCGTCGGTGAACTCCGCGACGTTGGCGACCCGGTCCTTGAGCAGGTAGCCGACCCGCCGAGCCCGCGGCAAGCACGGCCAGCGTGGTCGACAGCGCCACGTCCGACCTGGTCCTCACCGGCCCGTGGATCCTGCATTTCAACCCGGTGACCGGCAGCGGGACCGTGATCGGCGACATCGGCGGCTACGAGCAGGGCGGCGACTACCCATGGGCCTCCTACAGCCCGTACTACGCCTCGCCGATCCTGCGGCTGCTCCTCCAGGCCCAGCTCCAGCGGCCCTGAGCAGGCCTTATCGGCTCCGATCGGGAGACCGCAGGCGGGCCACTGGTCACCCACCGTGTACCGTCCCAGGCTGTGGATGCAGTGCGAAGGATGGCCGGCCCAGGGGCCCGGGCTCGCATCAGGCTCGTCGCGGTGGCGGCAGCCCTGGTCATGGCGGCCCTGGTGACGGGGTGCGGCTCGGGGCCGCCGGGACGGCCGCACGGGCCCGTCGGGGCGCTGGCGTTCTGGGACCGGGCGCGGCTGCTCGCGGCCCTGCCGCTGCGCAGCGGGCGCGTCCAGCGGGGCCAGTCGCACACGGCCGGCTCAGCGGCCGCGCTGCGGGTCGGCGCGCTGTTCGAGCACAACGCGAGCGGCAACCACTTCTGCACCGCCAGCGTCGTCGCCAGCCCGGACAAGGACCTGCTGATCACGGCCGCGCACTGCATCAACGGCGGCCAGGGCAGCAGCGGCTACTCCAGCGACATCGTCTTCATCCCCGGGTACCGGGACGGCCAGGAACCGTACGGCGTGTGGACGGTCGCCCGGCTGCTCGTGGCGCCGCAGTGGGCGAAGTTCTCCGACCCCGACTACGACGTCGGCTTCGTGGTGCTGCAGGCGCACGACGGGCAGAACATCCAGGACGTGCTCGGGGCCAACAAGCTCGCGATCGACCGCGGGTATCGGTACCTCGTGCACGTCACCGGCTACCCGGACAGCGCCAACGCCCCCATCACGTGTGTGAACACGACATCCCGGCAGAGCGCGACCCAGCTGCGCTTCAACTGCCCCGGCTACACCGGGGGAACCAGCGGCAGCCCGTGGGTGACGCAATTCAGCACGCGGTCGCGGACCGGCACCATCGTGGGCGTGATCGGCGGCTACCAGGAAGGCGGCGACACCCCTTCGGTCTCCTACAGCGTCCGGCTCGGGGCGGCGGTCCACGATCTGTACGAGCGGGTCGTCTCGGGCAAGACCGCCGCTGGCCAGGCCTGACGCGCGGGATCTGGCCTGGACATTTGACGAGGACCAGCCCGGGCTTTGAACTGCGAACTTTTGATCAGCGAGCGCAGACCGACGCGATGAAGCGAGGAGAACGCATGAAGACCAGGGCAGCCGTACTGCACGACGCGCACAAGCCGTTCGAAATCATGGAACTCGACCTGGACGCCCCCAAGGACGGCGAGGTTCTGATCAGGTACGTCGCCGCCGGGCTCTGCCACTCCGACCTGCACCTGATCGACGGCGACCTGGTTCCCCGGTTCCCGATCGTCGGCGGCCACGAGGGCGCCGGCATCATCGAGGAGGTCGGCCCCGGCGTCACCAAGGTCAAGCGGGGTGACCACGTGGTGTGCAGCTTCATCCCCAACTGCGGTACCTGCCGCTACTGCTCAACCGGGCGGCAGAACCTGTGCGACATGGGCGCCACCATCCTGGAAGGGGTCATGCCCGACGGCACGACCAGGTTCCACTCCGGCAGCACCGACATCGGCGGGATGTGCATCCTCGGCACGTTCTCCGAGCGGGCCACGATCTCGCAGCATTCGCTGGTCAAGGTGGACGACTGGCTACCGCTGGAGACCGCGGTCCTGGTGGGCTGCGGCGTGCCGACCGGCTGGGCCACCGCCAACTACGCGGGCGGGGTGCGGGCCGGCGACACCACGGTGATCTACGGCATCGGCGGCATCGGGATCAACGCGGTGCAGGGCGCCGCGGCGGCCGGGGCCAAGAACGTCGTGGTGGTGGACCCGCTGGCGTTCAAGCGGGAAACCGCGCTGAAGCTCGGGGCGACCCACGCTTATCCCAGCGCGGATGAGGCCGCGGCCAAGGTGAACGAGCTGACCTGGGGCCAGATGGCCGATCAGGCGCTGGTCACGGTGGGCACGGTGGAAGAGGAAGTGGTCACCAGCGCGTTCAACGTGATCGGCAAGGGCGGGACCGTGGTCATTACCGGGCTGGCGAACCCGGAGAAGCTGACCGTGCACGTCTCGGGCGGCGTGATGACGCTGTTCGAGAAGACGATCAAGGGAACGCTGTTCGGCTCGGCGAACCCGCAGTACGACATCGTCAAGCTGCTGCGACTGTACGACGCGGGCCAGCTCAAGCTGGACGAGCTCATCACCACCCGGTACACCCTGGATCAGGTCAACGAGGGGTACCAGGACCTGCGAGACGGCAAGAACATCCGCGGCGTCATCGTCTACGACACGAACTGACGCGCTGGTCAGCTGGTCACGGCCGTCGCCAGCTCGGCGGCCGTGGCCAGCGCGGCCAGGTGGTCATCGACGGTGGCCAGTCCGGCGCCCATGGTGTTGACGGACACGTGCGTCGCGCGGGCGGCCTGCCACTGCCGGAGCCGGTCGGCCAGTTCGCCGGGGTCGCCGCGCCAGCTCACCCGGCCCTCCAGGCCGATGCGGGCCGGGTCCCGGCCCGCAGCCCGCGCCGCCTCGTCGACCTGGCGCCGGGCGTCGTCGAGGCCGGGCCCGGGTGGCAGCTGCGGGAACCAGCCGTCGGCCAGGCGGCCCGCCCGCCGGTAGGCGCGGGGAGACTGGGCGCCGACCCACACAGGGATCGGACGCTGCACCGGCAGCGGCGCCAGTCCCGCCCCGGGGATCTGGTCGAAGGTGCCGTGAAACGTCACGGACGGCTCGGTCCACAGCCGCCGCAGCAGGCCGATCTGCTCGTCCATGCGGCGGCCGCGGGTGTGGAAGTCCTGGCCGAGCGCCTCGTATTCGACCTCGTTCCAGCCGATGCCGACGCCGAGCCGGAAGTTCCCGTTCGTAAGCAGGTCCACCTCGGCGGCCTGCTTGGCGGCCAGCGAAGTCTGCCGCTGCGGCAGGATGATGATGCCGGTGACCAGCTCCAGGGACGTCAGCGCGGCCAGGTAGCCGAACAGGACGAACGGCTCGTGGAACGTGGTGTGCACGTCGTACGGGCCATTCCAGCCCGGGTGGGCCGCCGGGTCAGCACCCACCACGTGGTCGTAGACCAGCACGTGGCTGAACCCGAGCTCCTGCACGCCGCGGGCGTAGGCGCGGACCGCGCCGGCGTCGCCCCCCAGCTCGGTCTGCGGGAACACGACCCCGATCCGCATGGCACCCTCCGGACGTCACCGCGGGACGAGGAGCGCCCCACGGCGCCAAATTACCGCAGGCGGTTCAGGCCGATCGCGTCGGCCATAGCGGAGTAGCCGGCGTCGTTGGGGTGCAGCCCGTCACCGCTGTCGTAGGCGGGGTTGAGGTAGTTCGGGTCGTTCGGGTCGCCCAGCACGCGGGCGAAGTCGAAGACGCCGTCGAACGCGCCACTGGTCCGGATCCACCGGTTGACCGCCTGCCACTTGGCCTGTCCCTCGATCGACCAGAACCACGAGCTCTCGAACGGGGTCAGCGTGCAACCGAAGATCTTGATGCCGTGCTCGTGCGCCTCGGCGATCATCGTCTTGTACCCGCCGATGATCTGGGCCGCGCTGACGTCGGTGCCCGGCGCCTCGCAGCCGACGTCGGGGTCCCCGCTGTAGCCGATGTCGTTGATCCCCTCGAGCACGATCACGGCGCGCACGCCGGGCTGGTCCAGGACGTCGCGGCTGAAGCGCTGCACGGCGCTCTGCCCGAAGCAGGCGGAGTTGTGCAGGACCCGGTTGCCGCCGACGCCCTCGTCGATGACGGCCGGGGCCTCATCGCCGTACGCGGCGTCCAGCCGGCGGGCCAGGAAGTTCGGCCAGCGGTCGTTGAGCCCACCGGTGGAACCGACCCCGTCGGTGATCGAGTCACCCAACGCCACCACCACGCCGGCCCGCTTGTCGGCGCCGAGCACGTCCACGCCGTCCAGGAAGTACCAGGAGGTGGTCCGGGTCCGGTAGCCGGAGCCGGCGATGTCCATGACGCGGTTGCCGGGCGCGATGTAGCTGTCCTGCTGGCCGAACGTGTGGTACGTGACAGGCCCGGTGCGGTCCGGCACGTAGACGGACACCGCGATGTCCGCCAGCGGCGCGACGGGCATGGGCACGGGCTCGCTCACGACCTCCTGGCCCGGGGCCACCATGACGGACGAGCTGGCGTTGAACTTCACCGGAAAGGCCGGGCCGGTGAGGTTGCCCTGGCTGGCGACCTCGCCCACGCTGGCCAGGCCGACATCCAGCGGCCTGGTGCCGAACAGGTTGCTGAGCCGGATCCGGATCTCGCTGCCGCCGACGCTGGTGAACACGATGTCGCGGACGGTTTCGTCATCGAAGCCCGTATAGGCCTGGTTGACGGCGACGCGGGTGGGCTTGACCGGCGCCGCCGCCCAGCTCTCCACCCATCCCGAGCTGGTCGCGGACTCAGCCGACTGCTTCGGCGCCAGGGCCACCGCGGCCCCGGCGGCCAGCGCCGCGGCGGCGACGAAGAATCCCGCGCGCCGCAGGGAACCGCGAAGCGCAATCATTCAGTTCGATCCTCCTGGCCGGACGGATGGCCCTGGGCAACCTGGCGGGTATGGGCGCAGCTGGGGAACGCGGCGACCATGCCTGCGGTTCCCGGAGAGAGTACCTGAGCGGAGGGTGAGCAGAACGGCCCTTTGAAATGCTTAACGACCGGGGCCCACGGGCTTAGGACCGCAGGGTCCGGCCGGCCGGACTTAGGTCTGGACGGGCGGGTCACGGGCGCAGGTACGAGGCGCCGTTGAGGTCGACGATGGTGCCGCTCGCCCACTCCGCCTCCGGCGAGGCCAGGTAGACGATCGCCCCGGCCACCTCTTCGGGACGGGCGACCCGGTTGAACGGGCTCTGCGCCCGCACCTGGTCTCCGTCGGGCCCGCTGACGCGCTCAGCGGCCATCTCGGTGTCGACGAAGCCCGGCGCCACCGTGGCGACCGCGATGCCGTACGGGCCCAGCGCCAGCGCCAGCGACTGGCCGAACGCGTTGAGGCCGCCCTTGCTCGCCCCGTAGCCGGGCTGGCCGGGCTCGCCGCGGAAGGCGCCCCGCGAGGACACGTTGACGATCCGGCCGCCACCGTGGGGGATCATGTGCTGGACGGCGCACCAGGTCACGTTGGCCGGGCCGGTGAGATTGACGGCCAGCGTCTGCTGCCAGGCGGCCTGCCACTGCTCGTAGGACACCTCGGTGACGGGGTGCGAGATGAAGACGCCGGCATTGTTCACCAGCACGTCCAGGCCGCCGAGGCGGACGGCGGCCTCGTCGACCATGCGCCGGGCCTGCTCCGGGTCGGTGAGGTCGGCCTGCACGACGGCATGCCCGTCGCCGGGAAGCTCGGCCAGCACGGCGGCAGCCAGCTCGGCGGAACCGCGGTGGTGGATCGCGACGCGGTCGCCCTGGGCGGCGAAGGCGAGTGCGGTGGCGCGGCCGATGCCCCGCGATGCGCCGGTGACCAGGATGGCTCGTCCGTTCACCGGCTCCACCTTAGAGGCTGCGAGACCGAGCCGGGCGGCGGATTCCCCGGATCAGGCGGTGCCGGGCAGGACCCGGGTGGTCAGGCGTTCCTCGCGGACCTCGCCGTCCTCGGCGGTGACCCGGTAGGCGCCCTGGCCGCGGACTTCGGTGACGGCCCCGGCCAGCTCGGTGCCCCGGTAGAGCAGGCCCACGTGATCGTCAGTGGCGTAGCCGGCGGGCAGCGTGCCGTCCGCGACGAGCCGGTGGAAGAGGGGCCGCCGCTGCGCTTCGCTGTCGTAGTGCACGCCGTTGGCGTAGGGCAGGAAGGCCAGGCCGTTGGTGACCGGCCGCAGGTCCGGGCCGAACGCGTCCGTCGTGCCACCGGTGTGCCAGCAGACCGACCCGGCCGACACGCCCGCCAGCACCACCCCGGCCTGCCACGCCCGCCGGAAGATCTCATCCAGGCCGTGCAGCCGCCACAGCGCGAGCAGGTTGGCCACGCTGCCGCCGCTGACCCAGACCACGTCCTGATCCAGTACGAAGCTCGCCATATCGTCCACGTTCGGCATAGTGAAGAGCCGCAGCGGTGCCACGTCGGCCCCGGCAATCCGGCCGGCCTCGGTGAACCGCGCCTCGAACGACTCCTGGTCACCGCCGGCGGTGCCGACGAAGCAGACCCGCGGCGCGCGGCCGCTCACCCCGGACAGCTCGATCGCGTAGCTGAGCAGGGGGCCGAACTCAAAGGGGTTGCGCTGGGCCGGGAACAGGCCCCCGGACGTGGCCAGGATCGTCGGGGCGTCGGCAGTCATGTGCCGACAATAGCCAGTGGTGTCCCGTGTGTCGCCGGGTTGAGGACGCACCGGGAGGGGTTCGGTGGACCTGGGGCGAAGCGGTCAGGATGCGGCGGCCGCCGGAGTGATCCGCTTGATGATGGTGCCCGTGTCGGCGCTGGGCGGCAGCGTGCCGAACGCGCCGCCCCAGTCCCCGCCGAGCCGGGACGCGGCGAACGCGTCGGCCACGGCCGAATCGCCGTACCGGGCCAGCAGTGACCCCTGCAGCACCAGCGCGATGAGCTCGGCGCGGCGACGGGCCCGGACCTCGGCCTGGCCCGGGTCGGCCAGCTCGGCCTTCAGCCGGGCGATGGCCGCGTCCAGCCGCGGGTCCACACCCGCCGCCTGGCCGACCTCGGCGAAGAAGGCTTCGGCCGATTCGGGCTGGCGCTCCAGAGCGCGCAGCGTGTCCAGCGCGGCGACGTTGCCGGAACCCTCCCAGATGGATTGCAGAGGCGCCTCGCGGTACAGCCGGGGCATCCCGGACTCCTCGACGTAGCCGTTACCGCCGAGGCATTCCAGCGCCTCCGCGGCGTGCGCCGGGGCCCGCTTGCAGACCCAGTACTTGGTGGCGGCCAGGGCCAGCCGCCGGAACGCCGCTTCCTGCGCGTCCCCGGCCGCGGCCCGGTCGGTCGCCCCGGCCAGCCGGAAGGTGACCATGGTGGCCGCCTCGGACTCTACGGCCAGGTCGGCGAGCACGCTGGCCATCAGCGGCTGGTCGGCCAGGCGGGCCCCGAACGCGCTGCGGTGCGCCGCGTGGTGGGCGGCCTGCACGGCTCCCGCGCGCATCCCGGTGGCCGCGGCGAGCACGCAGTCCAGCCGGGTCATGTTGACCATCTCGATGATCGTTTGGACGCCCCGGCCCTCCTCCCCGACCAGCCAGGCGGCCGCCCCGTCGTACTCGACCTCGGCGGACGCGTTGGACCGGTTGCCGAGCTTGTCCTTGAGCCGCTGCAGGTGCATGCCGTTGCGGGTGCCGTCCGGCAGCACCCGCGGCAGCAGGAAGCAGCTCGCGCCGCCGGGGGCCTGCGCGAGGACCAGGAACACGTCGCTCATCGGCGCCGAGGTGAACCACTTGTGCCCAGTCAGCCGGTAGCTGCCCGCGCCCCCCGCCACCGCGCGCGTGGTGTTGGCGCGCACGTCGGAGCCGCCCTGCTTCTCGGTCATCGACATGCCGGCGATCAGGCCGCGCTTGCCTTCCGGCGGGCCCAGCACCGGGTCGTAGGCGGTGGACGTCAGCAGCGGCTCGAACCGCTGGGCCAGCTCGGGGGCGTGCCGCAGGGCCGGGACGATCGCGTACGTCATCGAGACCGGGCAGGTGTGACCCGCGTCCGTGCGGCCCCACAGGTAGAGCTTCGCGGCCCGCGCGACGTGGGCGCCCGGGCGGCTGTCCCGCCACGGCGTGGCGTGCAGGCCGCTGCCGATGGCCACGTTCATCAGCTCGTGCCAGGCCGGGTGGAACTCGACCTCATCGACGCGCTGCCCGTACCGGTCGTGCGTGTGCAGTACCGGCGGGTGCTCGTTGGCCAGCCGGCCCCAGTCCTGCGCCTGCTGGGTCCCGGCGCGGCGGCCGATCGAGCGGACTTCCGGCTCGGCCCAGCCGGCACCCTCCCGGCGGAGCGCGTCGAGCATGGCCGGGTCGTCGGCCACGTCGTAGCCGATCAGCGGCGGGACCTGGTTGAAGACCTCGTGGGTCGGCGGCATCGTCGCCTCCATCGTCGGTTGGCCCGGAAGGTCGCGGGCGTCAGTGCCGGGCTGGCTCCCAGCCTCCATCATTCCCCGACGTTACCGGTGAGTACAGCTCCGGGCGGCGGTCGGCCAGCAGGTCGTTGCGAGAGTTGAGGCGCTTGTCCCGCGCGCGGGCCAGGTCGCAGTCGGCGACCAGGACGGCGGGGGTGTCGGCCAGAACCGGGCCGGCCAGCGGGTAGCCGTCCGGGCCGATGATGACCGAGCCGCTGATCCAGTCCACGCCACGCTCGGTGCCGCATCGGTCCGCGACCACGACGAACACGCCGTTCACCGACGCGTCGGCCTGGGCCTTCACCACCTCGGCGGGCCGCTCCCCCGGCGGGCACGGCGCGGCGGGCCAGTTGACCGGGGCGGCGATGAGGTCGGCGCCCGCCAGGGCCGGCAGCCGGGCCCACTCGGGGAACTCCAGGTCGTAGCAGATGACCAGGGCCACCCGGCCGAACGGGAGGCCGACCACCGGCGGGGCGGCCGCGCCCGGAGTGAAGACCAGGCCCTCCCGGTCCCATAGGTGCGCCTTGCGATAGATCGCCCGGGTCCCGGTGGCATCGACCAGCGCCGCGCTGTTCCAGAGCCGCCCGTCGCCGCCGAGCTCGCAGAACCCGCCGACGATCACGATGCCGTGGGCGGCGGCCAGTTCCCGCCACTGACGCAGCGTCAGGCTGTCGTCCGCGGCGGTGGCGAGCCCGCGCGCCTCCTGCTCACTGGCGAACACGTAGCCGGAGTCGCACAGCTCGGGCAGCACGACCAGCTCCGCGCCGGCCGCCGCGGCCTCGCCGAGCGCGTCGGCGGCGGCCTGCCGGTTCCGCTCAGGCTCGCCAATGACCGGGGCGAACTGAGCAGCGGCCACGCCCGTCACCGCGGATCACCGGCGGCGGGGGGCGGCCCGGGGAGCGGCCCGGGAGCGGGGTCACCGTCGCGGGGAGAGAGGCCGGGCGGGGGGCTGACCGGGACGCCGGGCGCAGCGCCGGGCGGGCGGCCCGCGCTCCGGCCGGCCTGCAGCGCGAACAGGCCGAGCAGCTCGTAGGCCACGTTAGCGGCGGCCAGCGAGGTCAGCTCCGCGTGGTCGTAGGCCGGGGCGACCTCCACGATGTCGGCGCCCACCAGCCGCAGCCCGTCCAGGCCGCGCAGGATGAGCTGAAGCTCCCGGGTGGTCAGCCCGCCCGGCTCCGGGGTCCCCGTGCCCGGGGCGTGCGCCGGGTCAAGCACGTCGATGTCGATGCTGACGTAGACCGGGCGCTGGCCGACCCGTTCGCGGACCCGGTCGACGGCGGCGTCCACCCCGCGGCGGGCGACGTCGGTGGTCGACACCGTCGCGAAGCCGAGCTTCCGGTCGTCGGTCAGGTCGGCACCCGCGTACAGGCTGCCCCGGATGCCAACGTGCGCGGAGCAGTCCAGGGCGAGCACCCCCTCCTCGACCGCGCGCCGGAACGGTGTGCCGTGGGTGTAGGGCGCGCCGAAGTAGGTGTCCCAGGTGTCAAGGTGCGCGTCGAAGTGCACCAGCGCCACCGGGCCGTGCCGGCCCGCGGTCGCCCGCAGCAGCGGCAGCGCGATCGTATGGTCCCCGCCGATCGCGATCAGGTGGTCCGCGGCCGCCAGCAGGCCACGCGCCCCGGCCTCCACCTCGCTGATGGCCTGCCGCAGGTCGAAAGGGTTCGCGGCCAGGTCGCCGGCGTCGGCGACCTGCTGCCCGGCCCAGGGCCCGACGTCCAGCCCGGGATGGTAGGGGCGGAGCAGCTTCGAGCCGGCCCGCACCGAGGCCGGCCCGAAGCGGGCGCCCGGCCGGTACGACACGCCCGAGTCGAACGGGATGCCCGCGATGACCACCGCGGCCGAGCCGACGTCGGTCAGCCGCGGCAGCCGGGCGAACGTATCGGGGCCTGCGTAGCGCGGGACAACCAGCGCACTCGGCGGCCCCACAGGCTCCGCGGAGACCCCGGAGTCCCCGCTGTCTCCGCTCACGGTCTAGCTGCGCTCGATGATGCCACGAATGAACATGGCCTGCCCGGCATGCTGCAGCCCGTCGGAGATCACGCTGACGAGCCGCACAGCCAGGGTCACCGGCGGGGTCCACGACGGGTCGACGACCCGGGACAGGTCCTTATCGCTGAGGTGCTCCACGTAGCGGACGGCCTGCTCGTAGGCCCCGTCAAAGTAGCCGGTCAGGATCTCGGGGGACTTCACCTGGACCGCGGCCACGTCGTCGCCGCCGAACCCGTAGCCGGTGGCCTCCGGGGGGAACGGCAGGGCGAACTGGTCAACCCAGCCGTCGGCGATCCAGACCTGCTGTTTGGCGGCCACCTCGGAAATGTGGTCGTCGGTGACGCGGCTCAGGTGCCAGACCAGCCACGCGATCGAGTTGGCCGACCCGTCTACCCGGAAGGCCAGCTCCTCGGGGGTCAGGTTGTCCACGGCCTGGTGGACCACATCGTGAATCCGGCCAAACGCATCAGTCAGCAGCTCAGCGGTCGTCGTCATCAGATGCCCTTCTTCGCATACGCCAGTCTTCGGTATGGTCACACAGTCTTCTGTCCGTCATTCTGTTCCAGGATCTTTACCGTACTAGTGTGCCCAGGTGTGAGGCATGATCAGCTGGCGACGAACCCGGACCGGATCCGGTGGAATGCGCGCTACCGGCAGGACCCGCCGTCACCGCGGCCGCATCCACTGGCCCGCCGGGCGCTGGCCCTCGAACTGCCGGACGGTCCCGTCGCCGACCTGGCCTGCGGCCCGTCCGGCAGCGCACTGCTGGCCGCGCGCGGCGGTTGCCGGGTCACGGCGGTGGACGTCTCCGAGGTCGCCCTGGACCTGCTGGCCCGCGCCGCGCGGCAGGACGGCGTGGCGGACCTGATCACGCTGGTGCACGCGGACCTGGCCGGGTGGCGGCCGGAACCGGGGCAGTACGCGCTGGTGCTGTGCACCGGCTTCTGGGACCGCGCCGTGTTCGGGCCCGTCGCTGCAGGAGTCATGAGCGGCGGGGTGCTCGCCTGGCAGGCGTACACGGCGCAGGCCCGGGCGCGCAGGCCGTCGTTGCGGCCGGAATGGTGCCTGGCGCCGGGCGAGCCCGCGTCGCTGCTGCCGCCGGGCTTCACCGTCATGGAGCTGCCGGACGAGACCGAACCGCCGGACGAGATGGATGCGGGGTGCCCGGACCGGCGGAGCATGCTGGCCCGGCGGTGGTAGCGGCCGGACGGGGGCAGGAGGCCCGGCTGGTCCCGTTAAGAATCATCGTTCTGGGCGGCCGATGGCGACGTCGACGCCCGGCGAGAAGTGGACCAGGGGGCCGCCCTGCGGCTGGGGCAGCCCGGCGGTGGCCAGCAGCCGGTCGTCCAGCACCTCGGCCCGGGCCCGGTGCAGCGGCCAGCGCTGGTGGCAGGCGCGGGCGGACACGGCCCGGCTGCCGGTGACGCTGAACAGCATCCAGCGGGCGGTCAGGAAGTGCTCGAGCTCGCTGACGTCGCCGGGCGCGATCGGCTCCCCGACCGCGATCCGGACCCGGCTGGTGGCCGGGCGCGGGCCTGGCCAGCGGCGCTCGGAAAGGTAGGCGACGCGGGAGCCGCGCACGCCGAGCCGCATCGATGACCAGAAGTAAGGCAGCCGATAGGGCGTGGCCCGCGCGGCAGCGACCGCGCCGAGCCGGCTCGCGTCCAGGGAGAAGAACCAGATGCCGGACCGTCCTGCCCCGTCCCGGACGTAGGTGCGGACGTTGGTCTCGCAGAAGTTCGACGCCCACGGCACCCGGCGTTCCCCGGGCGTGGCCACCCGCATGAAGAACGGCACCAGCGCGACCCACGCGGCACCGTCATAGGTCTCGACGTCGAGCCCCTTCGGCAGCAGGCGCTGCACGTCGGCGGGCTCGAACGGCCAGTGCAGGAACGTCAGCCGCTCCCAGCGCTGCCGCATGATGGGCCGCTCGATGGTGAACGGGCAGGCGCCCGGGGTGTCCTGGGTCTGTATGGTCACCGTTCCAGTCTGCGCGGTCAGAAGTCCAGCGGATGCAGCGGGATCACTTCCGTCGTGATGAGTCCGGCCGCGGCGAGCGGCAACTCGCTCGTGATGCGCTCGACCGCGACCTGATCGGGAAGGTCGAGCATCAGGACGGCGCCCGGGCCACCGGGACTCCACGCGCTGGTGAGGATGCCGTCCCCGTGCAGCTTCCGCAGCACGGCGCGTTCACTTACGACCAGGCGGGCGAAGGCGTCGGTGTCAGCGTCCGGCGCTCTCCGGCAGATGACCAGGAAATTCATGGTT
>Ga0209839_10001308_pt1 | contig 12817 bp, 9 predicted proteins | sample OrgsoiDNA2013050_FD_185800 | JGI IMG/M metagenome (GOLD analysis project Ga0209839, IMG submission 185800) | Permafrost soil microbial communities from the Arctic, to analyse light accelerated degradation of dissolved organic matter (DOM) -... | ecosystem: Environmental > Terrestrial > Soil >... | reverse complement strand
CAGCCCGTCGGCGACTCCGATGGCGAGCAGCGCGTAGGCGGGCAGCAGGAACCGCGGCGCGGCGTAGTCGATCATGAACAGGTACTGCGCGGCGAGGCAGAGCCCGCACCCGGCCGCCAGCAGCGCGCTGGTGAGCTGCCCGGCCCGCCGGGCCGCCACGATGCCGACCGAGACAAGCACCGGCAGCACGAGCCACCACAGGTCAAGTTCGGGGGTCCTGACCCCGATCGTGCACGGCCGGCACAGCGTCGGGCCGTTCAGCGCGCGCAGCTCATCGACCAGCGCGAAGTGCAGGCCGAACCCGCCCTGCTCGGCGGCCGCCGCGTGCAGCCGGCTGGCGATACCGCCAAAGCGCAGGTAGGCCTCGATGACCCATTCGGCCCCGCCCGCCAGCAGGCCGGCGCCGATCACCGCGGCCGGCGCCCAGCGCCGCAGCCACCCTCCGAAGATGAGCAGCGGCCCGGCCAGGTACACCGCGTCCCCCGGCCGGACCAGCGTCACGAACGCGACGCTGATCCCCACTCCCGCCAGCGCCCCGCGGCCGCCCGCAGAGCGCCCGCCCCCGACGAGGCGCGCGAAGCAGCCGACCGCGGCCAGGCTGCCCAGCGCCGACCACATGTCCGGCATGGCCTGCGGCCCGTAATACTGCGCCACCCACAGCCCGCCGAACGTGACCCCAGCCAGCCCAAGCACCCAGGCTGGCCGCAGCGGCCGCCAGGCCCAGAGGGCGAGCGTCAGCCCCAGCCCGGACGCGATCGCCAGGTACACCCGCAGCGCCGCCACCGAACTGGTCAGCGCGGCCACCGGCGCGACCAGCAGCGGAACGCCCCGGGCCCGGGCGGGATCGAACCAGGCGGCCGGCGCGTGCCCGCTGACCTGGCTCACGTAGACGGATTCGTCCCAGCTCAGTCCCATCCGCGGCGAGACGAACAGCAGTTGCGCGGCGGTAAAGGCCAGTCCCGCCCCGGCCAGCCAGAATATTCCCCGGGGGGACGAACCCAAAAGCCCCCCCTGTCCCCCCCGCTTACGGGGGGACCCATCCCCCCGTGCCCCCCTTGGGCCCCCTTCGGGGGCCACGGCGCCCCCTTCGGGGGCCGCGGGCGCGCGGCTTGGCAGGTCCACCGGGTTCAGTCCTGGTCGGTGCGGACGCCGAGCTCGTCGATGCGGGCGAGCATCTCGGCCGGGTCGGCGTAGACGCGGTACGCGCCGGCCCGTTCGAGTTCCTCCCGCCCGTACCCGCCGGACATGAGCCCGACGCCGAGGGACCCGGCGCGCCGCGCGGCGAGCAGGTCCCAGACGCTGTCCCCGACGACCATCGCGTGCCGGGGCTCCACGCCGAGGACGGCGGCCGCGGCCAGGAACAGGTCGGGGTCGGGCTTGGCGTGCCGGACCAGGTCGCGGGTCACCATCGGGGTGTCCTCGGGCAGCCCGAGAAGCGCCAGCCCGGGCCGCGCGGTCACCGCGTATCCGCTGGTCGCGATGGCCCACCGCACGCCCGCCTCGGTCAGCGCGCCGAGCAGTTCACGCGCGCCTGGCAGCGCCGATACCGTGTCCATCTGGTTACGGTACTGCGCCGCGTGGGCCTGCTGCAGCCGGCTGATGTCGGCCGCCGAAAGCGAGAGGCCGGTCTCCCGCAGCAGCGCGGACACGAACAGCCCGCCGCTCATCCCGATCCGCCGGTGGATACGCCAGACGGACAGGTCGATGCCGAGGTCGGACAGGGCCGCGCGCCAGGCGATGACGTGCTGGTAGACGCTGTCGATCAGCGTCCCGTCCAGGTCGAAAAGGAAGGACGGGGTCGGTGATTCTGTGTAGATCACGGGGCTAGCCATGGCCCAAGTCTGCCCGCTCAGGCCGGCACCGTAGGCCGGCACCCCCGCCCTACCTCAGCCTATTTTTCCGAACGGACTGTGGTTATACGCCGCCGACCGCCACCACGCCCTGGCTGGTGCCCAGGTAGGCGTGGCTGCCCGTCATCGACAGCGAGGCGAAGTGCGGCAGCGAGGTGCCCAGCGACAGCGAGGCCCGGGTCCCGCCGGTGGCCGGGTTGAGCTCGTACAGGGTGCCCGCGCTCCAGTCGGTGACCCAGACCGCCCCGCCGCCGACGACGGGGGAGCCCCACGCGCTGGCCGGCCCGCGCCACAGCACCCGGAGCTTGTCTCCGGCGGTGCTGATCGCGGCCATCCCGCCCTGCTCGCACGGCTCGTACACGGTGCTGCCCTGGACCGCGGCCGCGCCGTAGGCGGGGCAGACGCTCGCCTGCGCGACCTGCCCGCCGACGCCGCCGAGATGAGCCGAGCTGACCAGGTAGGCGGTGCCGCTCTTGCCCAGCGCGACCAGCATCCCGCTGGCCAGCAGCGCGGGCTCGGTGGAGCCGAGGTCAAGGTCGTCTTGGCTGTCGGCATGCCAGCTGGCCGGCGCGAAGATGCCGACCTGGCGCAGGGCCGGCGACAGGGCGGTCACCGAGTCGGTGCCGTCGAAGGAGGTGCTGGTCACCGAGCCGTTGCCGACGCTGACGTACAGGGTGCCGCCCGGGCCGGCCACCGGGCCCGCCGTGCCCCAGATGGCGCCCTCGCGCGCGGTCGGCACCAGGTAGGACACCAGGGCGCCGCTGCCGCTGACCGGGACGCCCACCACGGAGCCGCGGTACGGCCCGCAGTCGCCGTACAGCCCGCCGAACGCGACGTAGATCCGCCCGTCCTCCAGCGTGAGCGCCGGCCGCTGCTGGTCGTAGCGGGGCTGGCCGTCCGGGGCCGGGATGTCGCGTTCCACCGTGATGGCGCCGCTGGTGACCGAGACGCCGACCAGCACATGGTGGTATCCGGCGGTCTCCGCGACGGCGTAGACGAGCCCGTTACCCGCGTCGTAGACGGGTGTGCTGGTGATGCCGAGCGGGTCGATGTCGCCGCAGGGCAGGTCGGCCAGCGGCACCGGGGTGCCGAGGTGCGTCCGCCAGCTGACCTGGCCGGTCGAGGCGTTCAGCGCGTAGATCGTGTCGTTCTCTGTCGCCGCGATGACCCGGTTGCCGGCCAGCAGCGGCTGGCCGTAGACCGCGCCGTCCAGGTGTGCCTGCCAGCTGATCCGCAACCCCCCCGGCCCCGCGGCCGCGGCCACCCCGGCCGCGACCCCCGTGCGCGCGGCGGTGCGGCCGTAGGTGGGCCACGCCGCACCGGGAAACGTCCCGGTGGCGGGGGAGGCCAGCGTCTTGGCCGCCGGGGCCGAGCCCGCCGACGTCGCTCCCGGCCCTGATCCGCCGCAGGCCGCCGCCCCCGCCAGGACCGCCGCAGCCAGGACCGCCGCAGCCAGGACCCCCCCGGCCAGGGTCCGGCCAGCCCGAGCCGATGCGAGCGCCGTCGTGCGAGCACGTCTGATCCGCATGGCCCTAGTCTGCCTTCGCCCGGCCGGGCCGGTGACCGCCGGCCGGTGATGGCATGATGGGAGCGATGGCAGAACGTGACCTAAAGCCCGGTATCGGCACCTTCGTGGCGATCGGCGACAGCTTCACCGAGGGGCTCCATGATCCGGGCCCGGACGGCGGGTACCTGGGCTGGGCCGACCGGGTGGCCGGCGCCCTGGCGCAGCGGCAGCCCGGGTTCCGGTACGCCAACCTGGCCATCCGGGGCAAGCTGCTCGGCCAGGTCATCGCCGAGCAGCTGCCGCGGGCCATCGAGATGGCGCCTGACCTGGTGAGCCTGGCCGCGGGCGGCAATGACATCCTGAGCGGCGGCGACGTGGACTCACTCGCCGCCGCTTTCGAGCCGGGGGTGGCCAGGCTGCAGGCCGCGGGCTGCCGTGTCGTGATCTTCACCGGCTTCGACCCGCGGACGTTCCCGGTCATCCGGCTGCTGCGCGGCCGGATCGCCGCGTACAACATGCACCTGCGCGGCATCGCCGACGCCTACGGGTGCGACCTGGTCGACCTATGGTCGATGCGGGCCCTGAACGACGCGCGGGCCTGGAGTCCGGACCGGCTTCACTTCACCCCCGACGGCCACCGGCGGGTGGCCTTGCGCACCTGCGAGGTGCTCGGCGTTCCGGTCACGCAGGACTGGCGGGTGCCGCTGCCGCCCGCGCTCGACGGGTACCGGAACTCCTCGGGCCGGGCCCGGTGGCTGGCCGCACGCCGGGCCGACGCCCGCTGGACCACCCAGTACGCGATGCCCTGGGTGCGCAGGCGGCTGGGCGGCACCTCCAGCGGCGACGGGCTGCTCGCCAAGCGCCCCGACCTGCTGGCCCTACTGGGTGAGGTCGGCCAGGACCTCTTCTAGCCGGGACAAGGACGCGGCGATCCAGGGCAGCGCGCACGGGTCGGCCGAGTTCAGCGCGGCGGTGCGCTGCGCGTCGGTGTCCCCGTAGAGCATCGCGGTCGCCACCCGCAACCGCAGCCGCCAGCCCTGGTCGCCGAACACGGAGCCGGGCAGCACCCCGACGCCGTACCGGCGCAGCAGGACCGCGGCCAGGTCTTCGTCGCTGGCGATGTGGTGCCGCTGGAGCAGCACGTCGGCCAGCGGGGTGAAGTCCGGGTACAGGTAGAACGCCGCCTGCGGCTCGGGGACGGACGCGCCCGCCGCGGCGAACCGCAGCGCGACCGCGCGGGCCACCGACGCGTGCAGGCGGCGGCTGAGCGCGACCCGCTCGACCAGCGCGGGCGGTTCGGTGAAGGCGAGCGCGGCGGCCTGCTGCACCGGCCCGGCCGGAGCGGACCAGATCTCGCTGCCGATCCCGAGCAGCCGCGCTCGCAGCTCGCGTCCGAGCGCTCCGTCCGGCAGCCTGGCCACGCCCAGCCGCCAGCCCCCCAGGGCGAGGTTCTTGCTCAGGCCCGTGGTCACCACGGTCCGTTCGGGAGAAATGGAAGCCGCGGCCGCGAACGGGGTCTGCTGGTCGTGGATGAGATCGCGGTAGATCTCGTCCGAGATGATGATCAGATCGTGGGCCTGCGCGACCGCGCACACGGCGCGCACGGCCGCGGGTGAGGCCACGGTCCCGGTCGGATTGTCCGGCAGGGTGAGGATGACCGCGCGAACCGGCCGCCCGGCCGCCCGGGCCGCGGTGACCGTCCGGGCCAGCTGGCCGGGGTCGGGCACGCCGCTTGAGCCGCGGGCGAAGTGCGCGACCCGGCCGGCCAGGTGCGCCTGCGCGGCGTAGCTGACCCAGCTGGGCCGGGTCACCACCACGTCACCGCCGATGGCCAGCATCAGGCCGAACAACAAGGCCTTGCTGCCCGGCCCGCAGACCACGGCGGCCGCGTCCGTGGGCAGGCCCCGCCTGGACCAGTACAGGGCGGCCGCCTCGCGCAGCGCGGAGTGACCGGCGACCGGACCGTAGGAGGTGAACCCCGCGGCCCGGGCCAGCGCTCCGCGCAGCATCCGGTGCGGGGGCAGTCCCGCCTCGCCGAACGCCATCGGCAGCACGGGCTCGCCGCGCCGGCGCCGTGCGTCCATGGTCTCGTTCGCGGCGAGCGTGGCGGACACGGGGACCGTCGCGGGGCCCAGCCGGGAGTAATCGGTGTCGGAAGACGGAAGGGGTGTCAACGGCGTGACGGTGAGAGCCACTGGGGCTAGCACTTCCTAGCTGCGGGATCGGCGAGTGAAACGGTCATCACGTGGTCAAGGAGGAATGGGCAAGATCTCACTTGCTGTGACAACGCTGTGCACCTGTTACAGTTTCGCCGGAAATAACCATAAGCGCAAACGCCGATCTCTATGGCTGAGAGTAAGATCCGCTTATGCTCGATCTGCACAGGCTCCGCCTGCTCCAGGAGTTCTCGGCCCGCGGCAGCATCGCCCGGACAGCCGCCGTCCTCGGCTACACGCCGTCCGCCGTGTCGCAGCAGCTCGCCGCGCTCGAGCGAGAGGCCGGCACCGCCCTGCTCGACCGGTCCGCCCGCCGGGCCGAGCTGACCGACGCGGGCCGCCGTCTGGCCGGCCACGCCGAGCGCATCCTGGCCATGGTCGAGGAGGCGGAGACCGACCTGTCGGCCCGGGCCACCGAGCCGGCCGGCCGGGTGGTGGCGACCGCGTTCCCCTCCGCGGCCGTCGCGTTCGCGCCCGCCCTGGCCCGGAGCCTGCGCACGCACCCGCGGCTGGCCCTGGTGCTGCGGCAGACGCAGGCGGGTGAGGGGCTGCGCCAGGTGCGGTCCGGCGAGGTGGACGTGGCCATCGTGGATGACTGGAGCGCTCGCCTGGCGGAGGAGATCGAGACCGGCGGGTCCATTTTGACCTGCTACCACCTGATCCGGGATCAGCTGGTGCTGGTGGTGCCGCGGAGCCACCCGGCGGCCGATCCCGGGCAGGCGGTCGACCTGCGGGCGCTGCGGGACGAGCCCTGGCTGGCCGCGCCGTCCGGGGAGCCGTCCCGGCAGGCCGTCGACCGGCTGCTCGCCGCGGTGGGCGTGACGCCGCCGGTGCTATCGGAGTTCGAGGGCATGTCCACGATCGTGAGCCTGGTGGCGCGGGGCATCGGCATCGCCATCTTGCCCAGGCTGGCCGTCACCGCCGCGGGCCGCCGGGTCGCGGTGCGCGACCTGCCGCACGGCCTGGACCTGGCCAGGGACGTGCACGCCGTGGCCAGGACCGCGAGCGTGCGCCGCCCGTCGGTGGCGGTGATCGTGTCCGCGCTGCGGGCCGCGGCCAAGGCGATGCCGGCCCAGGGAGCCCAGGGAGCCTAAGCTGACCGGGTGAATCTCGACCTTGACGGTGCGGCGCTGACCGCGGAACTGGTGGACATCCCGTCGGTGAGCGGCGAGGAGGGACCGCTCGCGGACGCCATCGAAGCCGCGCTGCGCTCGTTGCCGCACCTGACCGTGCACCGGGACGGCCACGCGATCGTGGCCCGCACCATGCTCGGCCGGGCCGAGCGGGTCGTGCTGGCCGGGCACCTGGACACCGTGCCCGTGGCCGGCAACCTGCCGTCCCGGACCGAGGGGTCCCGGCTGTACGGCTGCGGCACGACCGACATGAAATCCGGGGTGGCGGTGCAGCTCAGGCTGGCGGCCGGCGTCCCCGCGCCGGCCCGGGACGTGACCTACGTGTTCTACGACTGCGAGGAGGTCGGGGTCGAGCGCAACGGGCTGCTGCGGCTGAGCCGGCACAGCCCCGAACTGCTCGCGGGTGACTTCGCGGTCCTGATGGAGCCGAGTTCGGCGGAAATCGAAGGCGGCTGCCAGGGGACGCTGCGGGCCGAGGTCACCGCCGCCGGGCGGCGAGCGCACACCGCGCGGTCCTGGATGGGGCGCAACGCCATCCACGAGGCGGGCGCCATCCTCGACATGCTGCGCGGGTACACGCCCAGGCAGCCGGACGTCGACGGGCTGCGCTACCACGAGGGGCTGAACGCCGTCGCCATCCGCGGTGGTGTCGCCGGGAACGTCGTCCCCGACGAATGCGTGGTCACCGTCAACTACCGGTTCGCGCCGGACCGCGACGGGGAACAGGCGGCGGAGTTCGTCCGGTCGCTGTTCTCCGGCTGGGACGTGCGGGTGCTCGACGTCGCCGAGGGGGCCCGGCCGGGGCTGGGGCATCCGGCCGCGGCCGCGTTCGTCGCGGCGGTCGGCGGGACGCCGCGGGCCAAGCTCGGCTGGACCGACGTGGCCAGGTTCGCCGCGCTCGGCATCCCGGCGGTGAACTACGGTCCCGGCATCTCCGAGATCGCGCATACGGCCGGCGAATACGTGCCGGCCGAGAACATCGCCGCGTGCGAGTCCCGGCTGCGTGCCTGGCTCCAGCCGCGGGGGCCAGGGGGGATCGTCCCCCCGGCTAGCACCTCCTTACCGCGCCGGGCCGGCGCCCAGCTTCAGCGAGCTGGTGTGCTTGACCCCGCGCACGCCGATCCAGGTGACCGAGACGACCTGGCCGGCGTGGTACTTGGCGGTGATGCCGGTCAGCGAGCCAGGCGTGCTGACGGCCCGGCCGTCCACCGAGGTGATCACGTCGCCGGGGGCCAGGCCCTTCGAACTGGCCGCGGTGTTGCACAGCACGCCCAGGATCAGCGCGCCCGTGTTAGCAGGCGCGATGGTGGCCGGCACGCTGACCTGCTGGTTGCTGGTCTGGCAGCCCGCCCGGCCGCCGCCGCCCGGCCCGCCGCTGCCGGTCTGCTCTTCGTCGGCGGCCTGCTGCTGCGGGTTCGAGCTGCTGCTCTGCGCGACTTCCACGCCGAGGAAACCAGGCAGGCCGATGTACACGGTCGAGCTGCTCTTGCCTCCGGCGATCTGGCTGGCGATCGACAGGGCCGTGTTGATCGGGATGGCGAAGCCGAGCGTGCCGCCGGACGGCCCGAACTGGCTGGACGTCGAGGTATTCGCGGCGGTGATCATCCCGATGACCTGGCCTGCGTTGTTGACCAGCGCGCCGCCCGAATCGCCCTGCTGGATCTGGGCGTTGGTCTGCATCATGTGGTTCAGGTTCTCGGTGCTGTTCGATCCCTGGTCGCTGGCCTGGATCGAGCGGTTGAGCGCGTTGATGATGCCCCGCGCGGGCGTCACCCCGCCCCGGCCCTGGGCGTTGCCGAGGGCCAGCACCGGAGTACCCAGGCGGACCTGCGCGGAGTTACCGAAGTTCACCGGGCTCAGGCCGGAGGCGCCGACGAGCTGGAGCAAGGCCACGTCGTCGGTGTTGTCGTAGCCGACCACCCGGGCCCGGTACTTCCGGCCCGCATTGACCACCAGCGAGGCGCTCACGTTGGTGGCCTGGTCGATGACGTGATTGTTGGTCAGCACCAGGCCGGTGGCCGACACGATCATGCCGGTGCCCTCGGCCGTCTCGCTGTTGTACTTGAGCGTCGAGGTGATGTCGACCAGGCCCGGCCTGACCTTCTTCTGCACGGCCGTCCAGTTGGCCACCGAGGAGGACGAACCGCTGCCTGACGCGTTGTTGTGCGGCGCGGGCACGTCGTTGGAGGAGATGCCGGGCGCCGCGGCCGTGCTCTGGTTGTTGTCGAGCGCGACGGTCAATCCGGCGCCGACGCTCGCCGCCAGCGCGGCCACGGCCAGGTAGACGCCGAAACGCCGGCCGCGTCTGCGCTGTGGCGGGGGAGGGCCAGGGGTCCCCCAGCCGGAGGCGCCGAAGCCGCCGTCATCCCCGCGACCGCCCGCCGCCCCGTAGCCGCCTGGCGGCCCGTAGCCGCCCGCCGCCCCGTAGCCCGCCTGCCCGGACCCGGGCTGGTCGCCGTAGCCGGGCTGGCTCGCGTAGCTGGGCTGGCCGTAGGTTCCCTGGCCGTAGCCATTGTCCTGGCCGGCCGGCCGGCCGAAGGCGATGGTGTCCTGAACGTCGTTCTCCGGCGGGGGGGCCGCGTTCGCCGCGGGCCCCGGGGCCCGGGCGGCGCCACCTTCGTCGCGTGGCACCCACGGGTTGACGTACTCGGGCGGCTGCTGCCAGCCGCCTCCGCTGTCGCTGTCGTTCTCTCGCATCTTCCTCGCCCTCGACCAGACCAGAATACGTGCCGATGGGTTGTGCCGACTCTAGACCTCCCGCGAGAGCCACCCTCCAGTTAGCTCCGTCAACCTGTGCGTAACCTGAACGTTTGCTTTGATTAGCGCCTGCGCAGGCTCGCCGCCAGGAACTTATCGCCTCGCTGCCCTATGCTGCCCCAGGACCCGCGCGGTAATCTGCGCTCGCGGCTCTATTGGCCGCTCTAATTGGCGGGCTTATCGGGCCGGGCCGGTACCGAGCGTCACCAGGGCGGTATGCAGGCCGCCTCCCGGGCTGACCCAGGCCAGCGGGACCGCCCGGCCCGGCCGGTAACGGTTGAGGATCGCGGTCAGCGATCCGGGCGTGGCGACGGCTCGCCCGCCGATCGAGGTGATGACGTCTCCGGCGAACAGGCCGGCCGACGCCGCCACCGTGCCGCACAGGACCCCGTCGACCAGCGCGCCCGACCGCGCCGGGGCGATGCTGGCCGGGACCGTGGTCGCAGTCCCGGTGATGCAGCTGCTGCGACTGCTGCTCACGCTGCCGGCCTGCCGTTGCTGCTGGCTCGCCTGAAGCCGCGGGTTGGTGCTGCCGCTGTCCGGCACGAGCGCGCCGAGAAAGCCGGGCAGCCCGATCTGGATGGCCGGGCTCCCGCGCCCGGCGGCGATCCGGTTGGCGATCGACAGGGCCTGCTTGATCGGGATGGCGTAGCCCGAGTAGACGGTGGCGCCCCCGGCGGCCGTGTCGATGCCGATCACCTGGCCCGCCGCGTTGGCCAGCGGGCCGCCCGAGTCACCCGGCCGGATGTCGGCGTTGGTCTGCAGCATGCCGAACAGGGTCTCGATCAGGCCTGAACTGGAGTCGCTGGCCTTGATCGTCCGGTCCAGGCTGCTGATGACGCCGGGCGCGACCGTCGGGGAGCCGCCCTGTCCGGCCTCGTTTCCGATGGCCAGGACGGGGGTGCCGACGGTGACGTGCGACGAGTCGCCGATCGTGACCGCCTTGAGCCCGGTCGCGTCTGGTAGCTGGAGCAGGGCCACATCGTCGGACCGGTCGTAGCCGAGGATCTTCGCCTGGTAGCTATGGCCCGACGCCACCGGCGTGACCGTCACGCTGGTGGCGCCGTCGATGACATGGTTGTTGGTCAGTACCAGCCCGGCGGCGGCGTTGATCACGAAGCCCGTGCCCTCCGCCGTTTCGTCCAGATATTGCAGGTTGGCGTTGACGTCAACGATGCCCGGCGCCACCTCGTTGTAGACGATCTCGTCGTTCATTGCCGCGAACCGGCTCGCCGCGGCGGCATCAGGCGCCGAGGCCGTGCCGCGGGCGGCGGACCCGGGGTGGCGGACCGCGAGCGTGGCGCCGACGCCGGCGGCTGCGGCCAGCACCGCCACCACCAGGTAGACTAGCAGCCCGTGGGCCCACCCTGGCGCCGGGTCCCCCGGAGGCAGCGAGTCACCCGGAGGCCCGGCCGGAGCCGGCGCAGACCCCCCGCTCGCGCTGTCGCCCTCGTGCATCTTCTACTGCCTTTGACCGGAATCGACCCTCGTCAGTAGATTTCCCGCCTCGGAGCCCGGCCAAGCCTGCCGGCGCAGGCAAACCCCAAAATGTCGTGGTAGTCTGCCGGCAAGACACGATATGACGTGAATACCGTGCTAGGAGTTCGAAGGGCAGGGATTCGGATGTCCACGCCGACTCAAAGTGATCGCGATCTGTCCCGTCGCGAGGAGATGTCAGTGTCCGGCGCGGCCATGTCGGCCGCACCGTGGACGGCCGCGACGGCGGCCGGCGGGGTGGTGGCGGCCGGTGACCTGGCGCTGCACCTCATCGGCAGCGGCCTGGGCCTGAGCGCGCTGAGCGGCTCGGTGGCCATGGGGGTGGTGGCGTTCTGCGTGGTGGCCGCGGCCGGTGCCCTGTGGCGAGCCCGGCCGACCCGGGCCATCCGCTGGGCCAGGAGCAATCCATGGCGCTTCGCGGTCATGCCCGCGCTCGCGTGCGCCGCGCTCGCGCTCGTGCTTTCCGTGGTGACCGGGGGCGGCATCATCCACCCGGTGCTGAGCGGCCTATGGCACGGCGGCTTGGTCTACGGCCTGACCGGCGTGGCCGGCGCCGTCAGCAAGTCACGCAAGCACCCCGCCTAGCAGGCCCGGGGCCTAACGGACCGGACCCGTAGCACCGTGGTCGCCCGGCGCCGCCCCGCGACCTAAGCCCTAACCCTCATGCTGCCCTATCGCCACGGCAGCCCCATCCGAACCACCTTCGCTCACCAGTACGACAAGAAGGAAGGTTATTGCGGAAGATCCGGCTTTCGTGGAATATCTGGTACCCCCCGATTGCCCGGATCTTCCGCGGCAGCCATATCTTCCATGATCTTCCCCGAGCCTGGCGCACCACGGGACGCTTGGGTCCCACGACACACGCCGACATCACCGCAAGGACCAGACCGCCCCGGATGAGCGGGCCCAGAGCGCGATATCGACGCCACCCGGAGCACTTATCGAACGCTGAGGTCAGCTCGTCAGGCTGGGCAGCGCCGTGTGATCGGACAGGGCCTGCTCGGCGGATCGCAGGATCGAGTAGATCGTTCCGCGTTCCGCGTTGAGCGTGCGCAGGTCGCGCTGAAGCGCCGCGTTGGTGGTGGTGCGGGCGGATGCGCTCCGCGCGGTTATCACGCTGGCCATGTCCGTCTGCACCGGCACGGCGTCGAAGGACCAGGTCACAAAGTCGTCGGCGCACTTTTGCAGGTTGAAGCGGGCCAGCGATTCGACGACCTGGTACTGAGTGAGATCGGCCAGCGACTCGTTGTTGGCGGGTGAGCAGTTGGCCGCGTTGTAGCTGACCATGCCGAGGATGGTCTTTCCGCTAGCCTGCGAGCCGGACTCGATCGCATCAAGCGCCTGCTGTGATTCCGCGACCCCTCCGGCGCAGGATTCGACGGCCGCGTTCATGTCCTTCATGTACGAGTTGAGGTCAGCGGCCTGCTGCGCGTGCGAGGGCTTGTGCGACAGCGAGACGAGCACGGCCGCGCCGGCCAGCAGCACCAGCGCGAGCAGGACCCACATCGGGGTACGGCGGACCGGCCAGCCGCTGTGCCTGATCGGGATGTACGGCGGCGGGTCGGCGGTGGTCGGGGTGCTCAACTGGTCAGCTCCTCATGGCTAGCGCGATGCCCTTACGCAGGTCGGTGAGCGTCACCGCGCCGAAGATGCGATCGACGATGTGGTGCTTGGCATTGAGGAAGAACGTCTGCGGCAGCGCGACGACACCGTAGGCGTTCGCGGCGCTGAAGTGCGGATCCCACCCCACCGGATAGGTGACGCCGTGGGCGCGGGTGAACGACATCGCATTGCCCAGGACATCGTTCTCGTCCAGCCCGACCAGGGCCACCTTGCTGGTGCGGTAGAACTTGGCCA
>Ga0209839_10001307_pt1 | contig 12820 bp, 15 predicted proteins | sample OrgsoiDNA2013050_FD_185800 | JGI IMG/M metagenome (GOLD analysis project Ga0209839, IMG submission 185800) | Permafrost soil microbial communities from the Arctic, to analyse light accelerated degradation of dissolved organic matter (DOM) -... | ecosystem: Environmental > Terrestrial > Soil >... | reverse complement strand
GCCCTGCCCGCAATTTGCTCGATCGCTTGCGCAAACACCAGAAAGCGGTTCTCTGCGCGCCTCGGAAGACCTTCGCGTGGATTTTGACAACAACCTTGCAGAGCGAGATCTTCGGATGATCAAGGTGCAGCAGAAGGTCTCTGGCTGTTTTCGCAGTCTTGCTGGTGCCCAGGCTTTTAGCCGCATTCGTGGCTAAGTGTCCACCTTGCGCAAGCAAGGTCTTCCTCTGTTGTCGGCTTTGCAAGCGACCCTTTGCGGCCATCCTGTCCGTCCGTCCTTTCAATGAGCCTGAGCCGACCTAAGCTGTTACGCCTGCTGACAAAATGCGGGACCAGTTTGTAGGAGCGCTGATCCGGGGAATAATAAGCAGTACGCTGCCTACCTGAACGGAAATCTGTCACAAATCCTATGGCTCGTCGGTCTCCTTTATAGATAAGAAAACAAAAGGAGGGAAGTCATGACACAACCGTCAACATGCGATGCACCTCCATCACCCATAATGAAGGAGTATTGTGAGGAAGAGCAAGGAAATCAGCATGCTCACACCGCAGGAAAAGGAAGCTCTGGATCAGTTTGAGCAGTATCGTCCCATGCTATTCTCCATTGCCTATCGCATGTTGGGGAGCGTGAGCGAGGCCGAGGATATGCTGCAAAATGCGTACGTGCGCTATTGTCAGGTGCCCGCTGGCTCGATAGCTTCGCCCAAAGCCTTCCTGAGTACGATGGTGACCCGACTGTGCCTCAATCACCTGCAATCCGTTCGCGTGCAGCGTGAGAGCTACCTGGGTCCCTGGTTACCCGAACCCTTGCTGACAGAAGATGATCCCGAGTCCCCAACCAGTCAGGCCGAACGGCTGGAGTCCATATCGATGGCCTTCCTGGTCCTGCTCGAACGCCTGACCCCGGTGGAGCGCGCAGTATTCGTGCTGCGCGAAGTCTTTGACTACCCCTATCCCGACATTGCGGAGATCGTCGGCAAAGAGGAAGTGAGTTGTCGCCAGATCTTGAGCCGAGCCAAAAAATTCATTGTCGCTGAGCACCCGCGCTTCACGCCCTCGACGGAGCATCACCAGCAACTTCTGCGGCAGTTCCTGGGCGCGGTCTCAGAAGGAGACCTCGATGGATTGACTCAGCTCCTGGCCTCCGATATCACTCTGTCGACCGATGGCGGAGGCAAAGTACGAGGAGCAGCCACGCGCACCTTGCATGGAACAGAGGCGGTCGCACGGTTTATAATCGCTATTTCGCAGCGGCATGTACAGGCAACGTCCACAATGGAGATCACGGTAGCGAATGGGGAGCCAGCCTTCCTGATGCGAGTGGACGGTCATCCCTTCATGGTGGTATCTGTGACCATAGCGCAGCAGCGCATTGTAGACATACGGGCGATTAGCAATCCCGATAAGCTCAGGCATCTTGAGTAACTCACCCGATGTGCACGTTGTTCGTGTAGGAGCGCTTCTTCTGCCATGCTTCGCCTGCCGGGCAGCGCGGCCCTCCTATGTGTGTTGCGGATAGATTTGTGATGACCAGATTTGCTGTCATCGCGACAATGTATCTACCTTAGAGAAAGAGAAGAAACTTATGGTAAAAATAAATTTTGATGCAAAGAAAGGAACTGCAATGCACGTCTCTTCTCAAGAACCTCCAGTGGCTCGAAGCTTTGCGCACAAGCTCTACTCTCTGAATTCTGAAAGGCAACACACGCTATGAGTGCCACTACACCTCAACCTCATAAATCACTGCTCGCGTTCTTTTTATTAGCTGTTGTTCTTCTTATTCCATTCTTGGTGTATGGGGCTGTAACCGGACGACAGTTGTCGCCGGGATTACCAGCGGCTGCGCTGGGAGTCTTCTGCCCCATGCTTGCAGCCATCATCCTCGTGTACCGAGAGGACAAGAGGACGGGCGTGGTTGCCCTACTCAAGCGATCATTCGATTTTCAACGGATCAAAGGCAAGTGGTGGTATGCGCCTATCCTCTTGATCATGCCGATAGCGACGGTCCTTTCGTTTTGGGTGCAGCGCTTGAGTGGTGTGCCGGTACCAATTCCGCAGATAGTCGTTTTTCAAGCTCTGGCTCTCTGTGTCGGATGCTTCATTGGGGCTTTAGGCGAGGAGCTAGGCTGGTCGGGCTATGCCATCGACCCCATGCAGGCTCGCTGGGGAGCGCTGAAGGCCAGCATTCTCCTGGGAATTATTTGGGCCGTGTATCATTACATAGGATTGCTACAAGCCCACCGTTCAATTGAGTGGATTGCTTGGTGGACACTCTATACAGTGGCAGCACGGGTGATTATGGTCTGGCTCTTCAACCATACCGGCAGAAGTGTCTTTGGCATGGCACTCTTCCACATGACGATCAATGTGACGTGGCTACTTTTCCCGGTGAGTGGTTCATTTTTTGATCCGCGTGTCACTGGCTTGATCCTTGCGGCCATAGCGGCAAGCGTTGTGATGGTTTGGGGACCGGGGATGCAAGGTCGGTGCCAGAGAACGAGCCAAGCTCTCACGGGAAATTGAAACTTCTCACTAGCTGTAGAAACCTGGCTTCTTGGCCCATTTCCAACATCGATGACACCAGGGGCATGATAGCAATACTATAACTGTGGCATTTGCCTGATATCATGGCGAATTTCTGCCAGTAAGGCCTAAAATGCTGTGATTTGACAGCGGTTTTGGTTCTCCTGCAGGCTCGCTGCTGTGGCCATGATCGAGGAAGCAAGCTCCGTGCGTGAAAACAACGACTCTGAGGACCTCGATGCCTATCGCGATCTATGGTTCTCTTCTCGTGGGCTTTCGCTTGCGGCGCTGAGCGCTCCTGATGCCTGTAGGGGCGCCACGCGACTTCTTTTTGCTTGCAGGGTCGGCGGGAGCCACGATAGCATTGTAGGCCTTGACCCAGGCCTGCATCCCTTCTGGCGATTCCATATCAAATCCCGCCTGTTTTCCCATCAGGACAAAGGACTTGGCCATGCCAAAATTGGCTGGCTCCTGCAACTCCCGTTCCAGGCGTCGGGCGGCCTGCGGTGTCAAGTGTGCAAGCATCTGTCTCGATTGCGGCAACTGGTAGACGCGCTCTAAAAAGTGCCAAAATGCACGTAATTCTTGAATGATTTCCGCTCCATCTCCCCTCTCGGTGATGACTTTGCGTGGAAAGAGGCCAAAGACAACTTCTTCGAGATCGCGGGTGGTCATCGTCGGTGGAGTCGCGCCAGGGTAGTTGATGGCATAATGGATCATCGCTCCGGCCCAGCCCAGTTCAGTTCCTGTCTGAGTAATCGCCTGCCCTTCGGGCGAGGCGCTAAACTGTTCCATCAAGGCCTGTTCATAACGCAATGCTGGCTCTTCCAGATACGCGCCTTGTTCGTCAAAGACTGGTTCATTGATATCAAATGACATCCTCATCGTTCTCCTTCCTGCGATTCGCCGTAGCTGATCTCGATGTCTCGCATCTGCCGGTTCTGTTCCCACCCCTGCTTACCCTTCTTGCATCTCCTCTGCGAGCGAGCGGGCACATCCCTATCCAGCCAGGAGAGCTGCACGAGCAGGCTCTTTCTTGGCCACAGAGAGCACACGGGCTCGCAACAGAGGAAGCTTGGCACGACCATACATGCTCCTCTTAATGAGCTTGAGTCGGTTCACATGCCCTTCAAGAGGGCCCTGCGAGCCAGGCGGTCACGCAGGTCGTCGAGAGTTTCCCGCGGAATAGCTATGGTGAAGGGTTGGATGCTCATCTTGTGACTCCTTCTTCTTTCTATTTTCGTCAATGTCGTTTGCCGATGGGATCAGCCTGCGCCCTGCAACGTCTCGTTCATAGAATCGTCCTTTCTGGAAACCCTACGGTTTCAACCAGGGGAGGAAAGAAAGGCTGCCCGCAGGCAGTACCCCCTGCTTGACTTTTCACACCGTCTCTACTATCATGTGAGACATGAAACAGAAACGAGCATACAAGTACAGATGCTCCCCAACCGACGAGCAACAACAGGTGTTGGCTCGGACGTTTGGCTGTGTACGCTACGTCTACAATTGGGCCTTGCGCTTGCGGACCGATGCCTATTTTCAGCATCAGCAACGCATCGGCTACCATGAGACCTCCGCGTCTCTTACCATCCTCAAACAACAGCCCGAAACCGTCTGGTTGAATGAGGTTTCCTCTGTTCCTGCGCAACAGGCTTTGAGGCACCTGGACAAGGCGTTCCGCAACTTCTTTGAAGGGCGTGCCAACTATCCTACCTTCCACAAGAAGCACGGTGTTCAATCTGCTGAGTACACGACCTCCGCTTTTCAGTGGGATGGAACCTCGCTTACCCTGGCAAAGATGGATGCGCCCCTGGATATCCGTTGGTCGCGCCCCTTGCCCGATGGGAGGAAGCCCACGACCGTCACCATCACGAAGGACTGTGCAGGGCGCTTCTTCGTTTCTCTGCTCGTCGAAGAAGAGATTGCCCCCTTGCCCGTCACCCCTCACATGGTCGGGCTGGACCTGGGCTTGAAGTCGATGGTCATCACCTCCAATGGTCAGACCTACGGCAACCCTCGCTTCTTTGCCAAAGACGAGAAGAAACTGGCAAAGGCCCAACGCCAGCACGCCAGGAAACGCAAAGGGTCCAGGAACCGTGACAAGGCGCGGCGCAAGGTGGCCCGCATCCACGCCCGTATTGCCGATAGGCGACGTGACTATCAACACAAGCTCTCGACACAGATCATACGCGAGAACCAGATCGTATGCGTCGAGAGTCTGTCCGTCAAGAACATGGTGCAGAACCACTGCCTCGCCAAAGCCATCTCCGATGTGGGATGGGGTGAGTTTGTGCGGCAGTTGGAGTACAAAGCGGTGTGGTACGGGCGTACCCTCGTCAAAATTGACAAGTAGTACCCCTCTTCCAAACGGTGCTTTGACTGTGGACATATCCTTGAAACCCTTTCGCTTGATGTCCGTGAGTGGGACTGTCCTGAATGTGGCGTCCATCACGATCGAGATATCAATGCTGCCAGAAATATCCTTGCCGCAGGACGTGCGGTGAATGCCTGTGGAGAGGCGGTCAGACCTGGGCGGGTGAAAGCCCACGCAGGCGCGTCTCGACGAAGCAGGAAAGCCAGCTAGCGAGAGTCTGGAATCCCCCGTCTTTCAAGCGGGGGAGTAGTCAACCCTAGTTATATGGCACGTCGTACTTTTTCGTCAGAAAAACACCGATAGGCCAACCGCGACAGGAGACAGCAACCCCAATAGGCCCATGACAATGCCCTGATAAGATAAAAGGAATGACGTAACCTCAGTGCGTATATACCACTAGATCGTTGAATACTGTGTTCTCGTTCGGATTCTCGGCACAAGCAAAGGAAAAGAAGACCATGCAAAGCAAATATTTTCTCTCCCATTCACTCTCACGAACGTGGTCTGTTACGCTTGTGGCAACCGCGCTCATGCTTCTTGTAGCAGCCTGCGGGAGCACTACGAGTAGCTATGGATCAAGTTCCTCAACCACCGCTACCACTCAGAATACGCCCCCGACAAGTAGTAGCGGGGGCAGTGGCACCACTCCCACCACCGGCAGTTCTAGCAGCATGCTCAAGACGGCCACGGTCACGGTGGGCGGCAAGTCTGAGACTGTTCTCAACACTGCTCAAGGGATGACGCTTTACTATCGCACGTCTGATGCGCCGCCTGCCACCGTGTGTAGCGCCGGGTGTGCGAGCACATGGCCCCCGTTCATCGTCTCCGGGTCCGCGGCTCCCACGAGCGTGACATCCCTGCCAGGCAAATTGACGACGATGACGGATGCGAATGGCAAGCAGGTCGCATACAATGGCCACCCGCTCTATACATTCTCGGGAGATACGGCACCCGGGCAGACTACTGGCAACGGCATTGCCGGGATCTGGTTCGTTGCCATCCCCGCTCTGAAGGTAGAGGGGACGCAGCAAACAACACCGGCGCAGCAAGCAACCCCGACTTCGAAGGGGTATTAGGAACACCAAAATCACGAGGAAAAGACGAGATGTGGGCCAGACATGCAGTCGGCTTCCATCTCGTTGGCAAAAGGAACTCAGGCGGTATCCTTTCTCTGAGGATGTAGGGGAGAAACGAGAGACGGTGAGACATCATTCCATAGGTCAAGACATGCTGGTGATAGAAGGTGCAGAACGATACGGCAGGGAATCCAGGTATGATCACTTTGTGTTAGAATGGTGGAGAAGCAATCAAGTGACGGGGTGAGCGCGATGGATATGGCCACAATTTATGTGCTAGGGAATGGGACGTGCCAACATTGGCACGTAGAAATGTGACGACTTCCTGTAGCTCCCGCGCCAGGAGTTTTCTGGAATGACGCGGCCGTGTCGTCGCACCGCAAGAGTCGGTTTCATACACACAAGCGAGCGGTTTCGCTTGGAACCCACAAACACTATTGACTTCTTGTGATTTGACAGCGGTTTTGTCCTCGCTGGTGACACATAAGCTGGCTCTTCCGCATCCTCGCTGATTCAAGCTCATCATGAGCTGACATTAAAAAGACGTCTTTGCTTCCGCCGTCAGGATCGGCTGGCTTATGACACGTATGATCCTAGTGGTTGGAGGCCGCCTCAAGATGGAGGGATCGAAATGTCTCAAACGGTTCTCTACCGGATAGCGGCCGTGGCGCTCGTCGTCGGGGCGGTGCTGGTCACGGTCGGCAACCTGCTGGCCCCTCAGGGTGATGCCAGAGCGGCGGTCGCCAGCGGGCTGTATTATCCGCTGGCGCTCGTCGTGCTGCTAGGCGGGCTGCTCGTCATGGCCGGCTGGACGGCCGTCTACCTCCGGCAGCGCGCGGAGAGCGGCGTCCTCGGCTTTGTGAGCTTTGTGGCGGTGTTAGCGGCGGGGATGCTCCTTCTCGTCGGCTTCCCGTTGATCCAGGTCCTGATCTTCCCCTGGATCGCGACCATGCAGGTCTCCACCGCGACCCTCAGCGATGGGCCGGATTCGTTCACCGTCTTCTTCGCGGTCGCCAGCGCCATCGTCTCGCTGGGCGGCGTCCTCTTCGGAGTCGCCACCATCCGGGCCAGGATCTTCTCGCGCCCACTCGGCATCGGCATCATCGTCCTCGCGGCGGCCAGCTTCGTGCTCGGCTTCCTGAGCCTTCCAGGGGGTGGGGGTATCCATATGTCGTGGTGGTGGGCGACCACCGGGACCTTTGGCGTGGTCGCCTACATGGTGGTTATGGCCTGGTCTGGAATCGAGCTCTTCCAGAGCGTCGGGGTCGGCCGTTTTCAAGCCTCGGCAGAGCCCACCCCGGCCGCCGGCACCTAAAGATCCTCGCCTACCAAAAGTTATTGACGTTTAGACTAACACGACCCTAACTGAGCCGTATCATCGCAGGCTCAGTACAAAGAAAGATGAATGAGATGCAAAGCACACGTCAGCACAACTCAGGTCGCGGGAGCCGTTTTGCGCTTTTTCACCTTCTTGCTGGTCTTGCGAATAACGGGATGACGCGGAGCCGATTTCGGATGGAACCCCTTGGCACGTCCTGGCGCTTTTCCACGTGGTTGCGGCGGTCGTGCGGGAGTTCCCAACTGTATCAAAAGTCCTGGCATGGCTCGTCGAACCTGCGCCAACGTCAGGACCGAGCGGCGTGTCTCCCAAGGCCGATAGATGCCGCCAGCCAAAGGATGGAATTGCCGGACTTTTTCGGAGAGAAGAAACTTAGAAATTAGCACATCTTTTGCTCATAGGCCACTGGACTCATGTACTGAAGAGTCGAATGCCTGCGAACTCGGTTGTAAAAACACTCGATGTACCCAAAGATGACCTGTCGAGCTTCTTGCCTGCTCTGAAAGGTCGAGCGCTCAACACATTCGCCTTTGAGCGTACTAAAGAACGACTCCATCGCCGCATTATCATTTCAATCACCAGTTCGGCTCATGCTGACCACAATTCCTAGCGCTCTCAGTCGCGAGAGATAGCCGGTGCTGGTGTAGGGGCTGCCCTGATCGGAGTGCAGAAGCACCTCTGTGGGTGCGGCGAGAAAATAAACGTCGTCTGCCTCTGTGTCACAGCTCGTATCTCCTTGCAAGGTATGCAGTTCGCCCAGGCCCACCAGTTGCATCAGCGCGTTCCCATACACCGTCGCCTCGAATCGCGTCTATCAGAAGTTCATGGGATGACGAAGCATCCATTGGGCTACGGCAGAACAAGAAGCACACCAGATGCTCCCTTCACGTACGAGGTCACGGAGATCCTCCAGTGCGGAATGCATCACTGCGAAGTACTCCTCCTTTTCCTCTACAAAGGGGTGGAAGAGCAGGGAGAGGTAGCTTCGATTCTGCACGGCCTTGAGCAAGGCCGTGCGCAACCTTGTGCGGAAATGAGGAGGGGAGAGAGACTCGCGGGAATCACCAAACCTCTCTCGCAGGCTACTGAAGCGTGGGAGATAGGCATAGGCATCGACTATCGGCCATTCAAAAGGCAAAAAGACCAGGTTCTCAGAAAGAGAAGCCAGAGAACCCTCCGGTGAGCAATAGGTAAAGCCCATATTTTTCAGGAGAGCGACCGATGATGCCGTCAGCGCGCCTCCAGGAGGACGGAAGCCATATGGCCTGATAGACAACGTGTCCAGAGCGCGCACTCCACGTTCAAGAATCTGAGCCTCCTGTTCATAGGTGAGATGCTGCCACTCCTCGTGACGCCAGGCGTGGTAGCCAATCTCATGTCCCGCGTCCACGATCCCCATTAGAGCACCAGGGTACATCTCGACGTTCAGTCCTTCCAGGAAAAATGTGGCGGAAAGACCAAGCTCAGCAAGCATCTTCAAGATGGCAGGAAGGACACGCGTTACCGAAGGATGCTGGCCGAGAGGCGTATCCTTTGGCCAGGTACCTCGCTCCAGTTCGACAGCTTCGCCGAGGTTATCAAACGTGATGCCTACCGCGGCAGCGCGACCATCAGGTCCCCAGCGGCCAGGAGATGGTATAGTCTTCATAAAATCATCTCTCTTCTTCCCCTCCTCGTCTTCTCCTGACGATGGCTCGGTCGCCGCGCGTTCATGACTTTCCTGACTCATGGCAGGAATGCCCGCTTATTTGCTCCCTGGATCGAGCCATGGATAGCGAGTGGTATCGGCACCGGTGTAGTCCGGATCCAGGTAGATAAAGAGGCGCTGAATTCTGCGATCGCGAATCTCGAAGACATCGCACCAACGACCTGTTTGCCAGTTGCTCCCATCGGTGATCGTTCCCGAACTGGTCCCTTCCACTACCACGCGATCTCCCTGAATGATGTAATTGAAGTAGGCGTAGTCGTGGCGAATGGCTTTCAAGAATGTTGCTGCATCTGTTATAGCCATTGTCATTCCTCCTAAGATTAGTTCTAGAGGTGTTGAAGATGAAGGCAGTACAGCCTTCCATTGCCACCAACAGGCCAATCTGCTCATACTCGCCAATGGCCTCTTTCAACGAGAGGCTGTGTAGCTACTATGAATGTCCTCCTAGAGGACGTGCGCGCTAAACAGAGATCTCTTGTATGATTGCGCGTGCGACGGCTATTTCATCATTGTTGACGATGTGGTCCATACCCGGATACACACGCTCAATGACCTCCGCCCCCATCTGCCTGAAGATTGCCGAGCTTTCCTGCACCCGACCTAAAGGAACAAAGCTGTCCACGTCACTCGTACCGAGAAAGAGAGGGGTTCCGTGAAAGGACCCTGGATAGGACCATGAGGTTCCCGGTGGCCCAATCAAGCCTCCGGTAAAGAGCACAATTCCTCCATAGCGATCAGCATGTCTGACTGCATATTCAGCCGTCAAGCACGCTCCTTGTGAGAAGCCAAGTAAGACCATTTGCTCTTTGGAGAAGCCTTTCTCCAATAAGGTACCAATGAGGGAATCATAGACGGCAAGCGCAGATGACAAGAACGGTTCATTTTTCTCGCGCGCTTCCATAAATCCATAAGGATACCAGCTATTGTCTTTCGCCGTTGGGGCAAGGTAGGTAACCTGGGTGTTCCCGATGCGGTTGGCCAGTTCAAGGATGTCATCGGTTGTACGCCCTCTTCCGTGCATCATTATGGCGACCGCTGAGCTTTCTTCAACTGGCCCGCCTCGCACGACGAGAGGCTGCCCTTCATGGTGGTGCATCATGATCTCGTTTCCGGTACTCATGGGTGTGTTGTTCCTGTGGAGCTCCCTCTGGCAGTTCCACAGGAACAACACGTCGATGCTGATTTAGACGGTGATAGGCTCCAACTGCGCCAGGTACTCGTCGCGCCGATCTTCAAACCAGGGAGGGAACTGGATGCGCTGACCCAGTTTGTCTGGTGATTCGTCGACATAGAAACCGATGTCCGAGGTGGCGACTTCGAAGAGCACACCTCCGGGCATGCGGATATAGATCGAGTGGAAGTAGTTGCGATCCTTCTGTTCAGAAACGTCCGTAAAGCCGAAGCCCTCCAGGTAGTCCTTGACCTGCTTTTGCTCTGCATCATTCTGAACCGCGAAGGCAATGTGATGGACGGTCCCAGCACCAAATGTCCAGCTTCCTGCTGGAACATCAGGTTCATGGAGAAAGTCAACGCTTGCTCCCGAGCCACCTTTTCCTATTTCAAAGCGCTTGTATGGGCCCTCCTCGGCGACCTTTCTGAAGCCGAACAATTCCATGAAGCGCTCCGATTCGGCGGTCTCGCGCAGACTCAAGGTGACGCTATGCAAGCCGCGAACGGCTACATCCCTGGAAACCTCTGCCGTGGTCCAGGGTGGCCGTTGGTCGTGATCGTCACCGATCATCTCGAACGAGAGTCCACCGGGGTGCTCGAAGCGGATGAAGGGTTGACCAAAACGCTCCTGGATAGGACTGTGCTGCACGTTGAAGGCGTCGAAGCGCTTCAACCAGAATTCGAGGGAAGAGGAAGGGACAGCGTAAGACGTGACTTTCACCTGACCGGTGCCTTTACGCCCATAGAGACCGAGCTGCTTGTAAGGAAAGGTCGTCATGACCGTACCAGGGGTTCCCGTCTCGTTGGCATAGTAGAGATGATAGACTGGTTTTTCTCCATCGAGCAAAACGGTCTGCTTGACGAGCCGCAGTCCAATGACTTTGGTGTAAAAGTCAACATCCTCTTGTGCAGCGCCAACGCATGCCGTCAGATGATGCAAGCCAGTGATAAAATGTGTAGGATTGCTCATAGAGTTGCTCCTTTGCAAGAGAAATACACATGGTAGCATTACTGTCGTTCTCACATCTCTGAGAAAAGACTACTCACGCCCGCCTACAACTTGGAGTGACCTCCCTTGTAGAGGCTATGGCCCAACTGCCAACTTGTCCACTGACCCTTCAAGCGAATTTTTGAATTCTCGTGTACCCCCCTTTTCTACCAGAGGTCACCCTATGTTTTTCGGGCGAAGCATATGCTAGGGTCGTCTAAATGCAATGCACGGAATGCATCATATCACTAGAGATGCAAAAGGCACGCATTGAAGGTATTGCTCACTCCAGCGCTCTCTGGAGTATGTTTGCACTAATAGACAGCCGCAGAAGCCACTTCATCTCTTAACGTATGCTTTTCCCCGAATACTAGAGTGCCTCTATGTTTGAGGTAGTGGGCACGACGCATATGCTCGCGCTGGCCTGAAGTGTGCCTGATTTGATTGTCTCCTCTCAGCTGGAGCGGACACTGATCTAACTCAAGAGTACCAGACACCCAGACAAATAGCAAGACTTGATGTTGATGTTGCCCCGAATTTGTGGGTCTGCGTCATCTTTCGTGCTAAGCTCAAGCAGAACGAGCAAGCACACGATGTCGCAACAAATCAAATCCTGCCCGTCCATAGTGCATTGCCTCACCAAAATCTTCCTCCATCTGCCCACGAATTGCGCAACGAGCCTGTTGAAGAGCTAATCGCTGGGTAAGGAGGTGAAAGCTCCTCGGAACAGGAAGGTATGCTCAGGAGAGGGGAAAAGAACAAGGGTCAAGGAAGCAAAAAGGCCAGATGGGGAGAGAAACAGAGAAAAAGCCGGGCAAAGAAGGTATGAGGCTTCGCTCGGAGAAGCCAGCCTTCCCGAGGAGAGGGGCCCCACGGCGACAGCTCGCGGTGTTAAGCAGTCAACAGACCGAGCGAGGCCGCAAAACCTTCTGGCACCCCGAACAGTGTGATCGTGCTCCGACCAGTCGTTGAGGCAGAGGCATTGTAGGCCAATCGCTCTTCCCACGAGAGCCGATAATGAGCGCGCTGAGCACGAGAAAGGATGGGTGGAGAGGGAGCTGAGTCAGGTTGGGGGACTTGCTCCAGGTGCACGTCAACCCGTTGGTGGCGCAAAAGGTGTATGCAGGCTCGACGATGTTGCCTGCGACTCCAATCCTTCCAGAGTAAGGGAGCGGAGCCGATCTGGAGGGGATGGAGCACTACGCTCACCCGGCGAGGTTTCTGTGTGTTGGCACCATGCCACTGACACTGTTCGCGTAACTGACAGCCTCGACAGTGGCTGATGCGAGCTGCAGAGACCAGCCGCAGAGTGCCATCCGCTTCTCGGCGCTCTTCCGTCGCACACAGCGCCTGCCCAGCCGGACACCGCAAGGTGCCATCAGGCTGAAGGACGAAGTCATGCCCAGAGAAGCGGCCTTGCTTGTGCATGCAAGGCGACCGAGGCCGCAGCATAGCCGGAAGCTGGAGCAGCGGAGTCTTTGGCTAGTGGAAGGGCAGGCGCGAACTCGGTGGTGCGTATCGGTTCAGGCTCAAGTTGATGCCCCAACTCCAGCCCGCCTCGTTCCAGAGCCATTGTGAGACAATCTGCCAGGCTTCTTGTCCGCAAGCAGCATGAGAACACCAGCGATCGGGCTCTTGTTCGC
>Ga0209839_10001306_pt1 | contig 12825 bp, 9 predicted proteins | sample OrgsoiDNA2013050_FD_185800 | JGI IMG/M metagenome (GOLD analysis project Ga0209839, IMG submission 185800) | Permafrost soil microbial communities from the Arctic, to analyse light accelerated degradation of dissolved organic matter (DOM) -... | ecosystem: Environmental > Terrestrial > Soil >... | reverse complement strand
AGACTACCGGACATTGCCCCACCCCAGATTCCCGCGCACCACGCCTCGTTCGGGCGAAGTACGTAAGCGAATAGTAAAGCACATTCCCCCCGGACCGTGTACGTTGACAGTCAAAAAACCAGTCCATTGGCCTGCCTTAAGATGCTGGTCGGCCCGCCCCTTCCTTGAGGGTGATGAACTGGTCCGCCTGCACTCCCGGAAAAATCTCCCCCAACCCATTGGGCCAGCGCACTCGGATGGCCACAACCTCGGCGCAGTGTCCCAAACCAAAATGGAGCCGCAGATCGTTATTTGAGTTGTAGCTCGATCCACTTCGAACTTCATCCACCCAGCTTCTCGACACGCCCTGGACCGTGACGCGAGCGCCTATACCGTCGCGATTCGATCGGGTGCCGACGAGTCGCACTCCCAGCCAATCGTTCTGATTCACAGTCAAATTCACCAGCAACATCGGATGGTCGCTGACGTTGTTGATGACGGCTTCCACGCGACCGTCGTTCCAAAGATCCCCTACGGCAAGGCCTCGGCTCGGTGCGGGTTTAGTGATTCCCGGGCCAGATTCCGCCGAAATGTCCTTGAACTTTCCGTTGCCCAGATTTCGATAGACGGCGCGCGGCTCACGATAGCTGGAACCGAGTTTGTGGGTGTCAACTTCGGGATAGACGTGGCCGTTCACGGCAATCAGGTCAGGCCATCCGTGATTGTCCAGGTCGAGAAACATCGCGCCCCATCCGAGAAATTGCGTATTGACTCCGAGTCCGGAAGCGACTGTCGCATCCGTGAAGGTCTGGTTCCCTTCATTGTGGTAAAGGGTCGAGGTATCTTCTGAAAAATTGGTTTTGAAAATGTCGAGGTGGCCATCTCCGTCGTAGTCGGCAACGGTGGATCCCATGCCGGCCTGTTCCCGTCCATCCTCGTTGAACGCAACTCCAGCACTGGGCGCAACGTCGCTGAACGTGCCGTTATGGTTGTTGTGGTAGAGGATTGCAGGGGTCGAATCGCAAGCCATGTAGATGTCGGGCCAACCATCCTCGTCGTAATCGAGGGTCGAGACACTGAAGCAGTAGTGGCCGAAAGTTTTGCTAAATCCGCTCTTCTGACTCACGTCCTCAAACTTGCCGTTGCCAAGATTGTGATAGAGCAGGTTCGGCGCGCTGGGGAGTCCGCGTGGACCGCACATGACCGGGGTCCCCTGCCATAGGCAGCCCGGACCCTCGCCCGGAGCTGGAGTCGTTGTGATGTCGAAGTGGACGTAGTTTGCGACCGCAATGTCGAGCTTGCCATCCCGGTCATAGTCAACAAAGGCACAACCTGTCCCCCATTCTTTGCCCGTGCCCGCGACACCAGCCGCCGTGGCAACATTTTCGAACGTGCCATTACCCCGATTGTGGTACAGCCGGTTCTTACCGTAAGCCGTGACGTACAGATCCTCCCAACCATCGTTGTCGTAATCTCCAACGCAGACGCCTTGACCCCATCCAATATCGGCAAGACCCGCCTTCGTAGTGACGTCGGTAAACGTTCCGTTGTGATTGTTCCGAAAAAGATGGCTGGTGGGTTCGGCGGCGGGTCTGGCCGGTTGCGGGTCTGCGTCGCGTTGCAAGTATGTCCCATTCACCAGAAAAATATCCGGCCAGCCGTCGCCATCGTAGTCGAATATTGCGACTCCGCTGCCGGTCGCTTCCAGGATGTAATATTTCGAGATCGCATCCCCGTTGACGTTTACGACATCAATTCCCGCTTTTGTCGCGACATCTTCAAACCAGGCGGGACCAGGATGGCTCGCCGTGGGTGGATAAATGAGCGCTCCGCCTCGATTCGACGCAGGGGTACCTTGCCCGATAGCTGCGATCAAAATGCCGGCTGCGAGAAATCCAAGAAAATGTGCCTTCATTTTTCGCCGCCACTCACGTCATTTGCCGGGACATCTTCGTATTCTCGAACAATCTTGCCCATACCGCTGAAGCGGCGCGATACCAGCTTTCGTTCGCGCAAGACCCAGCTTGTTCGTTTCCAAAAAGGATTATCATAGCCCGGGCGTGCCGATTCATAAAAGCCAACGCCCGTTTTTGAGCATTGTCATCTTTTCGTATGCGCCCACTCTGCCTCTTGTTTATTTTCGTAGCATTGGTTCCGCTCGCACCCGGTCAATCAACCGCTCCAGCCACATCCCTTCGTCAAGCAGAAGACTTATTTCAGAGCGGCCACTTAGATCAAGCGCTGCAGAAATTAGACGCACTCGCGGCGGACCAGCCGGAGTCCGCTGGCGTGGAATATCTACGTGGAATGGTGTTCTATCAGCAGGACAAGATGGCCGAAGCCGCGGCGGCTTTCGCCAAAGCCGTAACTCAAGATCCAACAAATTTCGACGCCATGCAAATGGAAGGAGTGAGTCTTTTTCGCGCGGGAAAATCTGCCGAAGCGATTCCCCTCCTCGAACAGGCACACCGTTCCGTCCCCAATGCCAATGTTGACCCGAACTATGTGTTGGGCCTTTGCTACATGGACGTGCGCCGCTATGACGAAGCTCGCAAAGCATTCGCGGGACAATATGGTTTCGGGCCAGACTCCGCGCCCGCCTATATCCTGGCCGCGCGCATGCTGCTGCGACGCGACTATCTTCCGGTCGCTGAGGAGGCGGCGCGTAAAGCGATCGCGCTCAACCCCGCACTTCCCCAGGCCCATTTTCTTCTGGGCGAGATTGCTTTGGCCCATGGCCAATCCGCCGAGGCAATTGCGGACTTTGAACAGGAGCGCGACATTAACCCTCTTGACGGCGCCGTCTACGAACGGTTGGGAGACGCTTACATGCGGACCGGGAGCATAGACCGCGCCCTGCAGGCTTTAAATCGGGCAGTACTTCTTGAACCGAATGCGAACGCGCCATATATTTTGCTCGGCAAAGTTCTGTTGAAGCAGAAAAATTCCCTGATGGCTAAAATGTATCTTGAACACGCGATGCAAATCGATCCGAAAAATTATATGGCGCATTACCTCCTGGGCCAGGCCTATCGTGATCTTGGACGAAGCGCCGACGCCGAGCGCGAGTACCAGGCGGCGGAACAGATTCAGGAGGCCAGCACGCCGCATCTCGCATCACCCCAATAGCCCACACCATCATGCGATTGTTCCGTCTTACCCGAAACTTTCGATTCGCCATTGTTCTGATTATTTCCCCTGTCCTTGTCGCGAGCCTGGCGGCCACGGACAACTCTCAACAACTCAAATCGGCGGATGTTGCCTTTCACGCCGGCTACGCCGCGGAACAAAGCGGAGACCTTCCCAGCGCGAAGCGGCAGTTTGAGAAGGTGGTTCAGCTTGCGCCTGATATAGCCGAAGGGCACAGCGCGCTGGGCTCGGTGCTGGTGCAACTTGGGGAATATAAACAGGCCATTCGGGAGCTCGCGCGCGCACTCGCACTCAAGCCCTGGGACCGGACTTCCCAGATCAATCTCGCCATCGCCTACGAGCAATCAGGCGATCACGACAAGTCTTTGGTTTGGTTTAAATCTCTGGATCGCAATACCGTCAGTCCACTGTCGCCGAGCGTGGCGATTTTCTACATACGAGCCCTTGCCGCCACCCGGCAAACTGAACTCGCGATCGCAAAAGCCCAAACTGCTCTCGTTGCCGCGCCTGAAAATTCGGTCTTGCACGACACGCTAGGCTCGCTGCAGGCCCAACGACAGAACTGGAACGACGCGACGATCCAATTTAAAGAAGCGGTTCGCCTGAACCCAAGCTTTGGCGAAGCGCACTTGCACCTCGGCCTCGCCCTCGCAATGCAGCAGGCGCCGGAGGCCTTGACGGAACTCACGACCGCAGCCGAACTCTTGCCGCAGAGCGCTCTCGCCCAGGTGGAGCTTGCCAAGGCGCTGCTTGCCCATGGCGACATCGCCAAGGCCGTCACTTCCCTGCGGCGTGCTCTGACCTTGAACCCTTCGTCTCTCGACGCGACATATCAACTCGGACTCGCGTTGCAGGCCAGTGGAGACGAGCGGCAAGCGATTCCCTTTTTTCAGCAAGTGATCACGGCCGACCCACATAACGCGCCAGCCCTTACCAATCTCGGTTTAGCACTGGTTCAAACCGGAAAGGCCAAAGAGGCTATCCCCCTCTACCAGCGCGCACTGAAAGAGACGCCAGATAATCCACTGATCCATCAGGATCTGGGAGTGGCTTACCTCCAAGCCAGCGATCTCGATGACGCGGCGGCCGAGTTCCGCACAGGTTTGACAATTGCCCCCGGGTCCTACCAGCTGCATTACGATCTTGGTCTCGCACTCAAGCTGAAGGATGATGTCAGCGCAGCAAAGGCAGAGCTGGAATTAGCGGCGCGCCTTAACCCGAACTCGCCTGATCCGCCGTACACCCTGGGTATTTTGGCAATGCAGACAGGCCAGTTCGAGGATGCGGCGCGGCAGCTGAAGGTCGCTTTGGCGGTACGCCCGGAAAATGGCGATGGCTGGGCCATTCTCGGCAGTGTCTACAAGCAACAAGACAAGCTCGCGGAAGCTAGCGACGCGTTGCGAAAGGCGATCGAGCTGATACCAAATCAGCCTGGGCCGCACATCACGCTCGCTGCTGTCCTGGCACAGCAAGGGCAAAATTCGGAAGCTGCCGGTGAGCGGAAAAAGGCTGCCGATCTCACTCGCGTGGCCATCAACCGGCAGCGCGCCACCTTCGCCGCCAACACCAGCAGCGCGCTTCTGCTCAAGGGTCAAGTCACCGACGCCATCGCGCGCTACCAGGAAGCGGTATCAGACGACCCAACATATGCCGAGGCGCATCGAGGACTTGCCATGGCTCTCGAAAGGGCTGGCCGGACAGCAGAAGCCGAAGGCGAACGGAACAAGGCTTCCCAACTTGAGCAGCCTCGAGCTCGACCCCAGCCGCAATGATCAGCAATGTAGAAAAACCTTCCTGCCCAGAACTCAGCGACCGATGACCTCGAGAACCTGCTGATCAGGAATGTTCCACGCTGGCGTTCCCGAGTGGCTTAGACTTCCCGCAGCGTCATCCCAATGCAAACGCGTTGTGCTGTTCGCGCCTTTCTCGTAGGCATATGTCTTTCCGTCGTCCTGGTAAAGCGTGAAGTCTGCATCCGCACCGGGATAGATACGCACTTTAGCAATCTCCTGCAATTGGTTCGTGCTCTCGATGGGCGCGCCTAACGGCACGATCGAACCCGCACGCACAAAAAGCGGGAGCTGATCAATAGGGGCGGAAACGTTGATAGTCTGCCCGCCATGAAAGCGCTCACTGGTCCAGTAGTTATACCAATCGGTACCTGCCGGGAGATAGACCGCGCGGCTGGTTGCTCCCTGCTCGGTCACCGGGGCGACAAGAAATGCCGGACCAAACATGTATTCATCGCCCAGATCGGCAATCTTCGGATCGTTGGGAAAATCCATGAACAGCGCACGCATGTAGGGAGCGCCGGTTGCGTAGGTCTTATAGCCCAGCGAGTAAATGTAAGGCAGTAGCTGGTAACGCAGCTTGAGATACTTCTCGAGTATCGGTTCAGCCTGCTTCCCATAAGACCAGACTTCGTTGTACGTGCGGCTACCGTGGGCACGAAAGACCGGCAGAAACGTGGCGTACTCGAACCAGCGTGTGTAGAGCTCGGGGTAGTCGTCGTAACCGCCCACATTGTCACGAGCGTCGGAGGGATCGAGAAGCGGAGGATGGGCGGGGTGATGCGTCGCCGGCAAATATTGCCATCCACCGATGTCTTGCGTCCAATAAGCGATGCCAGAGGCAGTGAAGTCGAGCCCGGTGGGAATCTGGCGTTTCATCGTGTCCCACGTAGGATGGATATCGGAAGACCAGAACATACTTCCGTTGCGCTGCGCGCCGAGATAAGCGTCGCGCGAAAGAATGAGCGCCCGATGATTCACATCGCGCCGGAAACCATCGTAGATTGCAGCTGTGTGCAGTAACGGGTAGATGTTGTAGTAACGGGTGCCCGGTCCAACCTTGAAGTAGGCGCCGTTCGGCGGCAGATCGGGTTCGGTCTCATCGGCCCAGATGGAATCGAAACCTTTGCTGATGATGTTGTCGCGAATTATGTCCCAATACCAACGCGCTGCTTCCGGGTTAGTGGTGTCAATGTCGGAACCAGCTCGATCATAAGGCAGGCCATCAATCGGCGTACCATCCGCAAGATGTATGAACCAGCCTTTCCGAGCGAGCAGATCGTAGTACCGGGATCCTTTCGTGAAACGTGGCCATACGCTGATCATCGTCTGGAACCCCATGTCGTGAAGCTGGCGATTCATCGCGGCAGGATCAGGCCATTTTTCCGAAACAAAATCCTGTTCCCCCATTTTGGTGTAATAGAACCAGTCCACCACCAGAACGTCGGCGGGAAGATGACGCTCGCGATATCCTTTGGCAACCGCTAATACTTCCTCCTGTGTGGAGTAACGCTGCTTACATTGAATGTAGCCGTAGGCCGCTTTGGGCATGAGTGGCGTGGCTCCGGTCAGCAAACGGTAGCCGGAGTAAATCTCATCGGTGTTTGCACCCGCGATTACGAAAAACGAGACGCGATCGCCCACCTCGGAAATCCACCGCGTCTGTTCATTGAAGCCGGGCTCGATTGTTGTCTTTGAGGGATTGTCCCAGATCAGTCCATACCCATAGTTGGTCACCAGAAACGGAACGCATACGCTGGGGCCACCGGTGGCTAAGTAGTTCTGCCAACATTCAACCGTATGGCCGCGATGATCGAGAAACCCTTCATGATTCTGGCCAAGGCCATAGTAGTGCTCATCATCCGGAGACACGAAGGTGGCGCCGACCTGATAGAACGGAGCGTCCGAGGAACGCCTGTCGTTTAATACGCTGGCCGTGCCATCCTTGTGATTGGGCACGGCCATCGACCATCCCGTCATATCGAGAAGAACTTTGCCTGCGGGCGTGCTGATCGTGATGTGTGCGGGCGGAGTAGATCCATTGAAGAACTTCGCGATATCCAACTGCGTAAGCATAGGATGACCGGGGAAGTTCTTTGCAACCGACACCACCAGACGCGACGAGCGATAGGTATTGCTTTTGTCGCTCTCCTGGCTACTCCAGCCATTGGCGGAAGGCGTGGCCATGAAACCAAAGCCAGGCGCAGCCAGGGCCGGGTCTTTCTGCAGGCTAAGAGTAACGCGAATGATATTCGGGGCGTAGGCCTCGAGGGAAACTGTGCTCCCTTCTCGATCCAACACGAGTTGTGGCTGTTCCGCGTTTGCCCAGGCGGCGTAAAGTGCGACTGCCAACAAGACGACAGCCGAACCAATGTTCCGAAAAACACATTCCGTAATTTTATTCACGCGTATGTTCTCCCTGAAAAAGCGTTCGTGAAGATGTAGATCTTGATTTTGCATTCGGCACTATAACTCTCTCCGCACTCGACTGGCGAGCGGAGTAATCGATTCGCGATGTCATACCGTCGCTGCACCTACCCTGCCGGTGAGCGCCCGTCGTTGAACGCCAACTCCCCAGGATTGGAATGATTGGCCAACAGCTCCTCTCGAACATTCCTGAGCACAGTCAGCGATCGGGTCACGCCTAATTCGCCGTCGAGCAGTGGATCCTCATGTTCGACGCTGAGCATCCCGTTGTAACCCACTTCCATATAGGCTGCGATGATGTCTTTCCACAAGCTTGCGCCGTGGCCATAGCCGACTGCACGAAAGAACTCCGACCCTTCCTTGTCGGAGGGCGACGCATCGAAGTTCAAGACTCCAAAGCGATCCACGTTCTCGCGGAAGAACGCCGTGTCTTTCATGTGGGCGTGATAGATCGCCCCCTGCATGCCGAGAAACCGGATGACCGCGACAGGATCGCACTGCTGCCAGAAAAGATGGCTGAGGTCACAGTTCGCGCCGATCTCTTCCCCGACCGCCTCGCGCAGGCGCAGCAGGGTTCGCGGATTGTAGACGACGAAATTGGGGTGCATTTCCAGCGCGAGCCGGCGCACTCCGTGCTCGCGCGCGAACTTGGCCGTTTCCTGCCAATACGGAATGACGCGTTCTTTCCACTGCCAGGCCAGCGCCTTGGCATGATCGGGGGGCCAGTTATAAGTGATCCAGTTAGGGATGACGTCAGTGGGCGAGCCGCCCGGGCATCCAGAAAAACCGACGACAGTGGGAACTTCCAACCTACCGGCAAGCTGAATGGCCTGGCGGAACTGCTCAGCGAACGTTGCTGCTGTAGTTGGGTCTGGATGAAGTGCATTGGCGTGGCAACTGATCGTCATGATGGGAATCCCGCGATCGTCGAACTTCTTTTTCCAAGCGCGCGCCTTCGCCGGATCGGCCAAAAGCTCAGGAACCGGGCACTGCGGTGTTGCGGTGTAGCCACCCGCGCCGATCTCGACCGCCTCTACGCCGAGACTGGAGAACTTGTCGAGCATCTCATCCAGCGAAAGCGCGCGAAAGGGCGGGTTGAAAACGCCAATCGGCAGCTTCCGCGGTTTGGGCTGAACCGGAATATTGTTTTGTGGACTGAGCGTCTGCAGCTTCCCGTTAGCAAGCGGAGCGCTGGCGAGGGCGGCTCCAGCCGAGAGGGAAGTGCCAAGAAATTCTCTGCGATTCATAACAGTCTGCCTCCGGAGTGAAGTAGTAACGCAACTGAATTTCGCGGCAACGATCATCGACTGCTATGGACATCGCTGCGAGCGAGAGTATTATTACCACCGCTTAGCGCAATCCGCCAATTGGATCAACCAATGCGCAGTAAGACACCGATCAAGGAGAGATACCGATGGAACTTGGAAAGTCAGTACGAACGCCTTCACATCTGCTGCGATTTCTTTGCTTTCTGATTACTTTCGCTGTGGCTGGCACCTGTGGAATTGCACAGACGGCGAAAGGCATTCCGCCACATGGCAAGCTGGTCCGTCTGTTCAACGGGAAGGACTTTGCCGGTTTCGACACTCTGCTGCAATCGAAAGGATTGAATAACGACACCGATAAAGTCTTCCGGGTGGAGAACCGAGTCATTCACGTATCGGGGAACGATTTTGGCGGAATCGTGACCCAAAAGGAATATGAAAACTACTACTTACGCACCGAATTCAAGTGGGGAGACAAGACTTATCTGGATCGCGTAGGCAAGGCCCGCGACTGCGGAATCCTCTACAACATTACCGGCGCCATTCCAGCTCCGCCGAGAGGTGTTTGGCCGCGCTCTTTCGAGTTCCAGATTATTGAAGGCGGGACCGGAGACATCTGGCTGATCAAGGGCGCCAGCCTCAAGGTCAAGGGTGAACTCTTCTCCAGCAAAGAGGCGCCGCCCGACGACGCTGTGCAATACACAAAGTCGCCCCGTTTCGGAGAGGGACCCTGGCAGAATGTCACCGGCTATCGTGATCCGGTGGGCGAAGTGGAGACGCCGCACGGACAATGGAATCTTCTCGAATTGGTGGTCGACCATGACCAAGTAAAGTATTGGGTGAACGGCAAGTTGGTAAATGAAGCGACGGATTTGAATGCGACGAAGGGAAAACTTCTTTTTCAGACTGAAGGTGCCGAAGTCTACTATCGAAACATAGAGCTCGCTCCGCTCAAGTAAGTCGCCTGAAACTTACTTCCGCGTCATCCCTAGACCATCACCCGGCGCGCGATCTTACGCGAACGCTCAGCACGAGCTTGTTCCAAATCAAAAGCCCCGCGCGAGTTGAGGTAAACTCGCCCGGGCCAAGGTTTGGGCCACTACCTGCGACCACTCTTTCACCCCGGCTCCGGTTCTGCCGTAAAGGTTGGGACGGCCGGTCGCCCCCCAGGTTTTTTTATTGACAGACCCATAGGTCGCGGTCATCTATGAAGCCACACCGTTATGTGTATCGTCTATGGAACCGTGGCTGCTGTCCACCCGTATACAAACTTAGCGATTGACGCCTGGCAAAGTCCTTCGCGGAAGGAGTTTCCGGTGAAGCGACCCCTCTCGATTCGTTTGTCCTTGGCTTGCCTTGCCGCAATAGCCCTCGCACTCCTCGCTCCTGAGCCACTCAAGGGGCAAGCGAACGCGAATGTGTCTGGAGAGTGGATCGGTAGCTTCGATGCTTCTTCAGCAGATGGAAAGACGCAACATGACACTGCATTTTTCATTCTGAAACAATCCGGAACCGATCTGGGCGGGAGTGCGGGCGCGACCGAGCACCAGCAGTCGGAGATTAAGGCCGGTAAAGTAGATGGTCAGCATGTGCAATTTACTATCGAAAGCGGCAACGGGACTGAGTTTCTGTTCCATCTGACTCTTGACGGCGATCACCTGAAAGGCTCCGTCACAGGCCACGGACAGGACCGGGAGATTAGCGCGATTGTTGACGTTGCACGAATTACGACGCAAACCCTGCCGTCGGACGATGCGACCAGCCGTCTTTCCAAGGAGATTGCGGATATAGACAGCCGTTTGTTCAAGGCATTCAATGAGCGCGACCTGAACACCATGGCTGCCATATTCGATAAGGACCTCGAGTTTTACCACGACCGTGAAGGACTAACGAACTACCAGCATAATATCGACACATTCCGGCGGCACTTTGGTGAAGAAACGCGCGTGCGCCGCGAACTTGTCGAAGGCACTATGCAGGTTTATCCCCTTACGGGGTATGGTGCGGTTGAATTCTGTATCCAACGTTTCTACACGACTGAAAAAGGCAAGGCTGAGTATCTGTCTGCGACATCACGGTTAGTAAGTCTATGGCGCAATGAGGGCGGAAAGTGGACGCTGGCCCGCGTTATCAGTTATGACCACAGATAACAGGGTCGAAAACGTGGGCGACCATGACCACGTGAAGTATTGGGTAAACAGCAAGTTAGTAAACGAAGCCATGGATTTGAATGCGACAAAGGGGAAGCTTATTTTTCAAACTGAGGATGCCGAGCTCTACTGTCGAAGCATTCTGCTCGCTCCGCTCAAGTAAGTCGTCTGAAACTCGCGGCAGCGTCCTCCTTAGAGCCTCCTCAGAGCCTCCTCCCAGCGCGAATTTTACGCGAACGCCCGCCACGAGCTTGTTCGATGTCAGAAGCCGGTTGCGCCTTGAGGTAAACTCACGCGAGCCCAAAGCTGGGGCCACTGTCTTTTTCTTTGGGAGTATGACAATGAATCTGAACGCAATCGTTCGCGCTCTTGCAGTAGCATTTCTATCGTTCGTTGCGGTTCCCCGAATCTTGGCCCAGACGAAAGCAGAGACGCACGCAAACCAGCACGCGACCGCTCCCCCGGCAGGCTCCGGCCACTGGATCGCGCCCGCAGGAACATCGATTAGCGTAGATCGCGAGACTGGCCGCATCAGCATGGAACTGCCGACCCAGCCGATCGACGGCTCTCGTGAACAACAGGTGCGCTTCGAGGAGTGGCGGCAACATCCTTACCCCGGCTCCGGCCCTTTCCCATCCACGCGGGAAGAACCAGATTCATTGCCTTCGCATACCATCTATCGCCCGCAGGATCTGAGCAAGACTCCAAAGCTTCCCCTATTGCTCTGGGCAAGCGGTGGCTGCCGAAATACTTCGGTCGAGTTCACGAGATTTCTCGGTGAGCTTGCGTCGCACATATCTCGTCGTTGCGGTAGGTCGCAGCGATGTGCCCTTCATGATCGTCAGCTACAACGGCGGCTTGGGAGTGCTGGGCAACGGACCAGTCCCCAATCCTGAGGTCCCCTTACAGGTGACCGATCCGGCCGTCATGCTTCGAGGCCTGGACTGGGCCGTGGCGGAGAACAGCCGAGAAGGCAGCCCTCTCTTCGGCAGGGTGGACGCTGGCAAAGTCGCGGCGCTCGGTCAGTCCTGCGGGGGCACACAAGCCTTTCGCGCTGCTCGCGATCCCCGCATCAGGACGGTCATAGCGCTGAATAGCGGCTTCCCCAGTAAGGCCAGCGACTCTCGGGAACCGAACACAGCAGCGGACTGGACCGCGGAAAAGCTGGCCATACCCGCCGCTCTCTTCGAAGGCGGTCCAGCAGACCTTGCGTACGCAAGCGGCGAGGCAAGCTTCAAGGCACTCCCCGAAACCACATCAGTATTGAAAGCCAACATGCCATTGCTAGGTCACACCGGAGCCTATGCCATGCCAGATATACGCTGGACCCGCGGCGTGTTAGCTTGGCTGGATTGGCAGTTAAAGGGAGAAGCCGAGGCGCTCAAGATGTTCTCTGGACCTTCGTGCACGATGTGCACTGATGATGATTGGTGGGTTCAGTCGCGGAATCTCAGATAGTCAGCAGTCGTCTACCTTTCGGGTTCGGCAGCACGGTCTCGCGCGTTACGCAAGCTACTTCTGAAATGCAACGCTGCCGTCGTGTAACCCGGTTTCTCTTAGCGCAAACTTGAAGCAGTCCGGACCGCAATCTTCTTCAGAGCGTCCGTTTCTTAAATCCCACAAGTTCTTTTACTTCAGCAAGGCGGTTGCCTTCGCGCAATACGTACAGCCGGTTGACCTCGAGGTTCTTGAACACATCGACCTGGCCAGAAGGCCAGCGAACTTCCACCACGTCGACGACAGTGGCCTGGTCCAAACCAAAATGAAGGCGCAAGTCGTTTTGTGAATAGTAGCCGCTTCCGCTGTGGACTTCGTCCATTTGCACCATGGGCACCGCCGAAGAAGGCGTAGGCCTGGCCACGACGCGCACCCGGGCGCCGATTCCCGTGCGGTTTGACTTGACCCCGACGGTCTTGATCTTGATCCAGTTACGCACAGCCTGGGAGTCACACCGAAGCAGTTGGGGCAAGGCATTCATACAATTCACCACCACATCGAGATCACCGTCGTTGTCATAATCCCCGAAACAGCAACCGCGGGCGGGCACGGCAGCGGTTATGCCAG
>Ga0209839_10001305_pt1 | contig 12831 bp, 7 predicted proteins | sample OrgsoiDNA2013050_FD_185800 | JGI IMG/M metagenome (GOLD analysis project Ga0209839, IMG submission 185800) | Permafrost soil microbial communities from the Arctic, to analyse light accelerated degradation of dissolved organic matter (DOM) -... | ecosystem: Environmental > Terrestrial > Soil >... | reverse complement strand
TTCTCACTTCGGTCAAAAACTTCGGAATAAATTCTTTTAGTTTATTGAGATCCTGATTCTGCAATACAAATTGTACCGGCAGGCTGGTTCTGGAACCGGATCCCACCGAGATGGTCTGCTCCTGTATAATGAAAATACGCGCATCTATAAACCGGTTCATTTTCAGCTGCAGGCTGGCGGCAATCTCAGCCTGTGATCTTTTTCTTTTGTCAGGCGAAACCAGCCCGATACGGGGTTGGGAAGTGTTATTAGAGGGCCCTGCCGGTGTTCGGACAAAAACAAAATCTCTTTCAGGAACGGAATCGTATAAAAAATTCGCGATACTGTCAGAAATATTCGACATGTATCCAAAGCTCGTTCCTTCCGGCGCCGTGGCTGTTAAACGAATTGTACTCCTGTCTTCCAGTGGCGCCAGCTCACTTTTAATTGAGCCCAGCAATAATATCACCAAAGTAATGCAGGCAGCAATGATCAGCCAGGCGAACCAGCGGATTCTCAAAAATCCTTCCAGCAAACGCCGGTATCCGCTTTCCATACCCTTGAAAAATGGTTCGGTCCTTTCATAAAATTTTCCGTGCGACGCGTCTTTCTTCGTAAGCACGACATTGAGCACAGGTGTAATGGTGAGCGAAACAAACGCGGATATCAAAACGGCGGAAGCCAGTACCACGCCGAATTCGCGGAACAATCTTCCAACAAATCCCTGCAGGAATACGACGGGCATAAATACCACGGCCAGCGTGAGAGAGGTAGAGATGACGGCAAAAAATATTTCCTTACTGCCCTCCAACGCGGCTTTCCGCAGAGGAAACCCTTCTTCCAGCTTGCGGAAAATATTTTCAGTCACAACGATCCCGTCATCCACCACGAGTCCCGTTGCCAGTACGATGGCCAGCAGGGTCAGGATATTAATGGTGAACCCGGCGATATACATGATAAAGAAAGTAGCGATCAGGGATATCGGTATATCAATTAGCGGACGGATCGCAATGAGCCAGTTACGGAAGAAGAAAAATATGACGAGGACAACCAGTGCAAAAGCGATGATGAGGGTGTCTTTTACTTCATTCAACGACTGGCGGATATTAATCGTATTATCAATAAGAACGTTGAATTCAAGATCGGCCTTATTGGACTGCTTAATGATATCCAGCTTTTTGTTGAACTCATTGGCAATCTCAATATTGTTGGCACCGGGTTGCGGAATAACGGCTAGTCCTACGGCATTCACTCCATTGTATTTCCAGCTTTGCTCCGGATTCTGCGGACCCAGTTCAATCCTGGCAATGTCCCCAAAGCGAACGATTCCCGTACTGTCTTCGCGAACAATTACATTCCTGAAATCCGCTTCACTGGTCAGCCGGCCCTTGGTTTGAATGGTGAGTTCCGTGTTGTTGCCATAAATTTTGCCGGGTGGTATTTCGACATTTTCTGCCGTCATGGCGGCGGTAATATCATTAAAGGCGATATGATACGCATTCATTTTATCGGGGTCCAGCCAGATGCGCATGGCAAAGCCCTTGTCACCAAACACATTGACCGAGCTTACCCCGTCAATGGTTTGCAACTGCTGTTGCAATACGTTATCCGCGTAGTCGCTGAGCTGCATGAGACTTTTCGTGCGGCTCTGAACAACCAGTAGTAAAATGAAGTCGCTGTTTGCATCGGCTTTTGTAACAACCGGCGGCGCATCAATATCGAGCGGAAGGTTCCTGGCGGCCTGCCCTACTTTGTCTCTCACGTCGCTGGCCGCACTTTCCAGATCAAAACCCAGATTGAACTCTACGGTGATAGCGCTGCTGCCCAGGGAGCTGGTGGAAGAAATGGTACGAATACCGGGAATACCATTGATTTGTTTTTCGAGTGGTTCGGTGATCTGGCTTTCGATGATATCCGGATTGGCTCCGGTATAAGAAGTCGTTACCGTTATGATCGGTGGGTCGATCGCAGGATAATCGCGCACTGCAAGGAAACTAAATCCAACCAACCCAAAAAGGATGAGCATCAGATTCATGACCGTCGCCAGCACGGGTCGTTTCAGGGATAGTTCCGAAATATTCATGCGCGAATCATTCTATTTTGCAGCCTGGTTATTATTCAGCGCTGCGAATTCTTCCAGTGTTCTTGTACTCCTGATCTGGAGCGGGGATTTGGGGCGGGCAAATAAAACACCGGTAACGACTACGGTATCGCCTTCCTTAATTCCTGCTGTTACTTCAACATTATTCGATAACCGGATTCCCGTAGTCACATTTACAAAATTGGCTTGCCCATTCTTCACAAGAACAACCTGGTTGTTTTTATCGTCGGGTATTAAGGCATTGGTGGGAATCATGATGGCTTTTTTATTCAACCCGGATTTCACAAGCACTTTCACAAAACTTCCGGGATTGGCATCGTTATTTTCCAGTATGGCACGCACGGTCATATTCCTCGTCGCCAGATTTACCTGTGGTTCAATGGCGATGATCTGTGCCTTTCGCGTTTTCCCTGTTTCATCCATTTCAACTTCAACGGTTGCGCCAACTTTCAACACCGAACTGTAATCTTCCGGAACAACAAAATCAATTTTTATACGGTCGAGCTGGAGTAGCGTAGCGATCAGGGTTGTGGGAGAAACGTAGGCGCCCACACTCACCTGTCGCAATCCGATATATCCGTCAAACGGCGCTTTCAGGATCGTCTTGTCAAGCAATGCCTGGTTATATTCGATATCGGCCTTAAAGCCATTCACCACATTCAATGCAGCGTCATAATCGCTTTGGTTGATACCATTTACGGCCAGCAGTTGCTTATCGCGCTGCTCCGTTTTCATGGCGAGGTCCAGGGCTATCTTGCTTTTATCAACCTGCGCCTGCAGATCGGCATTATTGATTTTTGCAATCAGCGTTCCTTTTTGAATCCGTTTCCCTTCAGGAACAAAGAGATAGGTGAGCCGGCCGCTGGCTTCCGGATGCAACTCCACGTATTCATTCGCGATTACCGTCCCGTTAACTTCCAGCGTATTGGACATGGGCTTGGTAGCTGCTATCAGCACATCAACACTGGTAATGGGGACCGTTTTAGGTTTAGAAGAATCAGCTTTTTGTGAACAGGCAACTAAGAAAACCAATAGAACAAAAACGCCCAATTTTCCTGACACCTGTTTAATCATCAAGCTTCTCTGTTTAATAATATTGTGCAAAGCAGATTCCAAATATAAAGAGATTCAAAATGTATGGCTGACTACCAGCCGATTTATTATTTAAACGGGTTAAAACAGTGTTCATTGAACATATTTCATCTTTCGGCGATTCATTTCCTTTTTTATCAAAGTAAGCTCCCTGCCGGTCTGTCCGCTTAATGAACTGTTTTCTTCGGCTCTTCGCATCAGATAGGGGATCACGTCTTCAATGGGCCCAAACGGAAGGTATTTACTCACAGAACATCCTGCTTTTGCCAGATTGAATGTTATGTGATCGCTCATTCCATAGAGTTGGGAAAAATGAATATGGGGATGTGCAAAAGGGAGGCCCTTTTCTTTGAGCATTTCCGTTGCGTGCAGATTACTATAATCATTGTGTGAAGCTACGATGGATGCAATATTTTCAATGTGATCAATACAAAAAGAGACGGCGGAATCATAGTCCCGGTCCGTCGATTCCTTGTCGGATTGTATGGGAGAAATATATCCTTTTTCTTCCGCCCTTGCCCTTTCTTTTTCCATATAAGCGCCGCGGACAAGTTTTACACCAAGCACAAAATCCTTTAGGATGGCGGCTTCCAGCATATCTGTTAAAAAGATAAGGCGGTCGTGGCGATAGAGCTGGACCGTATTATAAACAATCACTTTTCCCTGGTTGAATTGCGCCATCATCTGGATACAGAGCACGTCCACCGGATCCTGGATCCAGGTTTCTTCGGCGTCCACAAGCACACCGATATTTTTGGCTGAAGCCTGTTCACAGATTTTCAACATTCGATTGCGTACCCGCTCCCATTCTGCCAATTCAGCTTCTGTAAATCCGGCGAGTGCTGCTGCATAGCGTTTCATCAGGGAACCGGAAGAAAGGTCCAGCGAGCTATCCAGCTTCTCCAATAATTCAAACCGGGCGAAGCCGGTGACTTTGATACTGATAAAAGGAATATTTGGCTGGGAAGCCGCATAATGAATGACGCGTATAAATTCCCCGCATGCCTGATCGAATCCCGCCTCCCCATTGTTGCCGCCCTCTACGCCGTAATCCAGGATGGCTTTGACGTTGTAGGCAGCGAGTTTACGGGCGACCCTTGCAGTTTGTTCCAGGGTTTCACCACCCACGAACTGGGAAAAAATGGTTTTTCGGATCAGCCCTTTGATGGGCAGCCTGAGCCGGATCGCCCAGGGAGTAATGCGCGTTCCCCATTTGACGAGAAATGCGTTTCCCATGCTTTGAAACAGAAATCTGGCTTTTTTTAGTTCCGCATCTGATTTATAAGCAAATGCGTTTTCAGTGTTATCGAAAGAAACGGCTTTGTCAATCATAAAAATCCGGCAACGCAAATGTAGTTTAAAAGCTTAAAGCGTAAAGCTTAAAGCTTAAAACTACTTTTTAGATTCGTGTACATTATTTATTCTTTTTTCAAAATTAAATTGAGATCAAAAAGGTTTTGGGCTTTACGCTTTACGCTTTAAGCTTTATGCTTAAAAAGGCTTTAAGCTTTAGGCGTAAAATGCTTATTTTCGACTGCTCCATGAAGATCCTGCAAACCCGTATTTACAAACTTTCCATTCCCATGCATCCTTTCCGGATCGCAACAGGAACGATGTATCATGCACAGAATTTATTTGTCAGAATAGAGACTGATGAGGGCCTGACTGGCGTGGGAGAATGTTCAGCCTTCCCCCTGATCGTAGGCGAATCACAGTCAACCTGCTACGAAATGGCAAAGGACTTCGCGGGTCTCTGGAAAAATACAGATGCGCAGGACATAGAGGGACGCCTGAAGGATCTCGACAATTTCACGGCATTCAATTCAACCGTCAAAAGCGCCTTCGACATGGCGCTGTACGACCTGGCTTCCCAAAATGCCGGATTGCCGTTATATAAATATCTTGGAGGAAATAAAAAACCATTGGAGACGGATCTTACCATTGGTATTGACGATCCCGAAACCATGGCGGCGACGGCTTTGGAATTTAAAAATAAGGGCGTTCGGTTCATTAAGATCAAATTAGGTAAGGACGGCAAAACGGATTTGCTGCGTGTACAATTGATAAGAAGAACCATTGGTGATTCTATTCGCCTGCGCATTGATGCCAACCAGGGCTGGGATTTTGAAACGGCCAAAGAGGTGTTGGTAAAAATGGGTGACTGCGATATTGATTTTTGCGAGCAGCCGCTTCGGCAGTGGAACGATTTCCGATTACCAGAGCTGCGAAAAATTTCTCCCATAAAGATTATGGCGGATGAGAGTGTTTTTGATCATCATGATGCGCTGAGACTTATTCAAGCCGGCGCCTGTGATTATATCAATATAAAATTTGCGAAATCCGGCGGAATTGCTGAGGCGTTGCGAATAAATGAAATTTGCGCGGAACATGAAGTTCCCTGCATGATGGGCGGCATGCTGGAAAGCCGGCTGGCACTCACGGCATTTGCGCATTTCGCCTTGTCACAGGAGAATATTCAATTTTATGATATGGACACCGCTTTGCTGGGGCATCAGAAAGACCCCGTGACCGGGGGTGTCCAGTATAAAGGATATTTTCTGGAAGTTCCCGATTCCCCGGGAATCGGTGCGGATATTCATGAGGATTTTCTAAAATCGTGTGAGCAGGCGACCGTTTAAAGCCTAAAGCTGAAAGCCTTTCTAAGCCTAAAGCATAACGCGTAAAGCCTAAAACTAATTTGAAAATTTGGAAATTTGCAGATATCCGCTATCTGTTATCTGTCATCGAAAATAAAATGTAATAAAAAGAATAACTAATGACAAAAACCCCACAGGATTCGAAGATCATTATGACCGAAATTGTTCTTCCTAACGACACCAATGTATTTGGAAATCTCATGGGAGGTCGTCTCTTGTACTGGATGGACATCGCAGCGGCGCTTTGTGCGGGAAAACACTGCAATATGCCGCCGGTGACGGCCTCAGTGGATAATATATCCTTCGAAAATCCGATCAAGCTGGGTGATGCGGTTCATATTCACGCGACCATGAGCCGGGCATTCAATTCGTCCATGGAAGTGCACCTCAATGTCTGGGGCGAAGATTTTGTCAACCAGAAAAAATATAAAAGTAATGAAGCCTATTATACTTTTGTTGCCCTGGATATGAGCCGGAAACCCATAACCGTTCCGGGCCTTCTTCCAGAATCAGAGGAAGAAAAGAAATTATTTGATGGCGCGCTCCGCCGGCGTCAGTTACGATTGGTACTGGGAGGAAAAATGAAGGCTGAAGACGCCAATGAATTAAGAGCATTGTTTCTATAAGCCCCTATTTAAGCCTAAAGCTTAAAGCGTAAAGCCTAAAACCTCTTTAAGCCTAATGCCGAAAGCCTAAAGCCCAAAACTTTTTTGGTCTTTATTTAATATTGAAAGAAGAATAAATAATGTACTCGAGTCCAAAAAGTAGTTTTGGGCTTTAGGCTTTGGGCTTATTCAGGTAATAATACAAGTTTTATAAAATTATTCTCATTCAGGTAAAGATTGGCAGCGGCCTTTGCTGATGCGGGGTTTACCTGTTTTATTAATTCAGGATATTGAAGTATGCCGATTGGGTCATCGCCATTTTCATACTGCGCACTCAGCCAGTTGATCCAGTATCCGTTGTCCCTCAGATGGATTTCATATTGCCGGCTTTCTTCAGTGGAAAATTTGGTGATGTCCAGCTGGGTCGCCCCGCTGGTTTTCAGCTTATTTATTTCTTCCTTCGTATCGGCGATCAGTTTGTCAACATTTGCCGGGGCACAGCCAAAGGAAATGGAAAACGAATACCGGTTTGCGGGATATTTATTATACGCAACCCGCACACTGGGGCTATAGGTGCCACCCTCTTTTACCCTCAGGCGGTCGGTAATCCGGAACTGCAAAATATCAGCGAGTGCTGTCAACTGCATATTCGCTTCCGGAGAATAACTATAATTTCCGCTGATTACCAGTCGCACGGTCGCCTGGGGCTCTTTCCCCTTTCGCACGGTCGCCTCGATTTTTCCCGCCGGAATATGAATATTCAGATCGCGGGCTTGTTCCTTTCCGGAAGTTGAAGGCAAAGATCCCAGGTATTTTTCCAGCAAGGGCCGGATGCTGTCGATATTAAAATTGCCATCAAACACGAAAGTAAAATCTCCCGCATTGGCAAATCGTTCTTTATAAATGGTCATCGATTTATCCAGGTCGATCTCCTGTATTTTTTTTACGGAGGGACCCGTTCTTCTAATATTATGATCCCCTAAAACGGCTGCTACCGTATCCGCATACACGCTGTTTGGATCACTGTTCCGGTTCGCTATTCCGGAGATGGCCTGCTCGATTACATTATTAAACAAAGCGCTGTCTTTCCTGGGCGAAGTAAAATACAAATAAATAAGTTGCGTCTCGGTTTCCAAATCTTTTGGCGAACAGGATCCGACAAAACCTTCTGACCTTTCGGAAATATAGGGATCCACGCTGACGATCTTTCCATTCAATAATTTTTCCAGATCCGTGGGCGTAAAATGGCCGAGGCCCATGTTATCAATCAGATTCGCCGCATTGGTAGCCGATTCAAAGTCCGCATCTGAATACAGCGAACTTCCTCCCGGACTAAATGCCTTAAACTGGATCTCATCATTTTTAAAATCAGTTGGCTTTAAAATTACTTTTAAACCATTACTCAGCGTAAGTTCGGTTACTCCCAAATTTTGGATTTTACTTTCACTACTGACTTTTCCACCCGCTATTTTATCAGAAATCAAAGCCTCATTGGTAAACTGGTCTTTATATGGCGATAATTTCGTTTCCGCAACCGTTTTGAACCAGCCGTTCACAGTAGCTTCAACAGGCAATATCGCACTATCCTTTTGCGGAGCCATGATGATCAGATCCCGGTTACTGTCCGATATGAAAACCGAACACAGGGCATTTATGTCCTGAAGTTTTGCGGTCGCCAGATAATCTTTGGATAGATCATACTCTGCTTCTATACCGGGCGCCGCTTCCCCGGTCAAAAAATGACGCGTATACTCCTGCACAAGGTCCTCCGAGTTCCGCTTGTCTTTTTCCCGGACGGCTGATTCGAGGGCGCTCATAAAACTGATTTTGGCCCTGTCAAATTCAGACTCGGTAAATCCGAATTGTTTTAACTGCTGAATGAGTTGCCATACGGAAACAAAACTATTTTCCAATGTCCCGGGTTTTGCCACCACGAATACGGTAAATGCATCCAGTCCGCCGAGAAAGGTTTCCATGTCGGCGCCTGCCTGGATAAATGGAGGATTCGGTTTTTGTGAAAGCTCTCCGATCCGTACGGCGAGCATTTGATTGAATAATTCTCTTTTGACATATTCATAATATTCCTGCTTTGTTCCTTCCGGCATTTTCGGGCGCTTGATCAATACCTCGACAACAGTGTACGGGAATTCTTTATCGGTGACAGAAATAAACTGATTCTTGCCTGTCAGTGGCACAGTATATTTTGTACGGGGCCTTTCATTAGGAGGGTTTTTCAGGTCGCCGAAAAGCTTTTTAACCCGGACCTCCATGCTGTCTACATTAATATCTCCCACGACGATCAGGGCCTGCAGGTCGGGACGGTACCAGTCTTTATAAAATTTCAGGATCACCGGTCTTTTAAAATTATTCAACACCGTATCCACGCCTATGGGAACACGATCAGAGTACCTGGAATTGTTTAAGATTACCGGAAAGGTTTTTACACGCATCCTTTCCTGGGCTCCTTTGCCCAGTCTCTTTTCTTCCAGCACCACACCCCGTTCGTCGTTGATCTCTTTCTCGTCAAGCGTTGCATTGGCCGCCCAGTCCCGCATGATCTGCAGTCCGTTTCGCAGCAACGCGGGACTATCCGTAGGAATCGGAAGCTGGTAAACGGTTTCATCAAAACTGGTATAGGCATTCAGGTCGGCCCCGAAGCGAACGCCTGATTTCTGGAGGTAGTGCACGAGTTCATTTTTTGGGTAATGAGTGGTCCCGTTAAAACTCATATGTTCCATGAAATGGGCCAGGCCGCGCTGGTTTTCTTCTTCCAGAACGGATCCAACCTTATTGACCAGGTAGAGCTGGACGCGTTTTGCAGGTTCTGTATTCTTTCTGATATAATAGGTAAATCCATTGGGCAGTTTACCTGTCCTGATGGCCGGATCTAACGGTAAGGGCTGAGCGAAAGCAGTAAAAGAAAAGAAAACGGCAGCGAGAAGTAAGGTGATTTTCATGGAATGCTGTATTTATAAGTATTTATATGACTTGTAAAAGTCCTTTTGCGATTGATTTCCTGGTTTCTGCTCCGAAGATAAATATCCCCTGCTAAACCGGTTCCTTTTTGTGATAAACGGGGTCTGTAGAAACAAACCCCGGATTGGACATATACTGTCACATGAGATTCATCCCCAAGACTCCGGAACCGGCAAAAAGTGCTATACAAAACAGAACTATTTTTATTTTTTTTTATAAAACAAAAAACCCTTCCGCTAAAAGCGGGAGGGTTTTACATTATGAGTTCAGGATCTTATTTCGCTTCGTCGTTGCCTTTTTCTTCCTGCTGCAGCTTTTCCTTGATTTCTGCAAGGGCTCCGAGATCACCGAGGGTTGGTTTTTCAACCTTATTCTGGATCGTCTTCACGGCTTTGCGGGTTTTATCGGCATCCACTTTGGCTTCCTTACGCGCCACATCTTTTTCTTCGGCTTTGGCCTGTTCCCAGATCCGGGTATGGGATAAAACGATCCGTTTTTCATTGCGGTCGAATTCGATCACCATGAATTGGGTTGTTTCATCCGCCATAACCTGTTTGCCGTCTTCTTTTGTCAGATGACGGTTGGGAGCAAATCCTTCGAGTCCGTAAGGAAGTTGCACCAGCGCACCCTTATCATCTTTGCGGGTAACCGTTCCTTCATGAATGGTTCCGATGGCAAAAGTGTTTTCCAGTGCGTTCCAAGGATCTTCTTCCAGTTGTTTATGACCCAGCTGGAGTTTGCGGTTTTCCTTATCGATGCTGAGAATCAGGACATCAATATGCTGACCGACCTTGGTATATTCTGACGGGTGATTAAAACGTTTCAGCCAGCTCAGGTCGCTGATATGGATCATACCGCCGATGCCGGGAGAAAGTTCAACAAACACGCCATACGGTGTGATGTTTTTAACCAGACCATTGTGTTTGCTTCCTTGTGGAAACCTGGTTTCGATAGTACTCCATGGATCTTCGCTGAGTTGTTTGATGGACAAGCTCATCTTACGCGCGTTTTTATCGAGCGTGACGATGCGGGCCTGGTGTTCATCACCCAGTTTGAAGAATTCCTTGGCGTTGATCGGCGTATTGGCCCAGGTAATTTCGCTGACGTGAACCAACCCTTCAACACCGGGCATGATTTCGAGGAAAGCGCCGTAATCTTCGATGTTCACGACTTTACCTTTCACGATTTCACCTTCCTTAATGGTTTCAGGCAGCACATCCCATGGATGCGGAGTCAGTTGTTTCAGACCGAGGCTGATACGTTTCTTGCCATCGTCGAAATCGAGTACCACCACCTGGAGTTTCTGATCCAGTTTGAGTACTTCGCTCGGATGACTGATACGTCCCCAGCTGATATCGGTGATATATAATAATCCGTCCAGTCCCCCGAGGTCCATAAACGCCCCGAAGTCGGTGATGTTCTTGATGGTTCCTTCGAGCACCTGGCCTTTTTCAAGCTTACTCATGATCTCTGCACGTTGTGCTTCGATATCGCTTTCAATCAGGGCCTTGTGGGACACAACGGCATTCTTGATGGCATCATTTACTTTAACCACTTTGAATTCCATGGTCTTTCCAACAAACTGATCGTAATCGGTAACGGGTTTCACGTCGATTTGTGATCCGGGCAGGAAGGTTTCCATTCCGAATACATCAACGATCAGTCCGCCCTTGGTTTTGCTGGTAACCGTTCCGGTAACCACTTCACCCGTTTTGTGAATTTCAACAATTCGTTCCCATGCGCGGGTGATGCGTGCCTGTTTGCGGCTCAGGTGCAGATGACCTTCCCGGTCTTCTTTTTCCATCACCATCACTTCCACTTCATCGCCGCTTTTCAGGTTCTGTAAATCGCGGAATTCATTGAGGGAAACGAGGCCGTCACTTTTGAATCCGATATTTACAACCACATCCGTTTTGGTGACGCCTACGACTAGGCCCTTGATCAGTTCTCCGTCGGTGATCTGGACAAAAGTATTTTCATACACTTTGTCGTACTTCTCTTTCTCTTCTTTGTTATACGCTGCAACGTTTCTCTTGTCGATCGTCCAGTCGAAATCGTCGTGAGCGGTCGGAGGAGCAAATTGATGCTTTCCGTTTGTGGCAGGTTCATTTGTTGTCGCTGTAGCTACCGCAGTATCTGCAGTTGGCTCCTGGCCTTCAGCGTTTGAGTTAACAATTTGGTTTTCTTCCATAAAAATTAAAATTCCCGAAGGTTTTATTTCGGGGCTGCAAAAATACGAAAAATAATATGAAAATGTGCAAATGTGCCGATATGCCAATTGGCTCATTATGAAAGACTTACAGGTACAATCCCGTCGCCGGTTGCTAAATTCCCCGGGTTGGTCCGGCTGGTCATCATCAGGTTCGCCCTCGATCATCATTAACGCTGTGGACAGCCATTCTTTATACGAAAGATTGACCGGCTCCGGTTCACTACAACAGGTTTCTAATTCCGTCTAAAGATTTTCCGGTCATCTCAATAGAAACACCTAAATCTTCCATGGGCGCGTCCAGACGGAATGCTGATGAATTCTATTTCTAAGCGGATCAGCGCATGGTGGCTGCGGTATCGACCGCCTGGAAAAAATGGCTCATTTTACCGTTTTTTACTGTCCATACATGAGTGGCATTGGCCTTGAAATCGTTACCGGTTGCCCTATTGGTGCCCTGGTAATAACCCACCATCACTACTTTATCATCAGCGCCGAATATCTCGGTTACGGCCACGTTAAAGCCGTCATACGACACGGGTAACTGCATGAACACATTTGCTACAACTGCTTCGGGTCCGGTGAAAATTCCATTGCCATTAATAAAAGGCATGCCCTTGCATTCATGCCATTGTATCGCGGGATCAAAGAGCGCCAATGCGGCGGGTACGTTGCCTGTTGCCAGATGGGAATAAACCTGTTTGACTAAATCGACATTGGTCACGCGTTGTATAATTTAGGAGTGAAAAAAGATGGCATAAGATACCGAGAATTCGTCTTTCTGATCTGACCTTTTTTGTATTTTTAAGAAAGACCCTGATGAATATTTATCGTCCCATTATTATTTTACTATTTCTTATTGGATGTCAGAAATCCAATACGCCTCCGGCGCCTTCTGTTATGGGCATAGACCCCGATAAGGGATCCGAAGGACTATTTGTATACATTTCCGGAGCGCACTTCGATACAGTTGCCAATAACAACCAGGTTTCTTTTAATGGAATAAATGCGCCTGTGCATGATATATTTGGCGATTCCATACTGGTTGTTCAGGTCCCGGCCGGGGTGAGCACCGGGAAAATAACGGTGACCAGTCATGATCAGAAAACGACGAGCCAAAACGACTTTGTAATTTTACCAGGCAGCTGGAGACGGAAAAAAGATTTTCCCGATCCGTCGGGCCGTTTTGTTGCTATTGGTTTCTCCATTGGG
>Ga0209839_10001303_pt1 | contig 12838 bp, 12 predicted proteins | sample OrgsoiDNA2013050_FD_185800 | JGI IMG/M metagenome (GOLD analysis project Ga0209839, IMG submission 185800) | Permafrost soil microbial communities from the Arctic, to analyse light accelerated degradation of dissolved organic matter (DOM) -... | ecosystem: Environmental > Terrestrial > Soil >... | reverse complement strand
TCCCGTCCGGCCGTTCGGCCAGCCGCGACCGGATCTCGCCGTAGAGCCGGTCCCGCTGCCAGCCGGCCATGACGATGTGCCCGGAAAACGTCTCCAGCAGGTCGATGTATTGATCCGCGTCATAGCGAAGTTCCCAGTCGAAGTGCCGCACGTGTACGGAGTCGAACAGGCCGCTCGCCCCGATCTGGTCTTCGTAGCTGCGCAGCTCGCCGGGCCGGGGCTGGATGGCGCCGGTCGGCATCCCCTCGCCGATTTCGTCGTACACATCCTGCAGGTCCCGGAAGATCGGATCGCCGTCCTCCGGGAACACGTGCTCCGCGCTCCAGAAGGCCAGGTAGCCACCGGGCCGCAGCGCTTCCCACGCCCGGACATACCGTTGAGCAGGGTCGATCCAATGCCACGCGGTCGCGGCGAATACCAGGCCGAACCGGTCGTCATCCCGCGGCCGCCAGTCCTCGAATGTCCCCTCCACCACTTCCACGGCAAAGTCGGCCAGGTATGCCCGGGCGGCCCGGGCCAGGTCCGCGCCCAACTCGACGCAGGTGACCCGAAACCCCCGCCGGGCTAGCGGCAGCGTGGCCTTTCCGGTCGCGCAGCCCACCTCCAGCACCCGGTCGCCGGGCGGGAGGCCGGTCACCGCGAGCAGGTCGTCGAACAGCTCCGCCGGGTATTCGGGACGCGCGCGCTGGTAGGACCCGGCCACACCCTCGAAGGTCCGCCGCAGCCTGTCCCGGTCCGTTTCGGATGTCACCGGTACAGCTTGCCACCGCCCCGCCGCAGCCAGCTCCGCACGCTGCCGCCTGCACCACCGGACGCATCTTTTCAGGCTGAACGAGACTCTCTGGGGCGAAGCCACGCTGCGCCCAGAATCCGGTAGAGGCCGGCCCGGTGGTAGTAGACGTTCGACACCACCTGCGCAACACGAACGTCACCGGCCACAGAGCACCCCCTAGCCCGGGGACGACGGGGATCGGGAGCGTGTACGACATCACCACCCGCAGCACGGCGTCGGTCAGCAGGCCCACCCCCCACAGGACGCTGGCTACCCGCCAGATGTGCCGGAACCGAGGCTCGGATCTCCACAGGTCATCCCACGACCCAGCCGAGAACGCGCGGCGGCCCTCCAGGAACGGCCGCGCCATCACGAACGCGGTCGGCCGCCGGAACCGGATGGTGGCCAGGAACCATAGTCCCCAGACGGCTGTGAGCAGGCCGTCTTTGGCCAGCAGGAAGCGCGGGCTGCGGGTGATGACCGACAGTACGATCGCGGCGACTGCGGTGACCACCACGAGGCCGCCCATCCCGTCGAGGTGTCGCTTAGTGGCAGCTGAACGATCACGCCAACGGCGGGTACCACCGCGCCGGCCCCAAGCGCCACCAGGTTAGAGACGCCCTCCGCGTGCAGTGCGTAATACAAGCCGATCGGCACGCCAATATTGAGGACGAGCGTCCCGCCCGTCCGGGGCGCTACGGTCGGACCATGCGCTTCGCGATCTCGATCCCGCAGCGGCACGCCGACGGCAGCTTTGCCCCGGGGGCCTTCGCCGCCTATCTGGCCCGCGCCGAGGAGCTCGGCTTCGAAAGCGCGTGGACCATGGAACAGAATCTGGGTTCCTCCTCCCGGCTCGGCGCGCTGGAGGTTATGACGTTCGCGGCGGCCTGCACGCGCCGACTGCGGATCGGCTGCTCGGTGTTCGTCAGCCCGTTGCATCAGCCCGTTCAGCTGGCCAAGAGCCTGTCCACACTGGATCAGCTCAGCCAGGGCCGGCTGGAGATGGGGTTCGGCACGGGCGGGCGCGGCCGGCCGTTCGCGGCGTTCGGAATCGGCCCGGACCGCCTGGTGACACGGTTCACCGAGGGGCTCGCGGTGATGAAGGCCTGCTGGACCGAGCCGGAGATCAACTTCGACGGACAGTTCTGGTCGCTGCAGAAGGCGGCCATGGAACCGAAACCCTGGCAGAAGCCCTACCCGCCGCTGTGGATCGGCGGCAGCGCGCCAGCCGCGGTGCGCCGGGCCGCCCGCCTGGCGGACGGGTTCTTCGGCGCCGGCTCCACGACGACCGCCGCCTTCGCCGAGCAGGTCATGGTGCTCCGCGGGGCGCTCGCCGGGGACGGCCGGGATCCGGGAGCATTCCCGGTGGCCAAGCGTGTGTACATCGCCGTGGACGACGACGCGGAACGGGCCCGGGACCGGACGGCCGCCGCGCTGATCGACGTCTACGGCGAGGCGTTCGGGCCGCGGCTGCTGCCGGCGGCGGTGACCGGGCCGCCCGCGGCCTGCGTGCGCGGGCTGCGCGAGGTGGCCACCGCTGGCGCCGGCATGATCCTGCTGAGTGCGCTGTTCGACGAGCCGGAGCAGATGGAGCGCCTCGCCGCTGAGGTCGTGCCGCAACTGTCCTGACCAGCCGGCTCGTCCCGCGCTCAGCCGTCCGCGATCCCCTACAGCGGAATGGCCCCTGATGCGCCATGTCCGCCCGTGGCGGGCATCCGGGCGAGGAGCACGGTGACGTCGTCCTCCCGCTGGGGGGCCAGCGTGGCGAGGATGACTTCCGCGGCGCTTTCCAGCGAGCTGTACCGGCGGGCGAGCGCCGAGCGGAGCACCAGCACGCCCTGGTCGAAGGACCGGACGCGGCTTTCCACCAGCCCGTCGGTGAACAGGGCCAGCACCGAGCCGGGCGGTAGCTGGACGCGGGCCTGCCCGAAGATGGCGGTGCCCAGCCCCAGCGACAGCCCAGCGGGCAGCGCCGGGACCCGGGTACTGCCGTCCGGCAGGGCGATGACCGGCGGCAGGTGACCGGCCAGCGCGATCGTGCCGGACTGGGTGCGGGCATCGATGACGCAGTAGGCGCAGGTGGCGTAGGTGCCGCCCTGCAGCGTGGACGCCGTGCGGTCCCGCTGCCGCAGCAGTTCCGCTGGCGCCAGGTCCAGGTCGGCGAGCGCGTGCGCGGCGGCGCGGAGCTGGGCCATTACCGCGGCCGCCTCCGGGCCGTGGCCCATCGCGTCCCCGACCAGCAGCCCGGTCCGTTTGCCGGGCAGCCCGATGATGTCGTACCAGTCCCCGCCGACGATGTGATCGGCGGCCGGCAGGCAGCGGCTGGCGACCTCGATCCCGGCCGGGCTGGCCGGTTCCGTGGGCTGCAGGCCGAGCTGGAGGCTGTGTGTAATCCGCTGGTGCTCGGCTAGCAGGCTGGCGTGGACGATCCAGTTACCGGTCCGGGCCGCGATCCCGGCGAGCAGGCCCGTCTCGGCCTCGCTGAAGGCCGGCCGGCCCGGTCCCCGGGACACTACGAGCAGGCCTACCGCGACCCCCGCGCCGTCATCGGTAGCGCGAGGAATGAAGAATGGCTGGTCAGCGCGTCCCGCGCCGCCGGCCGGGCCCGTTCCATGGTCGTCGCGTCGGGCCGGGCGAACGTGACCGGCCGCACCGTCTGCACGCAGGCGGCGTACGGCGAACCGGTGGCGAAGGCGACCACCTCCCGGGCCGGGAACGCGTTACCGGGGACGGGGCCGCTGCTTCCGCCAAACCGGCTGCCCAGACGGCGTGCGATGACCTGCCGCACGTCCGGGCCGTCCGGGCCGCCGGCGTCCGGGCCGCCCGGGCCCGCGCCGCCGGCCAGATGGCGCTCCAGTACGAAGACCGCCATCCCGTCGGCGAACCTCGGCACGGCGATTCCGAGCACGTCCTGGCTGATGTCCGTCAGGCCGAGGCCGTCGCCGAACGCCGCTTCTGGCGTCCCGGACCGGCACCGGCCGTCGCCGGCCACCCCGCGATGCCCCGCGGAACTTCCGGTACCTGCACACGGACTCCTGGCCAGGATCGCGCCGCGACGGAAAGCCCCGGAGCTCTGGTGGTGCTGCGCCCGACCGGGACAAAGCAACAATAGTGATGAATACGCGGGCGCTGCAGAAGAAAACAGCAAACAGCCGCGCCGGGTAACAGCGGAAACTCCCGGCTTGATTTCGCCGATATCATTACGCTCGGCAAACGGGCGCGGGCCGGAGACGGGGGGATGGGATGGCCGTGCGGCGGGGGTGCATAACAGCTGGCCCGGAAACGTCAGCTGGCCAGATGAATGAGCGAATAAATTTACGCAGGGGGCAGACTGCCCCTGAGGTCCGCGCAAACCTGTCCCCTGCCATCTCACCGGGAGTTTTACCGTGACCGACGACCGGCCCGCCGAAGAGGTGCCGTCTACGCCGAAGATTGACACCACCGTGCCGCATTCGGCGCGGATCTGGAACTACTGGCTGGGCGGCAAGGACCACTACCCGGTGGACCGCGCGGCCGGGGACCGCTACCGCGAGATCTACCCCGGCATCGTGGACACCGCGCGCGCGGGCCGGTACTTCATGGCCCGGACCGTCCGGTACCTGGCCGCCGAGGCGGGGGTACGCCAGTTCCTGGATGTGGGGACCGGCCTGCCGGCCGTCGACAACACCCACGAGATCGCCCAGCGGATCGCGCCGGAAAGCCGGATCGTCTACGTCGACAACGACCCGCTGGTCCTGGCGCACGCCCGCGCGCTGCTGTCCAGCCGCCCGGAGGGCGCGTGCGACTACGTGGACGCCGACATGCGGCACCCCGACGACATCCTCAAGGCCGCGAGCCGGACCATCGACCTGGCTCAGCCGGTAGCCCTGCTGATGATGGGCGTGCTCGGCCACATCAGCGACTACAGCGAGGCGCGGTCGGTGGTGCGCAGCCTGCTGGACGTGCTGCCGGCTGGCAGCTATCTGGCCCTCGCGGACAGCGTCCGGGTCGGGGACGACCACATCGCGGCGGCCGAGAGCTACGCCGAGACCGGCGCGGTGCCCTATCAGCTGCGCAGCCCCGAGGAGATCAGCGGTTTCTTCGCCGGGCTAGACCTGCTGCCGCCGGGCGTCGTGCCCGTCCCGGAGTGGCGGCCTGACCCCGCGCCATTCCCCCCGGTGCATGTCGACACGCTCGGCGGGGTCGGGCGCAAGCCGGGGGTGCCGTGACGGCCGCCCGCCCGGATCCGGGCGGCCTTGGTCTGGTCAGCCTCGAACCGGCCGATATCACCGGGCTGCTGCTGGAGATGCTCGTGCCGAAGTTCGCGGACGGGGCCGCCGTCTTCGTCCTGGAACGCGCGCCCAGCGGGAACGGCGGGCCCGGCGGCGAGGTGGTGACCCGTCGGCTTGCCAACCGGTTCGTCCAGCAGGACGGCCTGCTGGCCGAGAGCGTGCTGCCCGCGGGCGAGGCGTTTGCTTTCCCGGTGGCCTCGCCCTACGGCGAGTGCCTGACCCGCGGCATCCCGCGGGTATTCAGCGGGCCCGACGAGGTGACCAAGCGACGGGTCCGGCCCGCAGGCCGGGAACTGCTGTCCCACACCCCCCTGTTCCTTGTCGTGCCGATGACCGCCGGGGGCGCCGTGACCGGGATGGTGGTGTGCTCCCGGCGCGAAGCCCGCGGCCCGTTCGAAGCGGGTGAGGTTGCGGCCATCGGCCGGCTGGCCGCGCAGGCCGGGGCCAGCCTCGCGCAGGCCACGGAGCTGGCCCGGCACCGGCGCGACAGCGCGGCGCTGCAGCGGGGCCTGGCTGCTGCGCCCTTGCCGCTACCCGAACTCGTGGAGGTCGCCTGGCGCTCCACCCCGGCTCCCGGCCAGGTCGTCGGGGGGGACTGGTGGGACATCGTCACGCTGCCCGGGGACCGGACGGGCCTGGTGGTCGGGGACGTAATGGGACACGGGCCCGCGGCCGCCATGCTGCTGGCGCAGCTGCGGGCCACCGCGCACACCCTGGCCGACCTGGACCTGGAGCCCGCCGAGATGATGCGCCGGCTGGATCGCGGGGCCTCGGCGCTGACCGGTGGTACGTGTGCGACCTGCGTATACGCGGTGGTTGATCCCGGCGAGCGGTCCTGCACCATGTCCCTGGCCGGTCACCTGTCCCCGGTCCTGGCGCTGCCGGACGGCCGGACCTACGTCCCGGCTTTGCCGGCGGGCATGCCGGTCGGCCTGGGCACCGGCCTGTTCGGCCAGATCCGGATCAAGCTGCCGCCGGGAGCTGTGCTTGCGCTGTACACGGACGGGCTGGTGGAGAGCCGGACCCTGTCCTTTGAGCGCGGCATCCTGGCCCTGCGCGCCGCGATCTCCGGTGAGCACGGCGCGCTGGCCGGCACCTGTGATGCGCTGGTCGACTCCCTGCATCACGACGACGACATCACCGTGATGCTGGCCCGGATCCCCCGCTGAGCAGGGGAGCCGGGCGAGCACTGATTGCTTAACTGGACGGTCAGGACGACGGGGGCATCAGGACCGTGTTGATGATGTAGACGGTGGCGTTAGCGGTCTGCACGTTGCCGCACACCACCTGGGCGCCGTTGACCGAGTAGGTACCGCCGCTCATGCTCGGCTTCACCGTGGCGCCTTCCAGCGTCTTGATCGGCTTGCCGGACGCGAGCTCGGCGGGCGTGTAACGGCCGGACGCGACGTGGTAGGTGAGGATCTTGGTCAGCTCCGTCTTGTTCGCGAGCACCGAGTTCAGCGTGGATGACGGGATCTTGGCGAAGGCCGAGTTGGCCGGCGCGAACACGGTGATGTTCGCCGCGGAGTTCAGCGTGTCGACCAGGCTGGCCTTCTTGACCGCCGCCACCAGCGTGGACAGGACCGGGTTGGCAGCGGCAGCGGTGGCGACCGGCGCTGTGGACATGCCGCTGAAGCTGCCAGCCCCGGACCTGGGCACCGACGCGCAGCCTGAGCCAAAGTCGGTCGCCGAGGCCGAGCCCGAGCTGGACGGCATCGCTGCGGCGCTGGACGAGGCCATGGCGGACGACGAGGACTTGGGGGCCGCCGACGACGAGGCCGACGTGCCGCCCGAGCTGCTGCAGGCGGCGGTGCCGAGAGCCAGCCCGGCGGCGACTGCCGATACGGCCAGAATGCGAACTTTCATGATTGCTCCCTGAGAAGTGATTACGGTTCATTCGATGTGCGTCCTGCGCGGGGAAGGTGTGGAATCCGGCCGGCGGCCGTCAGGCCACGGTCACCACCACCGAGTCCCATCCGGTTGCACCGTTGGGGAAGACCCCGGTGCGATTACTGGTCTGCGTCGCGCCGGTACCGTCCGTCGCGCGCACCTGCAGCTGATGCAGTCCCGGGGTGGCGTCCCAGTTCCACACCCACTGCCGCCAGGTATCGATGCCGTCGGCCGCGGCGAGCCGGGCCTCGTGCCACGCGCCGTTGTCGACGCTGACCTCGACCGCCGAGATGCCGCGGTGCGGGGCCCAGGCCACTCCGGCCACGGCGACGTGGCCCTTGGGCACCTGTGACAGCGGCTTCGGCACGTCGATCCGTGCTTCGGTCTTGATCGGCGCCTGCGCCGCGTAGCCGCGCTGTGTCCAGTAGGCCTTCTGGGCCGCGAAGGTCGTCAGCTCGAGCTTGGTGATCCACTTGGTGGCCGAGGTGTAGCCGTACAGGCCGGGTACGACCATCCGTGCGGGGAACCCGTGCGCGATGGGCAGCGGCTGGCCGTTCATGCCGACCGCCAGGAGGGCGTTGCGGCCGTCCATGACGGCCGAGACGGGGGTCGAGATCGTCATGCCATCGACGCTGGTGCTGAGCACCTGGTCGGCGCCGCTGCGGAGGCCGGCCCGGCGCAGCAGCCCGGCCAGGCTCGCACCTAGCCAGCGGGCGTTGCCCGCGTACGGGCCGCCGACCTCGTTGGAGACGCAGACCAGCGTGATGTCGGCCTCGGTGAGCGGCTGCCGGAGCAGGTCCGCGAAGCTCAGCTTGACCGGCCGGTCGACCATCCCGCTGATCTGCAGCGTCCACTGATCGGGCGACACCTGCGGCAGCACCAGATCCGTGTCGACCCGGTAGAAGCTGTTGTTCGGGGTGTAGAAGGAGCTGATCCCGCTGACGTCAAGCTTGGCGCCGGCGGGCAGCCGCGGCGTCGCTTTGGCCGCGGCGGGCAGCCGTACCTGGTTCCGGGCCGTGGTGGCGCTGAACCGGCGGAGCAGCAGGTCGCCGCCAGCTCCGGCGGCCACGGCGACCACGGCCATCCCGGCCCCGGCGGCCAGGAACCGCCGCCGGCCGGGGACGAGCCGCTGGGCCGGCCCCGTGTCCGGCCCGTGGTCCACCGTTTCCGGCCCGTGGTTCACCGTGTCCGGCCCGTGGTTTACCGTTTCCGGCCCGTGGTTTACCGTTTCCGGCGTACGGACTTCAGCCGTCTCCAGGCCCCGGTACCCCTCCGGCTTTGCCGCCTCCGCTGTCTCCAGTCCGGTCTCCCGCACGGCGCCCAGCTCGCTCCGGCCGCTTCTCGCGGCCCGGATGAGCAGGACCAGCGCGGCCATACCGGCCGCGACGCCGGCCAGCGTCGGCAGCACATCGGTGGCCCCCGCGGCGGGCCGGGTCAGCGCCGCGCTGACGCCGAGCGCGCCGAAGATCGTCAATCCCGCCAGCCCGGCCGCGAGCCAGCGCCGCGCGAGCGCCCCGATCACCACCGCGAAGATGGCCAGCAGTACGAAGATGCCGGTGATGAGCGCGGTCTTGTCGTGCGACCCGAAGTGCGCGATCGCGAAGTCCTTGACCGGGATCGGCGTCATGTCGATGGCCGCACCGCCGACCGCCACCACCGGGCTGCCCAGTGGCCCGGTGATCCCGGCGATCAGCTCCGCCACGCCCAGCGCGACGGCTGCCGCGAGCAGGCCAGAGAGCGCGCCAGACGCCAGCCCGCGCCAGCCCGGGGCGCGCCATGGGCCCCGGTCCGGTGCTGGCGCGTCGGTGCGCACTGGCCGGCGCCGGGTACCCATTAGAGTGCGCTTCGTCATCACGACGCTAATTCGGAACCGAACAGCTAGCAGATTGGCGTGTTTTTTTGACCAATCCGATCGCCGATCTGCTTCGAATGGTGGTCATGGAAATGCCCCGCATACGGCAGCCCCGGCCGGGTCCTGGTCCCGAGGAGGGGAGGGACCAGGACCTGGAAGGGCTCCTGGCTCGTGTGGCGCGCGGTGACAACGCCGCGTTCGAGGCCGTCTACGACGAACTCAGCGCTCCGGTCTTCGGCATCATCAAGAAGGTGCTCCGGGACCCGGCGCAGTCGGAAGAGGTCGCGCAGGAGGTACTGCTGGAGGTGTGGCGAACGGCGTCGAGGTTTGACGCCGCGAAGGGCGGCGCAGTTTCGTGGGTGATGACCATAGCCCACCGCCGCGCAGTTGACCGGGTCCGGGCCGAGACTTCCGCCACCCAGCGGGAGCAGAAGGCGGCTCCGGACCCGGTCAGCAGGCCCGACGACGTAGCTGACGCGGTCGAGGCCAGCCTGGAGGGCCAGCGCGTCCGGCGCTGCCTGGAAGGTCTCACCGAGGTACAGCGGGAGTCGGTCCGGCTCGCCTACTACGGCGGCTACACCTACCCGCAGGTAGCGAAGCTGCTGGGGGTCGCCCTTGGCACCGTTAAAACCAGGATTCGTGATGGTCTGATCCGGATGCGCGACTGCATGGAGGTGAGCTGGTGAGGCTCCAGCGCCACGACCTGCACACCTTGACCGGCAGCTACGCGCTCGACGCGCTGCAGGGTGCGGAACTCGATGAGTTCGAGCGCCACCTGAACCACTGCTCGTCCTGCGCGACGGAGATCCGCGGCCTGCGCGAGACCGCGGCCCGCCTTTCGATGGCCGCCGCCGAGCGCCCCCCGGCCGCGATGCGCGGACGGGTGCTGGCCCTCGCCGAACGGACCCGGCAGCTGCCGCCGCTCACCGACGAACGGCCGGCCCGCCGTGGTACCAGCCGCCAGGTGCGCCGGGCCCGCCGCGTCTGGTTTCCGCGGATCTCGGTAGCCGTCGCCGCCGTGGCCACCGCGGTCGCCGTGGTCCTGGGCGTCAGCCAGATTGACAGCCAGAGCGAGCTCAGTACCACGCAGAGCCAGCTCGCCGCTATCCGGAGCCAGCTGAGCAACGCGGAGGCGCACAGCCACGCGATCACCGCGGTGCTGGCCGCCTCGGACGCCCACCTGGTCAGCAGCAAGACCTCCCGGGGCGGGAACGTGACGGCGATCGTCTCGCCGGGCGAGTCGAAGCTGGTCGTGCTGACTTCTTCGCTGCCCGCCCTGCCCGCCTCCGAGGTCTATGAGCTCTGGCTGCTGGGCCCGACCGCGCCCAAGCCGTCCGGCCTGCTCAGCCAGCCGCAGAACGGGCGGACCCCGCCGGTGCTTGCGGAGGGTCCGGTCAAGGGCTACAACCTCGGCATTACCGTGGAGCCGGCCGGCGGCACGCTCAAGCCCACTACCACGCCGATCGTGGTCATGCCGCTGACGGCCTGACGAACCAGGCAATCCGCCCTTCTGCCCGTTCCGAATTGCATGAGCGGGGACCGCGGAGGGAAAGGATCATGATGCCGTCGCTTTCTGTTATGGACTGGAAGCGGTGTGTGACCATTGTTGGTGGGGGGTGGGTGTCTTGCCAGCTGCGTCTCGCGTGACCGGGCGGTGGATCGCGGTCATCGGCGGGGGAGTCAGCGGCCTGACCGCCGCTTACCTGCTGGCCCAGGCGGGTGAGCAGGTGACGCTCTTCGAGGCGGACGACCGGCTGGGCGGCCACGCCGACACCCACCTGGTGGCCGCCGAGGGCGGCCACCAGTACCGGTCGACACCGGCTTCATCGTCTACAACGACCGCACCTACCCGCAGCTGACCCGGCTGTTCGCCGAGCTCGGGGTATCCGGGCAGGACTCCGAGATGAGCATGTCGGTGCAGTGCGCGGGCTGCGGGCTGCAGTACGCGGGCCAGCGCGGAGCCGCGGGCATCCTGGCCGGAGCGAGGCGGGGCGGACCGCGCTACGCGCGGATGCTGACCGAGGTCCCCCGGTTCCACGCCCGGGCCCGGGACCTGCTCGGCGCCGGCGGCCACGACGACGCCCGCACCCTGGGCCAGTTCCTCGAGGAGCACAGCTTCTCGCCTTACTTCCGCACCCACTTCGCGCTGCCGCTGGTCGCGGCGGTGTGGTCGTGCCCGCCGGGCACCGCGCTGCAGTACCCGGCGCGTTACCTGTTCACCTTTTTGCGCAATCACGGGATGCTGTCGATTACCGGATCGCCGGTGTGGCGCACCGTGGTGGGAGGTTCCCGCAGCTACGTGGAGCGGATCGGCAAGCAGATCCCGGCGGTCCGGACGTCGGTACCGGCTGTGGCCGTGCAACGCTTTCCGGACGGCGCCGTGGTCCGGGACGGCAACGGCGACCTTACTGCCTTCGACGCGGTCGTCATCGCGACCCACGCGGACCAGGCCCTGCGGCTGCTCGCCCAGCCGACCCCGGCCGAGCGGCTGGTGCTTGGCGCGTTCCGGTACACCCCCAACCCAGCCCTGCTGCACACCGACGACCGGCTGCTGCCCGCCCGTGGGGTGCGGGCCTCCTGGAACTACCAGCTCAGCGCCTGCCCTTTCGGGCGCCGCCGGGCCGATCCCGGCCCGGCGGCCCGGACCCGGATCAGCTACCACATGAACCGGCTGCAGCGGCTGACCGCAGCCGAGGACTACATCGTGACCCTGGGCGGTGAGGACGCCGTCGACCCGGCCCGCGTGATCGACCGGATGGACTACTCCCACCCCGCGTACACCCCGGAATCGCTCGCCGCGCAGCGCGAACTGCCCGGGCTGAACAGCGCGGTCACCGTGTTCGCCGGCGCCTACCACGGCTGGGGGTTCCACGAGGACGGCTGCCGGTCCGGGGCCGACGCGGCCCGCGCCCTGGGGGTGTCGTGGTGAGGGCTGCTCTGTATGAGTGCCAGATCAGCCACGTGCGGACCGTTCCGCTGCGGAACGTCTTCCGCTACGGCACCTACCAGTGGCTCGTCGACCTGGACGACCTGCCCCGGCTGCGCCCGTGGCTGCGGCCGCTCGCGGGGTTTCACGCCCGCGATCACATCGGCGACCCGGCCGGCAGCATCCGGGGCAACCTGGACCGGTTCCTCGCCGCCCACGGCGTCGACCTCGGCGGCGGCCGGGTACTGATGCTCGCGCACGCCCGGGTGCTCGGCCAGGTGTTCAACCCGCTCACCGTCTACTGGTGCCACGACGCCGGCGGCGCGCTGGCCTGCGTTGTGGCCGAGGTACACAACACCTACCACCAGCGGCACGCCTACCTGCTGCGCACCGACGGGCGCGGCCGGGCGCAGACCCCCAAGGAGTTCTACGTCTCGCCGTTCTATCCCGTCGACGGCCAGTACCGGATGAGCCTGCCCGAACCGGACGGCCGGCTGGCCCTGACCATCGTGCTCGACCGGCCGGGCGGCCACTCGTTCGTCGCCAGCGTGCACGGCCGGCGCCTCCCGGCCAACGGGCCAGCCCTGCTCCGGGCGGCCGTCCGGTACCCCTGGTCCACGATGACCGTAACCGCCCGGATCCGCTGGCAGGGCGTCAAGCTGTACCTCCGCGGGCTGGCCATCGCCCCGCGGCCGCCGCACGCTCCACCCAAGGGAGTTTCATGACCCAGACGCGCACCCATCCCGCTGGTGCTAGGGGTCCATCCAGGCCCGGACGCGCCCGCGGGCCTGGTCTCGTCGACGGAGCCCGGTGGCCCGGGCTGGCGGACCCGGGCGCCTCGGCGCTGCGTGCCGCCGTGGCCCGGACGCTGTTCACCGCGGCGGCCGGCCGGCTGCCACTCCGGATCCGGCTGCCGGACGGCCGTGTGCTGGGTACCCCGTTCCCTGGGATAGCGGCGCCTGGGACGATCGTGCCCGAGATGGTCATCCGCCGTCCGGGAGCGTTCTTCCGGCGGCTCGGCGCGAGCGGCCTGATCGGATTCGGCGAGTCCTACATGGCGGGTGACTGGGACAGCACTGATCTGACCGGGGTGCTGGCCGTGTTCGCCGCCCACGCCGGCGAGCTGG
>Ga0209839_10001301_pt1 | contig 12852 bp, 11 predicted proteins | sample OrgsoiDNA2013050_FD_185800 | JGI IMG/M metagenome (GOLD analysis project Ga0209839, IMG submission 185800) | Permafrost soil microbial communities from the Arctic, to analyse light accelerated degradation of dissolved organic matter (DOM) -... | ecosystem: Environmental > Terrestrial > Soil >... | reverse complement strand
GCCGTGCTGCTTTCGTCGGCGGCGTCTGCCGACTGCTTGGCAATACGTTCCGTCTGACCGGCGTTCTCGGCGGTTTGCTTGACGTTGGCAGCCATCTGCTCCATCGCGGACGACGCCTCCTCGGCCGCCGCGGCCTGCTCGGTAGCCCCCTGACTCAATTGCTCGGCGGTGGACGAGAGTTGCCCGCTGCCGGCAGACACGGCCCCGGCAGACCGGGTTATGTCCGACACCACCGTGCGCAGGCTGCGCGCAAGATAGAGTCCGCCTGCCACCAGCAAGACAAGCGTAAGGGCCGCAACACCGATCTCAATCATCCTGACCGTCTCATAGAGGCCGTTCGCTTCAGCCTTGTTTTCGGCCATGCCCTTTTCCGCCAAATCGGCGAGTCCCGTCAGGGTCGTTATCAACTGCGCGACAAGGCCCCGCGTTTCATTCAGGGTCAAAGTGTGGGCCGCGTTTTCGGTATTCTCCATCGCCTTCTGGGCCACCGCCGGGAATGTCTTCTTCCAGGCCGCATACCTCGTTTGAAAGTCTTCAAAAACGCGGATGTCAGCGTCTTCATTCAGCAACGGTCTAACTTGGGTCAACAGGTTATCGATCTGCGCGATGTCGTCGGAAGCCACTTTCACCGCGGACCGGGACCCGGCATCATCCATCGCGATCACGGCGTCGCGCAGATGCGCCAGGGCTTTCGCCCACACGGTGGCGATCAGGCGCAAGCGTTCGGCCACGCGCAGCTGCGACGGCGCCGCATCCGCGACGGCGGCCCTGGCGTACAGCGGCGCGAGAGCGGCGTCTGCCGCGTCGCGGGCCGGAATGCTTTCGGTGGTAATCATGCGATATGCTTGAGCATTCGATTTTACCTGGCCGAGCGCTTTCACCTTGTCCTGGGAAACCACTGCCGCAGCGTATTGGGCCTCCACCGGGCCCAGCATCTTTCGCATCGGTTCGTCGGCCACCTTGCGCAGATCGTCGATGCTTCTCTGGAATCCGGCGCGCGTGGCAAGGAAGCTCTTGTCGGCCTGATCCCACGCGGCCTGGTCAGGGGCCAGAAGCAGATTCTTCAACTCGCGCATGCTGTCGTTGAGCCATGCCGTGGCGAGGATGGACGCCCTTACCTGTGCGGCAGATTGGTCGACCAGTTGGTTGATGCGCTTGTCGAGGCTGCTAAGCCCGACGACAGTGACCGTCATCGACACCGCCATAAAGGCCATGAGCAGGACGAAAATCGTGATCAGCTTGGTCCTAATTGATAGGTGCATGGTTGCCTCCCGGCCCTTGAATCTCGGGCGTCAGTAGCAGTTCGGCGGACGCGAAGATGCGACCGACATCGAGGATCATCACAAACTGGTTGTTGAGCCGCCCGATGCACTGCACGAATTCCGGGCGCCAGCGGGTGCCGAACCTCGGCACCTGATCGGTAACGACAGCATCGAGGTGGGTGACCGCGTAGACCTTGTCTGCCAGAATCGCGGCCAGGGTCGGCTCGCCCTCGAAGTCGAATTCCAGAACCACGATTCGGTTGTCGGCTGCCGGCTCGGTGACCGGCAAACCGCAACGCAGGCGAAGGTCGGCCAGCGGTACCACGCGACCGCGGAAGTTAATCAGGCTGCTGATGAAAGCGGGGGCGTTGGGAACCGGCGTGATCGGCCCGATGTCGAGAATCTCGAGCACGATGCTCGCGGGAATCCCGAAGGTTTCGCTCCCCAGCGCGATGGTAAGGATTTCAACGAGGTTGGGATTATCGGTCATACCCGTTTGCATGTCTCACGAAGCTCTGAGTCGGTCCTGGCGGATCTGGCCATAGTCGATCAGCCGGATGACATCCAGGACCAGCACCACCTCGCCATCACCCAGGATGGTGGCGCCAAGAAAACTTCGAACATCGCGGTGCAGCGGGCTCATCGGCTTGATGACTGTCTGGTTGTTGCCGAGCAGGCTGTCCACGACGAGGCCCGCCCGCCGCTGGCCGGTAGAGACGATCACGATCTTCTCGTAGGGCGGCGGCGCTCCGGGTACGTCGAACAGTTCGCGCAGTCGCAGGAATGGCACCAGATCGCCCCGCAGGTCGAGGACGTCGCTGCCGTTCGCAGAAGCGGTCTGCGGCGCAAGTTCCACGCATTCCTCCACCGACGACAGCGGAATGCTATAACGGTTGGGACCGACGCTGACGACCAGGCACTCAACGATCGACAGTGTTTGAGGGATGCTGAGCGTGATGGTGGTCCCCATGCACGGTTCGGTGGCGACATCGACCTTGCCGCGTAGTGCCTCGATATCGCGCATCACCACGTCCATGCCGACGCCGCGCCCCGAGACTTCCGTCACCACCGTCGCCGTCGATACCGATGGAGCGAAAATCAATTGCAGCGCCTCACGCCTGCTCAACTCGCGGGAGCCGTCGATGATGCCCTTGCGGCGAGCGGACTGGGTGACCGCCTCGACGTCGATGCCCTTGCCGTCATCCTGGACCTGTATGACGATCAGCCCGTATTGGTGATAGGCCGACAGGGTGATTTGGCCCTCAGCGGACTTACCTTGTGCGATCCTCTCGGCCGGCGCTTCGATACCGTGATCGAGGGCGTTGCGGATAATGTGCTTCAGCGGAGCGCTGATCTGCTCGGAAACCTTCTTGTCGACCTCCGTGTCCTGGCCGGTGACGATCAGGCGCGCCTGCTTGCCCGTGTCCCTGCAATAGTCGCGGACCATCCGATGCAATGAATCGAAAGCCCCGCCAATTGGAACCATCCGAACGTTCATGGCCTGGTCCTGAAGCTCGCGGAGAATGCGCGAGCTGTCATCGAGGATACTCAGCAGTTCCTCGGCAAGTTCAGGGTCCCGGGTCTCGATGGCGTCTTCGAAGCTCTCAAGGCGGGCTTCGACGGTGATCAGGCCGCCGACGAGATTAACAAGCTTATCCAGTTTGCCGATATCGACCCTGATCGAGGACAGTTTCTGCACCGCCTGAACATCTGGTCTGTTTGAAACCGTCCCGGCATGCAGCGGGATGGGCTCGGCTGGTACGGCACGTGGCAGTTCGGCGCCATTGACCGGCGCGGAAACCGGCGCGACCCTGGCGCCTATGACGTCCTGGGAAACGCCGTCGACCGCCGCGTCGAGCCTCGCCTGGTCGGCGGGCGAGTCGGGGGGGACGTTCACTTGATCGATGGTCACGCGATGAAGTGCCGACCAGTCGGCAAGCGCAGCGGCGATCGTCGCCCGGTCCGCTTTGGTGACAAGATGGAAGCTGCGCCAGAGATAGAATGTGTCGCTCTGACGCCTGTCATCCGATGGAAGGCTCTGTTCATGGGAGATCGTGATCAGCTTGCCGAGCTGTTCCAACGATCTGCTAACCGCCTCGACGTCTGAGGGGCGGGGGAAGAAGTCCGGCCGGGAAAGAACCTGGATGATGAATGGGTTCTCTCCCGATGCGACAGCTGGCTCCGGAACGGCCAAATTTGGAGGAGCTGCCGCGGGCGGAGAAGAGGCTGCAACTGGCATTGCAGACAAGCGCGTGCTGGCCGCCGCCGGCGCTTTTCCCATCGAGGCCAGAATCTTGCGATGGCTTTCAGCTACGATGTGGCGATCCAGTGGCCCCTCACCCAGCGCTTCCGCGATAAAGCCCTTGAGGCAATCGAGCGCCTCGAGCAGGCTCGACGCGAGCACCGAGGACATCGCAATACGACCGTTGCGTACCTCGTCGAGCATGCTCTCCACAGCGTGGGTGTAGTGGGCCAGTTCCTCCATGCCGGCTACGCCGGCGCTACCCTTCATGGTGTGCAGGTGACGGAACAGGCCGTCGACCAGCGTGCGGTTGCCGGGCGATGTCTCGAGGTCGAGCAGATCGCGCTCGATATCCCCGAGAATTTCGCTCGCCTCTTCAAGAAAGACGGCCTGTAGCGCCTTGGCGTCGTCGCTGATGCCGGTCACTTGTGATCCATGGTGAACGACCCATCCCAGCCGTCCGTTGGAGGATTGTTGCGGAAATGGTCGCTGCGCTTGAGGAGCACGGCCGCGGCAACGTCGCCCGGAACCAGTTCCAGACAGGCGAGGAAACCCGCGATCGCATCCGCCCATCCGCGGCGGCGATAAGAGGCAAGGGCTGGGGCGAAGACTTCCGCCAGGTGGCGCGCGCGATCCAGCGCCTCGCCTTCAAGGTCCAGGAAGACTTCATGAATCGCTACCGGCGCCGTGCGGCCTTTCACCGATACCAGGTCCAGCTCCCGCGACTCATACACAGACTGGTCGAGGAACGACAAAGTATCGCCGCTGACGATGATCCGGACGCCGAATTGCTTGGTAAGTCCTTCGAGACGCGAGGCGAGATTGACCGCGTCGCCGATCACCGTGGAGTCCATGCGAGTGGTACTGCCGAGGGTTCCCAGCATCACCATCCCGGTATGGATGCCAATGCCCGACATGATCGGGAAGGCCGGTGGTCCCTGACGTTTGTGGTTCCATTCCACGAGCCGCCGCTGCATGCCGATGGCGGCGTTGACTGCCGCCTCGGCCTGGGCGGAACTCTCTTGGTCGAACAGCGCCATGATGGCGTCGCCGATAAACTTGTCGACGAAGCCGCCAAAATGGTCGATCGGACCCTGCATTTGAGCCAGATAATCGTTGAGCAACGCGAATAAGTCTTTTGCGGTCATGCCCTCCGAGATTGTTGTGAACGATCGAAGATCGCTGAAGAGGATCGTGATCCGACTGGCCAGAACATTACCCGGCTTCAGGGCTGCCAGCCCGTCCAGCGCGATCCGCTGCAGGAATTGCTTGGGAACGAACTTCTCGAACACGCGGGTCATCATGGCGACTGCCTGCGTCTCGGCGAGGTTGATCTTCGTCGTCTTCAACTCCTCGTAGGCCTTGCGCTGGGCTTCCAGGGCTCGTTCGAGATTGTGCGTGAGTGCCCGGTTTTGATCCTCGGCCTTCTTGGCCCGGACCAGGGTCTTTACCCGCGCGATCATCTCGCCGGCGTCGAACGGCTTGGCCAGATAGTCGTCGCCTCCCAAAAGCGTCAGGCCCTTGACCAACTCGGCCTTGTCGGCCTGGGCCGTCAAGAAGATCACCGGGATTGTCTTCCACACCGGATCCGATTTCAGAATGCGAATGCAGGCGTCCCCGGACATCCTGGGCATGTTACGGTCCAGCAGGATGATATCTGGCAGCCTGTGGGTCGGTGTCTTCTCCATAAACTTGAGTGCTTCGGCGCCGTCCGCAGCCTCTTCGACCTCGAAGTCGCTTCCTTCCACGGTTTCCAGAATCTTACGAAGGCTAACCCGCACCGTGCGCGAGTCATCGACGACGAGGGCTCGTGTCATCAACTCGGCCGGCCTTGGACCGTCGACGCGCAGTGGACCCATGGAAAACTTCTTTCCTTGTTTGTTGGTCCTGCTTGAACCCGATGCTTGCGTCAGCACGGTGTTGCGCTGGCGATGATGACGACAGGCGCTCCGGTCAACCAGCGTTCATCGACCGGGATTACGGGAACTTCGCCCGGGTGGTATCGAGGCGACATCTGCGCGCGGTATCGAATTTAGGCACGCCGTCCGCCACCGTTGTGACGAGTTGCGTACCCAGAGCGATCATCGAAAATGGAAACAGCATTTATCCTCCGAGATAAATCAGGCTTCTCATCGCCAAAGGACGCTGCAAGTGATGCTTGTCAGACGGGCGCCCCGGGGCTTGCGGCGTCCGTCATGACCGATCAGCACGAATAGGAGCCGACTATTGCTGGTTTTTCCTCATGGCTTCCGCAATCTGAGCCTTGACAGCACTCAAGCCGAAGCTTGAGCCTGCCTGCAGCGGCGGGAATTCGATAGCAGTCTTCGCCAACTCTTCCACCTTCTGCTGCACGAGAACAAAGCGCCAGAACTCGTATTTGTACCATTCCATGTATTCGAGAGATCCAAGGGTGCCTTTGTAAAAGGCCGTCCGTTCGAACGGATCTAGCCGCAGGTTCACGATGGTCGGCGCACCCAATGTTACGGTATCGCCGATCCAGCCACCTGGCTGCTCCTTGAAGGTGTATTTGTAGTCATCGACGCGGGCGGCGCCGAGTGTACTTTCTGCGAAGTACCAGATTTCGTGGCGGTTCGACGGACCCTTTCCGGTAATCATGTTGGTCTGGTCGTAGCCGTCCAGATGAACCTTGTAGGTCGCATCACCGAGCTTCTTGCCTTGCTTCAGTTCGGCAACGATGTTCGGGTTGCCGGCAGCGGCCAGCAAGGTCGGGAACCAATCCAGACCGGAAAACAAGCCATTTCCCATCGAACCGGCTGGAACCTTGCCCGGCCAGCGGAGTATCGCAGGTACGCGAAAACCGCCTTCATAGGTAGTGCCTTTGCCGGCAAAGAAAGGCGTCTGTCCGCCATCCGGCCAAGTGAAGTTCTCGGTGCCGTTGTCCGTGGTGAACATGACGATGGTGTTGTCATCCACGCCCATTGCCCTGAGCTTTGCCATCACCTCGCCAACGATGTCGTCGAGTTGGGCCATGCCGGCTTCGTGGATCGTCCACCCATTCTCCGAATTACGCATCGCTTCGTACTTGGGCGAGAGGTGGGTAACGATATGCATGCGGGTCGGGTTGAGCCAAAGGAAGAAAGGCTTGTTATCTGCCTTGGCTTTATCGATGAATTTGAAGGAAAGGTCGCGAATCTCGTCGTCCACGGTTTCCATTCGCTTCGGATAGAGCGTTCCGGCGTCCTCGATCTTCTGCTTGCCGACCTTGCCCCAGCGCGGCATCACCGTGGGGTCATCCACATCAGCGGCATAGCTGTGGACCATATTGCGCGGGCCGACGACGTTCAATAACTGCTGCGGATAAGCAGGATGCGCAGGGTCTTCCATCGCGTCGAGGTGATAAAGGTAGCCGAAGAACTCGTCGAAGCCATGGACGGTGGGGAGGAACTCGTTGAGATCACCAAGGTGGTTCTTGCCGAATTGTCCGGTGGCATAGCCCATGGACTTTAATGCAGTAGCAATCGTCGGCGCCGCTGCAGGCAACCCGATCGGCGAGCCCGCCTGGCCGACCGTGGTCATGCCGGTGCGGATCGGCAACTCGCCGGTGATGAAGTTGGCACGACCCGCCGTGCAACTCGCTTCGGCGTAGTAATCGGTGAACAGCATGCCTTCAGCGGCGAGCTTGTCGAGGTTGGGCGTCCGGCCGGACATCATGCCGCGGTGGTAGGCGCCGATGTTCCAGATGCCAATGTCATCGCCCATGATGACGACGATGTTCGGCTTTTGCCCGGCTGCCGTCGGCGCCGTTGCCGGTTGCTGCGCTTGCGCGGCGCTTGTCAGTCCGACGGCCGAGAGCGCCGAAGCGGCAACGAGAGAACTACCGCTCAACAACAGATCGCGGCGTTTCAATCCTCCGCCGGTTGGCCCCGTGTTGGTCTCAGGCTTTTCCGGAATCTCATCGTTACTCATGACGTGATCCTCTTCCTGGTGATGCACCTAAAGCCGACATGGCTTGCTGAGGTGTCGATCGGCTCGGCGTGACGCGCGGCCGGACGATAGCGGCGGCAGTAGTTGGGAGCGCAGAGATGCGAGCCGCCCTTAAGCACCTTGCGCGGAATCCTGATGTTCGGCTGACACGAGTCGTGGCTCGCGGCCTCGGACCCGCCGCGAGGATTTTCCGGAATGCAGCACGCCTTCGGCGCATCGGCCTCATGCTTCAGCGAATACCAATCGGCCGTCCATTCCCAGACATTGCCGATCATGTCGTAAAGGCCGTAGCCGTTGGCCGGGAATGCAGTGACGGGCGAAGTGCGTTCGAAACCATCGGTCGCAAGATTTTGGTGCGGAAAATTGCCTTGCCAGGTGTTCGCCATGTGCCTACCGCCGGGAAATTGCTCGGCCCCCCAGGCGAATTCCACGCCGTCAAGTCCGCCGCGAGCGGCGAATTCCCATTCGGCCTCGGTCGGCAATTCCTTGCCGGCCCATTTGGCATAGGCTTCGGCGTCCCGGTAGGCGACGTGGACGACCGGATGGTCGTCGAGCCCGCTAATGTTGCTGCGCGGACCGTATGGCCGGCGCCAGTTAGAGCCGAATTTGAACCTCCACCATTGTCCCCAGTTGCGCAGGTCCACGGCTTGCTTCGGCGGCGTGAAGACCAGCGAGCCGGCCTTGAGCATGTGCGGCAGTGCACCTGGATAGTCCCTTGCGTCAGGTGTGATTTCAGCAAAAGTGACGTAGCCAGTCTCGTTGATGAATTTGCGGAATTGGCGATTGGTGACCGGCGTGCGATCCATCCAGAACTCGTCCACGGTGACGCGGTGAACTGGCGCCTCCTCCGGATAATGCCTGTCCGAACCCATGCGATAGGTGCCGCCCGGCACATACAGCATCCGCTCATTTGCTGGACGCTCGAACGATTGTCCGTAGTCAGACGATGATCTTGTATCAGCGAGATTCATCACGATCTCCGGGCCGCGCATCAGCGGCCTGCGTTGCTTCATTCGTGACACTGCCCGAAGAGTTGTTTCACGCGCTATGCGGTTTCGGCAGAAATGCCATCACGATACTGGGGCGCGCCGCAACGTGGACGAGGCATTTCCCCAGAGATGGTGCGGTAGGTCACGGCGAAGCGCCCCAGTTCCTGGAATTGGCAGCTTCGGGCAATCTCCGCGACGCTCGCCGTTGCCGGGTCGGCACGCCGCGAGGTGGAGCGCGCCATGTTCAATCGTCGCAGCAACAAATACCGGCTAGGACTCACGCCAAGGAACTCGGTACAGCACACCCGCAACGTACGCTCTGGCACGCCGATCGCGGCGCAAACCGCGGGCATGTTCAGCTGTGGGCCGCTATGCGCGGTCAGCGCATCCTCGAACCGAACCATGATATCGGCGTGCTGGCGCCTCGTTTTCAGATTGCCTTTGGCATCGCCGGCCGTCAGGCAATCGACAAGCGCATGAAGCAACTCCTGCTCGAGGGCTCGTCTCGTTCAGGCCGTTGGGTGCAGAATACCGGTCGGACGGGGCAAATTGCGACCAACGCATTTGAAGCTGACCCTGCGCTTGTTGCTCATCATGCACGCAACTCTTGTCGGCTTAACCTTTGGGGGATTCGCCGGGTCCAAAGAAGGAACCGGATTTTCGGGATGCTGCAGATCGGGCACGAGGTCGTTCGAACCGCCTGGGAAGCGTTTGACGCTCGGTGTTTAATCATCGATTTGTTGAAATCGCATCATGACATCGTACGCCATGGATATGGGCGACGCGAATCGTCACGGTCTCGTCTGCGCCGATGCGGATCCAGGCATTGATGCGGGACGCGGCATCGGCTGTCGCAGCGCCGCTTGCCGGCGGTACTTTACCCCAGCACGCCACCACAAGCCCACCGCCTGCCGCCACTATCTGCAGCAACGCGCGTCGCGACAGGCCCGTCATGGCACCGGCACCGAACGGATGGCGTGCTGCACGCGCGGATAGGTCCCGCAGCGGCACAGGACTGGCAGACGTGCGGCGAGTTCCGTGTCGCTTTGCGGCAGGCCTTGCTTGAGCAGCGCGAGCGCTGCCATGATAAAGCCGGGCTGGCAGTAGCCGCATTGGGAAACGTCGGCATCGAGCCACGCAAGCTGCAGCGGATGCAGCCGGTCGCCGTCGGCAATTCCCTCGATGGTGGTGACCGCTGCTCCAGCGACGGCGGCGACTGGCAGGGTGCAGGAGGGTACGGCCGCGCCGTTAAGATGCACCATGCAGGCGCCGCAAACGCCGATCCCGCACCCGTACTTCGTCCCGGTAAGTCCGAGCTGCTCGCGCAACACCCACAACAGGGGTGTGTCAGCATCGGCCGCGATGGTCCGCGCTGTCCCGTTGACCAGCAGATCCATAGCTTCCTCCGCAAATCCGCCATAAGGCGACGTGCAACGGCGAAGACTACGAGATTATGTTTTGTGCCCGCTATGCGGTTTCGGCAGAAATTCCATTACGCCAATTCGGCCGGGGCACGCCGCAGCGTGGCCGAGGGCATCTCCCCGAAGATGGCGCGGTAGGCCACAGCGAAGCGCCCAGGCTCCAGGAATTGATAGATTCGAGCAATCTCTGCGACGCTCGCCGTTGCCGGGTCGGCACGCCGCAAGGTGGAGCGCGCCATGTTCAATCGTCGCAGCAGAAGATACCGGGTAGGACTCATGCCCAGGAACTGGGTGCAGCACACCCGCAACGTTCGTTCCGGCACGCCGATATCAACGCAAAGCTGGGGAATGGAGAGCTGCCGTCCAATATGCGCGGTCAGCGCATCCTCGAACCGGACCATGATTTCGGCGTGCTGCCGCCTCGTTTTCAGATTGCCTTTGGCGTCGTCGGCCGTCAGGCAATTGACAAGCGCATGAAGCAACTCCTGCTCGAGGGCCCGCGCGACTTCCGGATTCGCGATTAATTCATGTCTCTTTTCGGCGAGGCGACACACCCTTGAATGAAGCCGCAGCAAGCGCACTGCGGCACTCCGCGACGGTCGCAGCACCCGGCCGGCAGGCGGCGAAGTTATCTTCAGTCCGGTCAGGGCCTTACCGCAGGCGGCGAGCTGCTCGGGCGGCAACGATATAAGGCCCCATTGGCCTTCTCCATTGGTCCGCTGAAGCATGCGCTCGCCGCGGCTGTGAAACACGACATCGCCGAGGTGTAATCCAAGTCCGCCATATGTTAAGGACGGACCTGCGCTCGCCGGAAACGAAACAAACACCCGCGCCGGCGGCAACGAGAAAAAGGCAATTCGCGGCAGATTTTCGGAAGCACGAAGCACACGGAGACGGCGCAAGTTCAACCACGTCAGGCGCGCATTGAAACCTCCGCCACCGGTGACGATGAGATTGACACGCGCGTCTTCAATACCGGCCTGGTAGTCGTCCGGATTGGCAAACATGTCTGTGCCGTTCTCCGCCATCCACTCCATCTCATTGTACTCGCGGTGCCATTGCCAACCGCAATCGCTAACCGCGCAGCATGGCGGACCGGCTCCGACTTCACTATGCGACTTCGGAAGCTGGCAAAATTATTAGGGTGATACATTGTGCCGCATAGACGGCATGGATGCTGCCCGGCAGGACCATCTTGGAAGCGATGGACCGCGTTGACGATCGAAGCTTTGGCCATCAGCTATGCAGCCTCGGACTCTCGAGCGATGACGGGCGATTTAGGAATATCCGCGGATCGTCCGGTGGACGCCGCAACGATTCCGACGGTGACTCGTCAAACAATGCCCGGTAAGCGACCGAGAAGCGCCCCAACTCCCAGAAGCCGTGGTCGGTGGCAAGTCGGGTGACGGTTGCTGTCGAGGGATCTGCGCGCAAGAGCGCGCGGCGGACGAGGTGCATTCTCCGCAAGGAGAGATAGCGGATTGGACCCATTCCCAGATGCTGCTCGCAGGCGACGCGCAGTGTTCGCTCGCCCACGCCGATCGCCGCGCAAATTTCAGTCAGATACAGCGGCTGGTCGGGGTTCGCTTCCAGGAATTCTTCGAACCGCGCGACGATTGCATCGTGGCGGCGACCGCCGGTGGTCATTCCCGAGGCCGCGCCCTCAGTCAGGCACCTGATCATCAGGTGGATCAGCTCCTGCTCCAGGGCCCGAGCTACCTCGGGAAGCGCGAGAATATCGGGAGTAACTTTGGCGAGCTGTCCAACCATCTCGTGTAGTTTCATCAGCCGCGACATGAGGTCAGGACTTGGCCGAACGAGATGCTTCAACGGTCGCTCTGAAAATTCGTGGCCGGTTATGGCTCGGCACGCGGCATCAAAATGATCTGTTGTCAGAGACATCGCTCCAAAGCGACAGTCGCCTGCGGTCCGGTGGTGAACCACGTCGTAATTGCCGAGGACGATATCGTGAGGCGAAAGGTCCGTTCCGCAGTGTTGCATTGTCGGCTGATGTTCTGCGGTGAGGAAGCCAATGACTCTGCGACCGGGTCTTATTTTGCAAGCGAAGACCTGCGGCAACTTTTCGTCGAAGCGCTGCATCCAGAGCTGGTTCAGGTTGATCTGCGTCAACTCAGCGCGGAATTCCCCTCTCGTGGTGGGATAAAGCTCCACGTCCGCGGTAAGAATGGCCGCCTGATAAGGAAATGGATCGGTAAAGTTGAGAACTTTGCTCCAAGGCATTTCCGCACTCCTGGATTTCCCGAAGCTGAAAAAGTTGCCCGACCCCAACAAGGAGCAATGCAATGAGTGGCGCCAGGAATTATTTCGCGGGTCGACCTAAGCTGCACGAAAAATGATCTGCTACGATCTCGCTATTGACGTACTTCGTCACAGACGCACACCACCAAGTTGCTAGGTACGGAAAATGACATAATGGTGAGAGATCCACAAAGTAAAAAACCAACTTCCGGCGGTCTTTGGTTACCAGCGTCTTCAGTTCTGGCGCCCGACTTCGCTGCGTTGAATTGGTTTGACCCGAGCCGCAACGCTTCGCGGGGCGGTAATCGCACGTCACCAGCACACGCAAAGAAAAGCCCCCGGCAGTTTCCTGCCGAGGGCCCTTAGATTATCGTTAGATTATGCGATTAAAAGTTACGCTGAGCGCGAACGCTGAAACTGACCACATTCTGCTCCGCGAAATTGTAGATCGCCACGGGCTTCGAAGCCGCCGCAGCAGTCAAATTAGCAGAACCAGTGAACTTCTGGTCGATGTTGAACCACATGACTTCGGCCGAGAACGTCAAGTTCTGACAGGAGTCCAACGGGTGACCACGCCGAACTGCGAGACGTTGTAGTCCGGGTTGCAGGAGAAGTCCGCAGAATGGAGTGTGGCGACGTTATTGAAAACGGTGCAAGCGGAGAGCAATTCCGTTCGTGTGGTAGATTCTGTTGTCGACAGGCTCAATCTGGCCGATCTCTGCTTCGAAGGCGTG
>Ga0209839_10001299_pt1 | contig 12870 bp, 10 predicted proteins | sample OrgsoiDNA2013050_FD_185800 | JGI IMG/M metagenome (GOLD analysis project Ga0209839, IMG submission 185800) | Permafrost soil microbial communities from the Arctic, to analyse light accelerated degradation of dissolved organic matter (DOM) -... | ecosystem: Environmental > Terrestrial > Soil >... | reverse complement strand
CGTAAGCATCCCGGAAACCTCGTTGGTCATCGGTGCTGGTGGGTCCTACGATCATGGCGGTTGCGGATGCTGCCAGACGACACAGAACGGGCAGAGAAGCCAAGAGGTAAGATCGGCTCACGTCCGCTAAGAAACCTTGATCACCAGTAAGGGAAGGGCCACGTACCGTGAACACTGAGCCAAGCTCTAGCCCTCTCGCGTTCTTTGCTGCGGAGGTTAAGCGGTTGCGGGGTATCGCCGGCATGACACAGGAGCAACTGGCGAAAGCGACTATTTACAGTCCCGCGTCGGTAGCCGCGATCGAGACATGCAGACTCATCCCGTCAAAAGAGTTCAGCGAGAGGGCGGATAAGACGTTCGACTCAGACGGGCACCTAGCCAGGCTGCAAGCGTTAGTTGAGGCCACTTCGGTGCTGCCCTGGTTTCGGGACTTGGTCGAGACTGAGCGGAAAGCCGTAAGCATCCAGACTTATGAGTCGTATCTCATACCGGGACTGTTGCAGACGGAGGATTATGCACGTCATTGCGTCAGTGCGACTCGGCCGCTGCTGTCCGATGGGGACGTGTCGCGGGCCGTAGTGCTGAGGATGACGCGCCAGGAGATCCTGAATCAAGATGACCCGCCGCGACTCTGGGCAATAATTGATGAATCTGTGCTGAGCCGGCAAGTAGGCGGGCCAGACGTCATGCGAGAGCAGTGCGCTCACCTGCTGGCTATGAGCCGACGCCCTAATGTTGCTCTTCAGGTCATACCCGATAGCAAGGGCGCTGCATGCGCCTACGGCCAGCAATTCATGATCCTGACATTCAAGTCCCGCACCCCGATGGCGTACCTCGAAGATATGCGAGGCGCGCGATATGTACGCGAGCGAGACGAGGTAGGGACTTATTCGGTGGCCTTTGACTTCCTGAGAGCCAGCGCACTAGACGATGAGCAATCGGCAGAACTGATACGAGGTGTGATGAATGAACGATATGTATAACTGGCGCAAGTCGAGTTACACAAGCGGGCAGGGCAACTGTGTCGAAGTCGCACCGTTGCGCGACGGCACGGCTGTGCGAGACTCAAAGGACCCTGACGGCCCTATCCTGACGTTCCCGGAGGACACATGGCGCGCGTTCATCGGCGCTGTCAAGGAGAATCCGCAGCTAGAGCCACCCGCACCCGCCAGCGTGCCGACGGCGGGTAGCCAGCCAAGGGCTCCGCGTCCTGCGACAGCAGTCGCCCTCTAGTCACCGTGCCGCGGCATAGCCAGCAGCACGCACATCAGGTGGATCTCACGTACCACGGGTACTCAGCAGCACGGCCGTCGCTGATGCGAGCAACATTGCGGCCGATGCGGCGGAACCGGTCAAGATCTCCGGGGCGCAAAGGATTGATGCTGGCGGGGTGGCTGGGTGGCGCTGCGGCTGGGTGGCGGCCGGGACTTGCGGTCGCCGCAAGCAGGCATTAGGTCCGCGCCGGAACCCGACAGCCGGTGATCACCACCGTTTTTCCGCGCTGTGTGCGAAAAACCCGTCGTGATCACGAAACCCAGCCGATTTGCCCGGCCACCCCAGCCAGCCGGCGCAGCCGCACCGGGCCGCGCATACGACGGGAACGGCGGCAGCGGCCGCAATGGCGATGCCAGGACCGGACGCGGGAGCGGGAGCGGGCGGGCGCGCCGGTGCGGATGCCGGGCCTGGCGCCGCGACGCGGGCTGCGACCAGCGAGCCACCAGCAACCCCAGCAGGCAGCCCTTCCAGCTAAGTGCGCCTCAGGTCCCGCACGCTCGGCTCCTGCGGGGTCAGCGAGCGGCCGGCCACAGCACGGCAGAGAAGCCCAGTCGCAACGACGTCCCAGGCCGGCCAAGCGGCCCAGGCTGGCCAAGCGCAGGCTCGTCACGAGCGCCAGTCCCGAGTCCTCGCACTTTCGGTCATGTCCGGCCTGAAGTCGATAGGCATGCAGGTCACCAACCCCGGCAGCGGCACACTCACATTGGCTGTCGACGCGTTGACCTGGACGCGCTGACCGCGGATGCGCGCGGCCAGCCGCCGGGCATGGTCGATGACAACGGCCATTAGTCCCGTGGCGAGGTCTCGATATGCGCTCGCAAGCCTTGCTAGCGTCGGGGTGTGACAGTCGAGCGAGTTATCCCGCCACCGGAGACGGGCGAGCGGCAGATGCTGGCGGCCTGGCTGGACCTGCAGCGTGCCACGCTGGCCATGAAGTGCGACGGCCTGGCCGATGAGCAATTGCGTGACCAGGCGGTCCCGCCATCGGCCCTGTCTCTGCTGGGCCTGGTCAGGCACATGGCCGAGGTGGAGCGCAACTGGTTCCGCCCGCTGCTGGCTGGCGAGGAGATGGCCGGGCTGTGGACCGCCGGACCGGAACTGGATCCGGAGCCGGCGTTCGACGACGCGGGCACCGCTGACGTGACGGTAGCCTTCGCGGCCTGGCGGGCCGAGTGCCAGCGCGCCAGGGAACTGGCGGATGCGGCGGCGTCGCTGGATGTCACCGGCATGCGCGGCGGGGCACGTTTCTCGCTGCGCTGGGTCATGGTTTACATGATCGAGGAGTACGCCCGCCACAATGGCCATGCTGACCTGCTGCGGGAGCGCATTGACGGCTCAACCGGAGCATGAATGCCCGGCCGCCTTATTGCTCGCCCCGAAGGATTCCGGTGACGCGCCGGCCGGCGATAGCCGGACGCGCCACCGGCAACGCGGCTTCCTCCTCGGCGAGCGCAGCAAGCGCCGGGGCCAGCCTCGCGCTTTCGGGATCGCCTAGCTCGTCAAAGATTGAGAGGGCCTGCTCCCAGCAGGTGCGAGCACCGATCAGATCACCCTGATCGTGGCGCGCTCGCCCAAGGTCCCGCAGAGCGAGGGCTTCAACGTCACGGGCCCTGCAGGCGCGACTGGCGTCCAGCGCCTGGCGGCAGTACTCGATTGCCTGGTCGATACGCCCGACCTTAATATTAGCTGAGGCGAGGTTGGACAAGGCTCGCGCTTCTCCGGGGCGATCCCCGAGTGCGCGGAAGAGCATCAGGACCCGTCTGTCTACTCTAATGGTCTCGTAATGACGCCCTTGGCGTTCGTAGATTGCTCCCAGATTGCCGAGCGACATGGCCTCGCCGAGTTTGTCACCCTTCGACCGTTGAATGGCTGCCGCGGCGAGTATCACCGAAAGAGCCTCGTCGGGCCGGTCGAGTTCGTTGAGGATGTTGGAAATATTGCCTAGTGTCGCGGCCTCGCCGCTCTGATCGCCTACGCTCCGGCGGATCTGGAGAGACTCGTCCAGTAGCTGGAGGGCCTCTTCGTATCGTGCTGTTCGGGCGCGCACAATAGCCAGATTGCTCAGGAGCGTTCCCTGGACCGAAAGGTCACCCAGCCGACGAGCGCTGATCAGGGCGGTCTGGATCACCTTGGCCCATTCATCGACCAGTCCGCGCAGGTCGAACACATCGAAGAGGGCGCCCGGGAACGCGCAGGCTATCCGGTCGAGCCCGTGGCGCTGTGCGGCATCGGCGGCGGCGGTGCAGTTCAGGAGCTCGGCGTCCAGCCATTCCAGGGCGTCGTCGTATCCCTTGAAGGACAGCTGGCTGATGCCGGGCGGTTCGGGGCCGAGCGGAGTATGCCGACGGCCGGGGCGCACCCTGGCGGCGGCGGCGCTCGCGGTATGCAAGTACCACACCACGACACGCTCGATCGCCGCTTTCAGACTGATCGCCGGCTCGTCCGTGGTAGCGGATTCACGTGCGAAGATACGCAGGAGATCGTGCATCAGGTAACGGCCGTCGTCGGCCTGCTCCGCGAGGTGGGCCTCGGTCAGGCCATCCATCAACCCGCGCGCCTCCTGAGTGCTGACCGCGGCCAGGGCCGCTATCGCAGCCAGGCTGATCCTGGGCCCAGTGTGCAGTGCGAGCAGGCGGAAAAGGCGTGCCTGCTGCCGCGGGAGGGCCCGGTATGACCAGGTCAACGCGGCGCGCACGTCGGTGGTGGCGTCCCCGATGTCCAGGGCGTCCAGGCGGTGACGGACGTCATGCAGCCCAGCGACAAGCTCGCTGATAGACAGCGCTGGCTCCATGGTGGCACGGGCCGCGATGATGCACAGGGCCAGCGGTAGGCGCGCACACAAATCGATAAGCTCTGCGACCGCCGCAGGTTCTGCCGCGACGCGTGCTGGGCTCAGGCGCGAGGCAAGAAGGTCGCGGGCTTCGAAGGTGGTCAGCAGGTCCAGCGTGATGGGCTGGGCAGCCTCCGCGGCGATCAGCCCCGTCAGCGGGTTGCGGCTGGTGACGAGGGTTAGGCAGGTGGGGCTTCCGGGCAGCAGGGGACGGACCTGGTCGGTGTCGCGGGCATTGTCCAGTACTACCAGCATCCTCTTTCCGCCCAGCAGGCTGCGATAGAGGGATGCCTGCGCTTCCAGTCCCTGCGGAATGCGGTCGGCGGGAATGGCCAGGGCAGCGAGAAATCCGAGGATCGCGTCGGCGGCTGTCATCGGTTGCGCGCTGGGAGCGAACCCCCGCAGGTCCACGTACAGCTGCCCGTCCGGAAACTGGGCGAGGTTCTGTTGCGCCCAGCGAACCGCGAGGGTTGTCTTGCCGATGCCAGCAGCGCCGCCAATCGCCGAGATCACCGCGATAGCGCTAGCCTCCGCGGCGAGGTCCAGCAGGCTGCTCAGTGCCCTGAGCTCGTTGATCCGTCCGGCGAAGTGCGCCGGAGTAGCAGGTAGCTGCCGCGGCACTATCTTGCCGCCGCCCCGGCCGGTGGCGCGGAGACTGGGGTCGGCCCGAAGGATCTTCCCGTGCAGATCCTGTAGTTCGCTGCCCGGGTCCATGCCCAGTTCCTCGACGAGCTTGGTGCGAATCTGGCCGAACGCCGCCAGCGCGTCGGCCTTGCGCCCTGAGCGGTAGCAGGCGAGCATCAACTGGCCTGCCACGCGTTCCCGCAGTGGGTGCTGGAGTGTGAACTGCCGCAGTTCGCCGATCAGCGCCTCGTGCCGCCCCAGGGCCAGGTCAGCCTCAATCCGTTCCTCCCAGGCGGCCACCCGGGCCTCGACTAGGCGTTGGACCTCGCCTGCCTGGTCGTCGTCGTACAGGGTCACATCCGCGAACGGCTCGCCGCGCCACAGTCCCAGCGCTGCGCGCAGACTCCCCGCGGCATGTGCCGCTTCCCCCTGGGCTAGCGCGGCACGTCCCTCGTGGACCAGTCGGTCGAACTCGACGACATCCAGTTCGCCAGGCTCGACCCGGAGCACGTAGCCCGCCGACTCGGTGAGCAAGCGCCGCTCGCCCGCATCGCTCAGCAGGGTCCGTAGCCGCCACACGTAGGTGTGCACCAGATTATGCGCGCTGCCCGCCGGGTGCTCGCCCCAAACCGCGTCAACTAGCCGGGGGATCGTCACCGTCCGATTCGGCGACATCAGCAGCAAGGCCAGCACGGCCCGTTGCCGCGCCGACGCGACCCGCACCGTTTCGCCGCCCACCGCCACCCGCAGTGGTCCCAGAACAGCAAACTCCATGTCCGGCCACCTCCCGCCCGATCCCGGCTGACCGCCGTCTCGACAGCTTAGAGCCTGCGTAGAGGGTCGTCTGACAACATGTTCCCCGCCTGGGAAAAGCCCGCAGGAAAGGCCGCATCAGCGAGGAAGGCGTTACGCAAATTAATCGCGAGAAATGCCGCCGACTGTACGGCCATTCCCGGAGCTGATGGGTCGGCTGGTCGAGGGACCCACAAATCACTGACCGCGAAGGCGGCGAACATCAATGCGGATAGAAACTCTTCAGGACCGTCAACGGTACCCAGCGCAATCCCTGCGGTCATGTCCTGCGGACGGCGTGCGGCAGGCTCCAGATCCGGTCCGGATCTGCGCGATAGGCACACCGGGGCCGCGCCTAGCGCACACGCTTTTCCTGGCTGGAGCGGTGCTGATCCCGGACCTGGAAACGGGCCCGGCCCTAGCCGGTCTCGAAGCCGCCCGATTGCCGGACGTATTCATCTGCTGTCCCGGCCCAGTCGCCGGCCTAGCCGTGGTCGAGTTGATCCGCCTCGTGGCCGTCCGCCGGCCAACATTAGTAGTGGGGCTGCCGCGATGGCGGCACGCTTCCGCTGCCATCGCCGCCGGCGCCGTCGCCTACCTAGTGGAGGACACCCCAGCCAGCGGGCCGGGGCTATCGTCGCTGATCGCCGCGCTGGCCGCACACCGCCACCCTGCGCCAGACCAGATCCGACCTGCGCTCGCCCAGTTGTCTCACCGGGAACGGGAGGCACTGACCTATATTGCGGCCGGATATACCCATAAGCAGGCGGCGCGTCAAATGGCGATCAGCAAAGCAACTGTGGACACCTACGTTCAACGGATCAGGGCCAAGGTGGGCGTTGGCAACAAGGCAGATCTCACCCGCATGGCAATGGTCGAAGCAGACTGCAGGCGGAGCGGGTTCGCGTCGTCTGACCGATTATGCGGGCAGCGGCGAGCGGGCCGCCGGGCAGTCAAGCGTTGACCCGGCACCATGGCCGACATACGTTGACGTCACCGATGCACCGTCCGGTTTGTCGTGTCGTGATGCTGCCGCTGGTACTCGGAGGGAGGTGTTGGCATGGAGCGCTACGAGGACCTTGAGGACACTGCGGTGGGCCTCATCAACCCGGTCGTCAACTGATCCCACGTTCGGCGCGGGCGGCAGCGTGGCACGGAGCGGTGCGTGCTGCCGCCTACGGTCTCGTGCCAGCTTCCCGGGCAGGACGGTTTAGCATGCTCCGTACAGATACCGCTGCGGTCGCGCTGCACCCGCTGATTTACCTGACCGCGGACGCATTGCTGCCGCCGAGCGTGCTGGCTGAGGCGGCATTGTTCGCCGCGACGCAGAGCGATCCGACCGGCTGGCTGCCAGTGCACCGGCCGGGTCGCACGATGCGGGCGCTGCTGATGCGGGCCGGACTGGTGGAGCCGGGTGATCCGCTGATCGGACCAGAGTCGCTAGTCCGCCGCATACCCACCCCGAAAGACGGCGGCAGTGATCCGGCCCGGCTCTTGCGGGCCGCCCGGCTGCTGCGCCAGCTAGGTCGCTTCCAGCACTGCGCCTTGGTACTAGGCCGTATCACTGAGCAGGCGCCGCCGGAGGTACGAGGCTGGCGCGATCTGCTGCTCGCGGAGTGCGGTGGCCGGCCGGCCATAGTGACCTCCGACGCCAGCAGCGAGGTGCTGGGGCTGACTGCCTGCCTGGCCACGCTCGCGTCGTCGTCGTCGTCGTCGTCGTCGCCGCCGCCGTCGGGAGAACTATTCGCCGTCGCCCAGCGCCTCGGCGACCGGCTGCCGGAAGCCTGGCAGCGCGCCCTGGCGCGCGCCCGGATACTAGCGATCCAGTTGGCTCACGGCGGCACCGGTGCGACCGACGAGTTGTGCGCTGACCTCGCCGGTCATCGCGCGGCCGGCGCCGACGACTTCCTGGTGCGCGAAGGCGAGCTCGCACTCAGGCTCGCCGCAGCTGAAAGCCGCCTGTCCGCGTCAGACGCCGCTGCCGCTCATCGGCATGCGCGGGCCGCACTGACTCTCGACCCAGCCGGCGCCGGCAGTCACCTGCTCGCAGCTCGAGCGGCGCTCGCCGCCAGCAACATTGACGAGGCGCGCCGACGATTCCGCAGTGCGGCTCGACTCGGCCTGATGGAACGGCGTGCTGCCCTGTGCGGGCTAGCCGACCTGGCCCTGGCCTCGGCTGACCCGGGCGCCGACGTGGCGCTGCCCGGCGTGGTGGCCGACTTGCTCAGCCACGATCCCTCGGAAGAGACGGACCGATTGCGGGCACTGGTAAACCGAGCAGGTCCGCTGCGCCAGACGATTGCCGCAGACAGCGTCCGCTGGGCAAGCACGGCGCTCGATGCTCAACCGGAGTCGCTCGGCAACGGTCCACCTCCGACCGCTGGTCGCGCGCTGCGGTGCCCGTTACCGCTGGAGCGCTACCGCCCGTTCATTGACCTGCGGCTGCCGGAACACCTCCACCCACAGGACCAGCCACCCGTGGCGATCCATACGCCGCTGATGTCATACGCGGCCGTGACAGGCCGGCGTGAGCCCTGGTTCGAGGAAATCCATCCGCAACGGGCCACCGCCGACCTCTTCCGTCGGGAGATGGAGCGAACCGCCTGGCTCTACGGCTACCAGTCCGGCGGTGTCTCGGCAAACTACGGCGTGTGGCTTCATGCGCCCGACGGCTGTCCCCCGCACCTGCGTGAGATGCTCCTGGGCGCCGCTGACCTCCCGCTGCTAGACCGTGCGCTGCTAGCCCGCCTGGTGTCGGCAATCGGCTTCCAGGTGGCGGCCAGGGACATGCTGCCCGGACCGGAAACGCCGGTAACCAGCCCCGAGAGCGCATACGCGGTGGCCAGCTGGCTCTTCGCCGAGCAGATGCACACGTCCGGGCACGCGGCGGAACTCGACCCGCATTTTCGCAGGCTCTATGCCCAGCTCGGGGACGACCCGCGGTACGCCCGCGGCAGGGTGGTCACCACGATCAACGCCACGGTCAACGCGGCCCGCCGCCGGGAACCCGGCACCATCGCGTTCTGGCGGGCAGAAGGAGAGCGGGTACTCGCCAGATACGTCGCGCTGCCCGAGGTCAATGATTTCCATGCGGCGCTGATGACTAGCCGCTGGTACCGCGCCATGGGATTCCTGCCCTTCCTCACCGGCGATCGCGACCTGCTGCGCTCGGACATGGACCAGTGGCTGGGCATAGCTACGGAGTTGGTCGGATACGACGAGCACACCAAGATAATCGCGGCCGACAACTACTTTCCCGCCGTGGAGACGGCGATCCGCACGCACATTTTTCTCGGCGACAGCGCTACCGCGCTGCAGCTGGTGGAGAAGCTGGCCGCCGAGATCGACCCGATCGATCCCAAGACCTGGCTCACCGCCGGAGAGCTGCGATTCCAGGCAGGCGATGTGACCGGAGCGCGAGACGCGTACTTGCGCGCCGCGCACTTGCAGTTCCCTTACGGACGACTGTCCTGGTTCAACGTCGGCCAGTGCCACGAGCAGCTCGGCGAGTTCGAAGAGGCGGCCGAGAGCTACCGGCGTTCCCTGGCGCACTGGCCAACCGGGGTCACCCCGCTGCGACGATTGCGTGATCTGCAAGCCGCCGGGAAGCTGGCCGCGGATGGCCAGCTGATGATGGCCTGGGCCGCCGGGAGCCTGCGTGGGACAGACTGTAGGCGAACGCGACTTCCGCGCGCTGTGGGCGGGGGCCGGCTTCAGTCAGTTCGCCACCAGGATGACGGCCGTAGCGCTGCCGCTGCTGGCCGTCGCGCACCTGCATGCCAGCCCATTCCAGGTTGGCGTGCTCACCACGCTGAGCACGCTCCCGTTCTTGCTGGTCGGGCTGCCGGCCGGCGCGATCGTGGACCGGGTACGCCAGCGCCGACTACTAATCTGGGCCGACCTGGGACGCGCCGGCCTGGTCGCCTCAGTGGTGGTCGCAGCGCTATTGGGCGGCGCCAGGCTGATCCAGCTGGACTTGGTCGCCTTCGGCGCCGGCGTGCTGGCTGTGTTCTTCGATGTCGCTCAGCAGAGCTACGTCCCTCAGCTACTCGGCCGGGACGGCCTCGTCGCCGGCAACACCCGGCTCACCGCGACAACCTCCGTGGCCCAGATCGCTGGGCCGGCCTTCGCCGGCCTGGCCGTCGGACTGGCAGGCACGTCCGGCACCATGCTCACTATCGCTGCCGGATTCGCCGTCTCGGCCGCTCTCCTCACCCGCATCACCGCCGCCGATACGCACCGGGAACCGGCTGCGCGCCGGCACCTAGCGCGGGAAATCCGCGAAGGCCTGGCCTACGTGTCAGGCGAGCCGCTGCTGCGAGTGATCGCGATCTCCGGCAGCGGATACAACTTCTGCTGCCTGATACTTCAGTCGATGGTGACGGTCAGATTCGTCGCCCAGCTCGGCATGTCCACGGCACTAGCGAGTGTGTACTTCAGCGCCGGCGGGGCCGGCGGAATTCTCGGCGCGATGCTGGCGCGGCACCTGGCCGACCGGATCGGCCGCTACCGACTCATCTGGCTGGCGCTAGTGGCCACCGGCCCGTTCGCTCTGCTCACCCCCCTGGCCCGCGCGCCGAGTGGGTTGTGGCTTGCCGCCGGCGGATACTTCATCGTGTCGGCCGGAGCGATCGCATCGAACGTGGTGCAGGTGAGCCTGCGCCAGGAGATCTGCCCCCCGGAGCTGCGCGGCCGGATGAACGCCACCATGCGCTTCGTGCTCTGGGGATCAATGCCGCTGGGCGGCCTGACCGGCGGCGTGCTAGGCGCCACAGTGGGCGTACCCGCCGCGCTGTGGGTCGGCGCTTGCGGGCTCGTGCTCTCCTGCCTGCCACTGGTCGTATCGCAACTGCGCCGCCCGGTCACGGCAGCTCGATAGTCTGCGCGCGCATCAGTTCGCGCAGCGCGCAGTCGAGAACGGACGGCAGCTCCTGAGTCAGGATCTTGAGCTGGTCCGCGATCAGCAACAGGCCGTGTGTCATCACGGCTGTCCCGTCGAGCTGCGGCGATTCGTCCGGGTCATTGATGCCAAGCGCGCCTGTGAGCGCCCGGACCAATGAATCGCTGTCGAGCAACTCGTACCAGCTCGCAGTAGACCGGACGCAGCTCTCCAACACCTGCTGGGCATCGTCGGAGTCGAGGCCATCCGGGTGCGAGCGCTCGAGCAGGTCTCGCGCCACGGCCCCGAGAAGTACCGCGAGTTGCTCGGGGTCGACGCGGCTGAGGTCGGCGATCGCGGCAGTGAATGCCGCGGCATCGCTGGAACGCGCCGCCGACACCGCGGCGTCGACGGCCAGGGCCATCGCCCTCGCCGGTCCTGGCCAGGACCGGTAACCCCCCGTCATCGAAACCAACCCCCGAAAACTCCGATGTCACGTCTGGCACGGTACCCATGCTGACACGGCGATCCGACAGCAGTTCAGAACGCGCCGGTGCCGTCCGGGGCACCAAGGCCGGACGGCGTTCGCCGCGAGCACGGCACCGTGGGCCCCGCACTGTACTTCGATGTACGATAACGTACACTTACGCTCATGGCATCCATGACGGCATCAGAGGCACGAGCCGCGCTGCCCGACCTGCTAACGCGCGTCGAGGACGGCGAGGAGGTCACGATCACCCGCCACGGCCGGCCTGTCGCCGTCCTCGTCCGCCCCGACGCACTGCGCAGTCGGCGCGCCCAGGCAGCGCTGGACGACGCCGCGCGCATTCACGAGCTGCTCGCCGCCGCAGCCGCGCCAGGAGGCACCGGCATGACCACGCAGCGCGCCGAGGAACTGATCGCCCAGATCCGGGCCGACCGCGACACTCGGTGATGGACTCCTTCGACGCCGACGCGCTGATCTACGCTGCCGTCCCCGGCCACCCACTCGGGCGCCGCGTAGCTAGCCTGTTCACGGCCGCCACCGCCCCGGCGCCGGCCGGCGCCGGCTCGGTCCTGCTCCTGCCGGAAGTGCTCGCCAAGCCACTCCGCGACGGCGCCACCGACGAGATCCGCGTCCTGGCCGGGCTGCTCGCCCGGCTCGACCTGCGACCCGTCGACCGCGCGACCGCGGAACTTGCGACCGCCCTGTCCACCCGGTACCGGCTCCGGGCCGCCGATGCCACCCACCTCGCTACTGCCGTGGGCCTGGGAGCCGACCGGTTCATCACCAACAACAAGCGCGACTTCCCGCGGGCGATCGCGGAGATCAGCATCACCTACCCCGCAGACCTGCCCGACCCCGCCAGCTACGAGTGATGCGGACCGGCGGCGGTGGCGTCATCGGTGACGTCAGCGCTCCAGGACATCCTTTAGGCAGGCCCGTCAGGTGAGTTCGACCAGCGGGAAGGCGCGGTTGCGGCGTGGCGGGACCAGGAAGTTCTGCCGCCGGGTCGCGGTGATGAACCGCTCCAGGCCGTTGTCATCGTCCTTGCCCTGGAGGAACTTTTGCTGCAGGCTCTGCGCCGCCTGAGCGGTGCGCATCCGGGCGAAGAAGTCGGCCGTCGGCACGTAGATCAGGAACTGCAGCTTGAACTGGGCGCCGCCCGCCGGGAGCCTGGCCTGGCCCGGGTAGGGCGTGAAGGCGGGGACGTCCATGCCGTCCAGCCCCGGGCCGTCGGCGCGGATGTGCATCGGGGTGCCGTCCGCCGCGCGTGATATCTGCTGAAGGGCGGCCTCGTGGCCAACCCGGGACTCGCCGGTGAAGGTAGCGTTGATGGTCGCGTTGCCGGGGGTGAATACCCCGGCGCTGTCCTGAGCGCCGGCCGCGGCGGCGTTGACGCCCTGGAAGACGTTGTTGATGAAGGCCGGTCCTCCGCCGTTGGTGTACTGGTCGGAATTGCCCGCGGCCGGTATCCCGTTGCTGGTGCCCAGCTGATTGGATCGGAACATGTACTGGCACCGCTCGGTGAAGGGCTCGCCGTCGGGCCGCCGCGCGTCCTGGCCGGGCGTGTTGTAGAACTGGTACAGGTCTTCGATGTTGTGCGAGAAATGCGCGATGGAGCCATTGTCGAAGTAGCTGCCCGGCACGGCGTCGGTGAGCCTGGCCGACGAGTTCCCCGCGAACGTCGTGATCTCCGGCGGCCCCGCCGCGTTGACCTGCTGGTCGATGAACCCCATCCCCATCGAGGAGTTCGGGTTCATTCGGGGCGCGAACTCGAAGCCGGAACTGTCTGCCATCTTGCGCGGCAGCCCGGCCTGAACGAACTGGATGCGGGGCGTTCCAAACGTTATCAGGCCATTGAAGTTGGGTGACGACACTTTCGCGCCATTGAGATTGTTGCTGCCCTGCAGCCACAGGCTGACGGCCGTCAGGTTGGCTATCGAGTCGCTGCGGAAGTGGAAGAGCATGTCGTTGTTCTCGATCGTC
>Ga0209839_10001297_pt1 | contig 12872 bp, 7 predicted proteins | sample OrgsoiDNA2013050_FD_185800 | JGI IMG/M metagenome (GOLD analysis project Ga0209839, IMG submission 185800) | Permafrost soil microbial communities from the Arctic, to analyse light accelerated degradation of dissolved organic matter (DOM) -... | ecosystem: Environmental > Terrestrial > Soil >... | reverse complement strand
CCGTCAAGGTCGTCTGAGGGCAGCGCTATGCGTGAAAAAGGTGCGTGCCGCCGTAACCGAACAGACCGATCAATCCGATGATGATGAGGTAGATCGCGACAATGTAGTTCAGCAGCCGTGGCACCAGCAGGATCAGTATTCCGGCGATCAGTGCGATCAGCGGCCCGAGGGTGAGATTGATGTTCATCGCTTCCTTCTCCTAGAGGCGTGGGCTCGACGCGATGCGCCGAGGTATTGCGCAGAACGGGTGGTGCCGTGATGCGGCGTGCTTATTTTCGCGGCTGAACGTCTTCAGGCGGGGGCAAGTCGACGAGAAGAAGCGGCTTCAGCGGATCGAAGTCGACCCACTTTCCTTCCTGCCACGTGCCGTCGGTGCGTTCGATGTCGTGGGCGCCTTCGGCGCGCAGCACGTTGACGGCGTCGACACGCTTGGCGAATTCCACCGCTCGGACGGCGACCAGCATGCCGCCGCAACGAGGGCGGGCGCCGTTTGTCGGCGAGCCGTCGATCGCGACCGGCTCGACGACCTCGCCATCGGGTTTGGCGGCCTTGGGCTTTTCTTCCATGTCGCCGAGCGCGCCGACAAGCGACCCGGCGTAGGCTCCCGCGCCGGCTCCGGCAAGCACTGCGGCCGGACCGAGCAACGGCGCGGCGGCGAGTCCGACGCCGATACCGACCGCGCTGCCTACGGCAACACCCTTCATCGCACCGCTCTGCGCGTGCTTCGCGCCGGGCGACGCATCGCGGTCGCCACCGATCGGAAGAGTCGCGTGCTGGCCGGGAGGATTGACAAAAAAAACCGTGACATCCTCGGTGTTGAAACCGCGCCGGTGCAGCGCCGCCACTGCTTCTGCCGCCTGACCATTCTGTTCGAATCGTCCTGCAATGATGGGGGTCATGGAGCGCTCCTCGATGTTTGCACGGTCGTACGCGTGGTGTCCGCCGTCCCGTGCGCGTGGACGATGCAATGGCCGCACCTTCGGCACGGGCGACGCAAGAATTACATCGTCTCGGTAAATCCTGCTGCGTCCGGCGTCGGGTAAGGCGCTGTAGCCAACTCCGAGCAGAAAGCGTGCCGCGCGGCAACCGGTGGCCGGCGCGCGCTGATGCAGGGCTGACGCCGCCCCGCGGCCGGCAACGATCGCCGGCGCGGGACGCGTTCGCGGAAAACGCTACTTCGGGTCGTCGGGCTTCGCCTTGGGCGCTTCGACTTTCGCCGGCTCCGCTTTGGGCTTGGGCTCGGCCGGTCGCGCGACCGGCGGCGCCGGCACGACGGCTGCGGGCGGCCGCACCATCTGCGGCGCGGGTGGCGCTGCCTGAACTGCCGCCGGAGCGCCTTGTGCCGCGGGAGGCGTGGCCTGGAGCACGGGTGTCCTCGGCGCGACCGGCGGCGGTGGCTCGCGTCGCAATTCTGCCGCCGGGGGCGACGGAGCTGGCGGAGGCCTGACCAGGGCCGGCGCGGGCTCACGCCGAAGCTCCGCCGGCGGCGGCGCTGGCGCGGCAGGAGCATTGACCACGGGCGGCGCTTGCGGCGGAGGCGGCTCGCGGCGTAGCTCCACGGGCGCCGGCGCGGGGGCGGCGGGAGGACGCGAGACCGTCGGAGGCGGCATGGGCGCGGGCCGCATTTCCATCGGCTTGGGCGGCTCGGGAGACTTCTGAACCGGCGGCGGGGGCGGCGGCGGAGCCACGCGCACGGCGGCCGGCGGAGCTGGCGGCGGCGCGACGTCTGCTTTCGGGGCCGGACTTCCTGAATCGACGCGGGCCGGTGGCCGCACTTGCACGGACGCAGGCGCTGCCGGTGCTTGCGGGCCGGCAACAGCCGGTCCAGGCTTCGGCGCCAGGGCAGGTGCGGCCGGGGCGGCAGGTGCAACACCGACGGCCGCTGGTTGCGGCGAATTGGTCCGTGGCCTGGCGACGGTCGGTGCCGGCGGCGGCGTTGCCGGCGCAGCAGGCGCGACCAGCTTCACGGCCGGAGCGGTGGGTGCAGCGGTCGCGGGGAGTCTGGGCGCCACGAGCGTTGCGGGATCTGCCGGCCGGCCCGGGTCCTTGGCAAGGTTGGCTTCACGGACATTGAAAGGCGCCGGCGGCGGAGGCGGCGCGACACGCGCGACGACAGGACGCTGCATAGTGGCCGCCGGCGGCCGTCCGACAGGCCTCACACCGGCCGCAGGCGCGGCGCCTGACGGTACCGTTGCTCCGCCCCCGATAACGCTCGCACGAACTGGCGCGATCGCGGCAATCGATGTCACCGGGCCCGCCGCGGCAATTTCGCGCGATAGCGGTACCGACGCCTTGGCGACCGGCCGCGATTGCACGAACACATCGGCGGGCACCGCCGTCACGCCGCCGCGCTGGCCGCGGTTGCGATACACCGCGTTGGGCGCGTCGGGCTTATTGTAGAAGTTGGTGACGTAGACATTGGTCACGTTGGTGTTGCTGACGTTGACATTGGTGAAATAGTTGCGGCTGACGCGGTACGAGGGCCGATACACCTCGCCCGGCGCGAGCGGAAACCATGCGATGCCGCGCGAAGGACCGCCGGATCCGACCGAGACCCGGAAATTGTTGCCGCCGACGAAAGCGACCAGCGCCGGCGCGTATACGGCGCGCCCGCGCACCGGCCCCGGAACCCAGCACCAGCGCTCGCGCGCATAGGCCCAGCGGCCGTAGTGGAACGGCGCAAAGCCCCAGGGCGCATCGTCGACCCAGGTCCAGCCCCAGGGTTCGATCCACGCCCAATGGCCCTGATGGTAGGGCGCCCAATCGCTCGCTACCGAGGTCGGAACCCACACGTTGCCATAGCCCTCGACCACGCTCCAGGTTCCATATTCGTCCAGGTCGGCGTAGCCGATGACGTCCGGCGAGACGTATCGGGCGGCGACCGGATTGTCTTCGCGCCGATCGCGATCGCGCGTCCAGGTGTCGAACGCATCGGCCGGCGGAAGCGCGTCGTACTGGTAGTCGCGAAGCGCGGAGTCGGCGAAGCGATACCACTGTCGAGCGCCGATGGTGTACGCCGCGCCTTCGCCATACGCCGCGCCCTCGCCGCTTCTGACCGCGACGGTCGTCGCCGCGCTCGCCGCGTCGACGTCGATCCGATAATCACCCGGCTGCCGCAGCGAAAACGCGAGCAGAGGCGTATCGACTTCGATCGTCTGGCCCGGATCGAGGCGCCGCACGCGCACGTTGAGCGCACCTTGCTCCAGTTGGAACTGCGCGACGCGATCGTCGAGATTGAGGATCGTGACGCTGGTCTGGCTGCCGAGCCGCACCGCGAGCGCGCCTATCTGCAGCTCGGTGCGCGCGCCATCGTCGGTCCAGACCCTGTCGCCCGTGATCAGCGGCCGATTCGGCGTCGCCGATACCCATTCCTCCTCGCCCGCGGGCGAAAAACTGACCGCCCCATTGATGTTCGCCATTCTCGCGACACGAGCGGGCGGGTCGGCGGCGGCCATGCCGCAGGCGAGCATCGCGGCCAGGCCGACGATCGCCCGGAAAAGCGTCCGATGGATGCGACGATGGATCATCTGGATGGCTCCTTTTTCATTTTTTGGGATCGCGCGCCGTAAGAAATACACGGTTGCACGCAGAGAAGGCGGAACTGGCCGCATTGCCAGGTTCCCGAGCATAAAACATGCCGGTCGAAGCGCCGACGACTGGATCGATTAACGGCCTGCGGGGTCCCGGCGATGACAAGGACTCGATTAGCGCCAACTCACTCCGGCCGGCTTCGACGGCCGGGCGCCCATGTCAGCGCGTCGCGAGGTCCGCGCGAAAACAGCGAACCGGCAGCGTCAATCCGGCGCGTCGTCCGCCGCCTGACAATGCGCGATCCATTGCGCGGTCAGCTTTTCCTGTGTCGCGTTCTGCGACAGTCGGGCGTCGAGCGCCGCGAAATCGACTTCATCGATCGGCTGATCCTGGTTGAAGCACGAAAACACGTAACTCAACTTTCCGCTGACCGGGTCGCGGTGCGGCTGCAGGCATTGCGCGCAGATTTCCTTCATCATGCATTGCATTGGCGAGTTGATCGAGGCGATGCCGCGATGCGCCGGCTTGAGGTGCGGCTTCAGCACCGAGTGGCGTGCCGCGCCGACCGCGGCCATCATCTTGTCGGATCCGATCGCGATCAGGCGGTCGGCATCCGAAAACGCAATCGGCTGCTCGCCCAGCGCTCCCGTCGCGTACGCGCTCATCGCCTGCACGATGTTGCCGACGAAGGTCTTGTCCTGCGGCCGGCCCGGCGCGAATCCGGGACCCTCGTCGCAACACCAGACGACGGCGTCGGACGCAGCCTCGATCTCGGCGACGCGATAGCGGTCGATCATTTTTCGATAGGCGGCGAAATACAACACCTTCGATCCGGCGCCGCGAAATGCCTGGCCGATCGAAAACAGCACGGCGTTGCCGAGCCCGCCTCCGGCCAGCACCACCGTTTCTCCGGGCTCGATCTCGGTGGGAGAGCCGGTGGGCCCCATCAGCACCACCGGCTCGCCCGCCTCGAGCGCGGCACAGAGATTCGACGAGCCGCCCATTTCGAGCACGATGGTGGATACCAGGCCGCGTTCGCGGTCGACCCATGCCCCGGTGAGCGCGATGCCCTCCATGGTCAGCGTGGTGCCTGCGCGCTCGCGCGCAAACGATTCGAAATTCTGCAGCCGATAGAACTGCCCCGGCGCGAATCGGCGCGCCGCCGCTGGCGCTCTGACGACGACCTCGACGATGGTCGGCGTCAGGCGCTCGACGCGCTCCACGGTCGCCCGAAGCTCCTCGTTGAGCAGCGCCACGAACTGATCGTCGCTCACCGCGGACGCGGCCTTGATCCGGCCCAGCATCCGGCTGACGATCGGATAACCCTGCTTCGCGCTGCCCATGGCCTTGACGACGTTTCCGAAAAATGACGGATGCAGATCGCCGAAGTAGCTGATCGCGCGGCCGTCTGCCTCGACCGCGGTCAGCACCGAAACGCGGTCGGGCTTGGCCAGGCCCTTCACCGGAACGACGCGCCCGCCTTGCTCGTCGAGCGCGACGAAATATTTTCCGTCGAGATGGAAATGCGTCGCGTCCTCGCGGGCGAGCACCGTGTTCGGCTGCGTTCCGGCGGCGACGAGCAAGGTGCGCGCCGGCAGCTCCGCTTCGGCGCGATCGCTCGCGGCGCCACCGCTCGCGGAACCCTCCCCATCCGCATCGATCTTCTGCACCGCCACCCGCAGCGCGCGCACGTGGCCATGGTCGTCGACCTCGATCGCGATCGGTGTCAGTCCCTCGGCGAAGCGGATGCCCTCCTCCAGCGCTTTTTCGACCTCCTCGTGATTGAGCGTATACGACGGGCTGTCGATCAGACGGCGGCGATAGGCGATGGTCACTCCGCCCCAACCCTGAAGCAGCTCCAGCACGCGCGGTGCGCGTCGCTCCTTCGCCGCCGCGGCGCGCTCGGCGCGGATCGCGCGCGCGTGGGCGAGATATTCCTGCGCGATGCCGGCTTCGGCGGCGGTCCAGGCGGCTTCGACTGCCGGCGCCCCGCGCTCGATGATGAGCTCCTCGTACCGGGAAAGAAATTTCTCGATCTGCACCGGGTAGTAGGCGAGCGACTCGGTCGCGGTATCGATCGCCGTCAGGCCGCCGCCGATGACCACGATCGGAAGCCGGATCTGCATATTGGCCACCGAATCCGCGCGCGCGGCGCCGGTCAGCTGCAAGGCCATCAGGAAGTCCGATGCGGCGCGAACGCCGTTGGCGAGCCCATTCGGAAGCTCGAGCACGGTCGGTCTCCCGGCGCCGGTCGCCAATGCGATATGGTCGAACCCGATCGCGAACGCCCCTTCGGCGTCGATGGTGCCGCCGAAGCGAACGCCGCCAAACAGCCCGAAGCGCTCGCGGCGCTCGATCAGCAGGCGTATCACCTTGAGGAAGTTCTTGTCCCAACGCACCGTGATGCCGTATTCGGCGACACCGCCGAAGCCGGCCATCACGCGTCGATCGAGCGGCTCATCGAGCGTGGCAATATCGCGGACGGCGTCGAACGGCACGCGATTTCCCAGCGCGGTGACGCCGGACAGCACCGGCGGCAGCGGCTCGATCTTCAAGCCATCGACACCGATCACCGTGTGCCCGTCGTTGAGCAGGTGGTGCGCAAGCGTGAACCCTGCCGGGCCCATGCCGACCACCAGCACCCTCTTACCCGTCGGCTCGGTAGGCACCGGACGGCGAAGATGGAGCGGATTCCATCGCGTCAGCAGGCTGTAGACCTCGAAGCCCCAGGGTAGCGCGAGGACGTCCTTGAGCGTGCGTGTCTCCGACTGCGGAATGTCGACGGGCTCCTGCTTCTGATAGATGCAAGACTTCATGCAGTCGTTGCAGATGCGATGCCCGGTGGCGGCGACCATGGGGTTGTCGACGCAGATCATCGCCAGCGCGCCGATCGCCCAGCCCTCGGCGCGGAGCTTGTGGAATTCCGAAATTTTTTGCTCGAGCGGGCAACCGGCCAGCGTCACGCCGAAAGGAGATTTCTTGAACGGCGCAGCGGAGCCGTCGGCCGGCTTTTTTTCATGCAGTCCCGACGAGCACGAGTCCTTCTGCTGCTCGTGGCACCAGATGCAGTAGTGCGCCTGGTCGAGCGCGCCGACGAGATCGGTGCCCGGATCGGTCAATGCGAAGCCTTCGCGCCGCCGGGTATGGCTTTCGCTCAGGCGAAGCTGTTCGACGCCGTCGCGCGTCTCGCGCTCGACGGGAACAAGCCGCATGTAGTCGAGCTTGCGCGGCGCCTTGAATAGCACACCGGCTTTGTGTAGCGCCTTGCCCTGCGCCGTATGCGCCGCCCAGGCGGCATAGCGCAGCGCGAGATCGATATCGTCCGCGTGCGCCGTTGCGTCGCTCTCCGCCGCGAGACCCCACTCGCCGACGCGATTGGCGAACGCGAGCTCGCCGCGCTGCGTCGTCAGGGGCGCGCCGATTCTCTTTTCGAGCTCGGCGCGCAACGCCGCGCCATCGAAGGTCTCCGCTTCCGCGGCCTTGTACTTGTTCATCGCTTTTCGCTGCACGACTTGGCGCTTGCAAGCGAACAAGGGAGCGAGCTCGTGTTGCGCGGCCTGCAGCGCGGCAACCTCGCGCTCGATGCCGAACAGGCGCGCAAGCCAGTCTTCGACATGCGGCGCGAGCGCAATCAGTAGCTCCGACTCCTGCAACCTGGACAGCAGCGCGGGATCGGCGCGCCCCGCCGCCAGGCGGCCAGCGAGGGCCGCATCGGCGTGCCCGAGCCACGCGACAAATGCGTCATCCGCACGGCGAAGCCCCGCGCAGGAGTACAGGTCGTGAAAAGTCAGTCCGAAACCGGGCTCGAGCATTGCAGGGTCCAGTGGGTAGAACGCCAGTGAGCGCCAATGAGGCACAACAGGCAAACCTTAGATTTTACCTGTCGCAGGCTGTCCGGGGCACCTGCTCATTGCATAAGGATAGAACCGGGGATGGCGAAGTATGACAGTGTTCCCGCAAGCTGCCGTGCGCTGCTCTGGTCATCATTGGTACACGGCGGCAGGCGATGATCTAGACTATGGTCCGGACGAAAAACGTGAAAGCTCGGGAGCACGAATGAAAAGGCATTGCGTACCACTGGCCGGAATCGTCGTTGCCGTGCTGTTGCACGCCGCGGTCGCCTCGGCACAGCCGATCAAGCTCGGCGAGCTCAACAGCTACAAGACGTTCCCGGCATTCCTCGAGCCGTACAAGAAGGGCATGGAAATGGCGGTCGCCGAAATCAACGCTGCGGGAGGCGTGCTCGGCCGGCCGCTGGAGCTCGTCGTCCGCGACGATACCGGCAATCCCGGCGACGCGGTGCGAGTCGCGGAGGAGCTCATCACGCGCGAAAAAGTCGACATGCTGATGGGGACGTTTTCCTCGGCGGTCGGCCTCGCCGTCGCCGACCTCGCGCGACAGCGCAAAGTGCTGTTTCTCGCCTCCGAGCCGCTGACCGACAAGATCGTCTGGGAAAACGGCAACCGGTATACGTTCCGCCTGAGACCGTCGACGTACATGCAGACGGCGATGCTGGTGCCGATCGCGTCCCAGTTGCACAAGCGGCGCTGGGCGATCGTGTATCCCGATTACGAATACGGGAAGTCAGCCACCGACGCGTTCAAGCAGCAGATGATCGCGCGTCAGGCCGCGGGAAGCAGCGGCATCGAGTTCGTCGAGCTCGCGGTCCCGCTCGGCAAGATCGACGCCGGTCCGGTCGTGCAGGCGATGATCGACAGCAAGCCCGATGCGATCTTCTCCTCGCTGTTTGCCGGCGACCTTTCGAAATTCGTGCGCGAGGGGGAGCTGCGTGGCTTGTTCAAGGATCGCCCGGTGTTCAATCTCCTCGGCGGCGAGCCCGAGTATCTCGACCCGCTGAAGGAAGAAGCGCCCTCGGGATGGTATGTGACGGGGTATCCATGGTCGGCAATCGCGACGCCGGCGCACAAGCGCTTCCTCGATGCCTACCAGGCCAAGTACAAGGATTACCCGCGCCAGGGCTCAGTGGTGGGTTACAGCGTGGTCATGAGCGCGGCGGCGGCGATCCGCAAGGCGGGCTCGACCGACACCGCGAAGCTCGTCGCCGCGATGGAAGGACTGAGCGTCGATACGCCGTTCGGCAAAATCACTTATCGAGCGCTGGATCATCAATCGACGATGGGCGCCTATGTCGGGCGCATCGCGGTCAAGGACGGCAAGGGAGTGATGGCCGATTGGCGCTACGCCGACGGCGCAGCGTATCTTCCGGCGGACGACTGGGTGCGCGCGCACCGTCCTGCCAACTGATCCGCGTCCCGCTTTTTTGACCCGGCCGGCGCAAAACGCGCCGATGATCGCGCTGCTGCCATAATTCGCGGGTGACGCTCTCCGCACTGCTGGTCCAGCTCCTCAACGGTCTCGCCGGCGCATCGTCGCTGTTCCTGGTGTCGGCGGGACTGTCGCTGATCTTCGGCGTCACCCGCATCGTCAACTTCGCCCATGGCTCGCTGATGATGCTGGGCGCCTACGGCGCTTACAGCCTGATTGCACATTTCGGCGTCACGCCGCTCGGATACTGGGGCGCGGTCGTCCTCGCGACATTGCTCGTCGCCGCGCTCGGCGCACTCCTCGAGTCGGCGCTGCTGCGAAGGCTCTATGGAGCGCCGGAATTGCTGCAGCTCCTGGCGACCTTCGGCATCGTGCTCATCGTGCAGGATGCGGCGCTCGCGACATGGGGCGCCGAAGACCTCCTCGGACCGCGCGCTCCGGGCTTGTCGGGAACGGTGCAGATTCTGAACAGCGCGATTCCCGCGTACGATTTTCTGCTCATCGCGATCGGCCCACTGGTGCTGCTGGCGCTGTGGTGGCTGCTGGCGCATACGCGCTTCGGCGTGCTGGTGCGTGCGGCGACCGAAAATCGGGTGCTGACCGCGGCGCTCGGCATCAACGAGCGCGTTCTGTTCACGTCGGTGTTCGCGCTCGGCGCGGGCCTCGCCGGACTTGCCGGCGCACTGCAGCTTCCGCACGAGCCGGCAAGCCTCGGCATGGATCTCTCGATCATCGTCGACGCATTCGTGGTGACGGTAATCGGCGGCCTGGGATCGATTCCCGGCGCGTTCATCGCGGCCTTGCTGATCGGCCTTTCCAAGGCGCTGTGCATCGCGCTGGGCACCGTCGAGGTCGGCGGCATGATGATCGCGTTCCCGAAGCTCACTCTGGTGGCCGAATTCCTGATCATGGCGTGCGTGCTCATCGTCCGCCCGCAGGGCCTCTTCGGACGCGCGCCGGATGCCGCATCGAGGGCCGTCGCGACCGAGCATCGAGCCCGGGTGGATCCTCCCCGGCGCGGCACGATGATAGTTGGCGCCGTCGTTTTCGCAGTCATCGCGGCGCTGCCGCTCGTCGCACCCGAATACACGCTGGTCATCGTCGCCGACATCCTCGTGTTCGCCTTGTTCGGCGCCAGCCTTCAGCTCCTGCTCGGCAGCGGAGGGATGATCTCTTTCGGCCACGCGTGCTATTTCGGGCTGGGGGCGTACGCCGCCGCGCTCGCGACGCGCCATGGCGCACCGATGGCAGTCGCCTTCGTCGCCGCGCCGGTCGCAGGGTTTGCCGGCGCCGCGCTCTTCGGATGGCTGTGCGTGCGTCTATCGGGCGTCTATCTCGCCATGCTGAGCCTGAGCTTCGCCCAGATCGTGTGGTCGATCGCGCAACAGTGGGACGCGATCACCGGCGGCTCCAACGGGCTCGTCGGCGTATGGCCTTCCGGCTCGCTCGCGGACCGAAGCAGCTATTTCGAATTCACGCTTGTCTTCGTCGCCGCTGGGCTGGCGCTCCTGATCTGGATCACCCAAACGCCCTTCGGCTACGCCCTGCGCGGCGCGCGCGATTCGCCGCTGCGCGCGCAAGCCGTCGGCATCGACATTCGCAGAACGCAATGGCTCGCGTTCGTTCTCGCGGGCACTTTCGCGGGCTTGTCCGGCGGCTTGTACGCGTTCTCCAAAGGCAGCATCGCGCCGGACACTCTGGCCATTCCACGGTCGATCGACGCCTTGCTGATCGTGCTGCTTGGCGGAATCGACGCGCTTGCCGGGCCACTGATCGGCGCCGCGACCTTTACCTGGCTGCAGGATGTCCTTCCGCGTCACACCGAATTCTGGCGCAGTGTGTTCGGTGCGATCATCCTCACGCTGGTGCTGGCTTTTCCGATGGGCATCGGCGGCGTGGCGGCACGCATGTTCGAGCGTGCGCGAGGGCGATGAGCTCCCCGGGCGCTCCCTTGCTGCGCATCGAGCACCTGTCGAAGGCGTTCGACGGCGTACAGGCGCTGGACGACGTTTCATTCGCCGTCGATGCCGGAGAACTGGTGGCGCTGATCGGGCCGAACGGCGCCGGCAAGACGACGTGCTTCAACATCATCAACGGCCAGCTCGGTGCCGACGCCGGTTCGGTCTGGCTGGCCGGCGAGCGCATCGACGGCTGGCCGCCGCAGCGCATCGCCGTCGCGGGCGTGGGCCGTACGTTTCAGACCGCAGCCACGTTCACGTCGATGACCGCGCGCGAAAATGTGCAGCTCGCCCTGCTCGCCGGCGCACGCGAGTGCGCCGCGCTGAACCGCAGGTTCGCCATCCGTCGCCGCGCCGAAGCCGACGCTCTGCTGGCCCGGGTCGGGGCGGCAGCGCTCGCCGACCGGGATTGCGCATCGCTTGCCTATCCGGATGCAAAACGGGTCGAGCTAGCGATCGCGCTCGCGCAGTCACCGCGCTTGTTGCTCATGGACGAGCCGACGGCCGGAACGGCGCCCCGGGATCGCGGCGCGGTCATGGAGCTCGTGTCGGCACTGGTGCGCGACAGCGGCGTCGCCACGCTCTTCACCGAGCACGATGTCGATGTCGTGTTTCGCTTTGCCGCGCGCGTCATCGTCCTCGATCGCGGCCGGATCATCGCCGACGGCCCGCCTGCGGCGGTCCGCGCCGACGCGCGCGTTCAGGCTGTTTATCTGGGCACCGAAGGATGACCGCCGAGCGCTGGTTTGGCTGCAGCCGTCCGGCGAACACCGGGCGCGGCGAAAACGCTAAACTGTCGCATCCGCCGTAGGGAGGGGCCACGCGTCCCGTCATCCGCGGGAAGATCACAGGCCAGCGTTGCCCCAGGAGGAACCTATGAAAAAAAAGCCGCTGTACAAGCACCTGTACGCGCAAGTGCTGTTTGCGATCGTCTGTGGCGTGCTGCTCGGTCATTTCTACCCCGAGACTGGCGCGGCGATGAAGCCGTTCGGCGACGGTTTCATCAAGCTCATCAAGATGATCATCGCGCCGATCATTTTCTGCACCGTGGTCACCGGCATCGCCGGCATGGAGGACATGAAAAAGGTCGGCCGCGTGGGGGGCAAGGCGCTGCTCTACTTCGAAGCTGTCAGCACGGTGGCGCTGATCATCGGCATCATCGTCGTCAACACGCTCAAGCCTGGCGTCGGGATGAACGTCGACGTCGCCGCGCTGGATACCAAGGCGCTCGCGAGCTACACGACAGCGGCGCATTCGCAGAGCACCGTCGATTTTCTGCTCAATATCATTCCGAATACGGTGATCGATGCCTTCGCCAAAGGCGAGATCCTCCAGGTGCTGCTGTTTTCGGTGCTGTTCGGCTTTGCGCTGTCCTCCGCCGGCGAAACCGGGCGGCCGGTCGTGAGCTTCATCGACAAGGTCGCGCACGCGCTGTTCATCATCGTCGGTTTCATCATGCGGCTCGCGCCGATCGGCGCGTTCGGCGCCATGGCCTTCACCATCGGCAAGTACGGGATCGGTTCGCTGCAGCAGCTTGCCCAGCTCATGGGGGCCTTCTACCTGACCTGCGTGCTCTTCATCGTCGTCGTTCTCGGCTTGATCGCCCGCTGGGCGGGGTTTTCGATCTTCCGCTTCATTGCGTACATCAAGGAGGAGCTGCTGATCGTGCTCGGCACCTCGTCATCGGAGTCGGTCCTCCCCCGGATGATGGCCAAAATGGAGAAGCTCGGCTGCTCGAAGTCCGTCGTCGGGCTGGTCATTCCGACCGGCTATTCGTTCAATCTCGACGGGACGTCCATTTACCTGACGATGGCCGCAATCTTCGTCGCGCAGGCGACCAATACCGATCTCACGCTCATGCAGGAGCTCACCATCCTGAGCGTGCTGCTGCTGACGTCAAAGGGCGCGTCCGGCGTGACGGGCAGCGGGTTCATCGTGCTCGCTGCGACGCTGTCCAGCGTGCCGACCATTCCAGTGGCGGGTCTAGCACTCATACTCGGCATCGATCGCTTCATGTCGGAGGCGCGCGCGCTCACCAACCTCATCGGCAACGGCGTCGCGACCATCGTTGTCTCGAAGTGGGAGCGGGAGCTCGAT
>Ga0209839_10001296_pt1 | contig 12878 bp, 9 predicted proteins | sample OrgsoiDNA2013050_FD_185800 | JGI IMG/M metagenome (GOLD analysis project Ga0209839, IMG submission 185800) | Permafrost soil microbial communities from the Arctic, to analyse light accelerated degradation of dissolved organic matter (DOM) -... | ecosystem: Environmental > Terrestrial > Soil >... | reverse complement strand
TAAGTACAATAAAGTACAACGAAAGAAGTTTGTGATTGTAACTGCTCAGCTGTTCAGAATGGTGTTGTCCGAATCGTAAAATGTGGACTGAAGGTAGTTCTGGACAAGGAACCAAACCCCTCAATCTGGTTCCTGAATGCCCTGCAATCATGCTATTGTAGAGAGTATAACAGAAAAAGTTAGATTATGCACGTGTAGCGATCATGTCTCAAGGTTGTTGCCGGATAGAGCGCATATCGCGAACATGATGCTCTCTGCATTTCTGCTGTTCTTAGTATAACCATACTATTATGAAGATCTGATGAAAATCTTGTCAGATATTTCAATATACCTATGAGTTATTGCTGCTTTGATCCTGTTGGGAAACCCTTTCTCAACAGGATCAAAGCAGCAATAACTCATAGGTATATAGGACTTTTGTAATGCCTAATGTCCAAGCTTCTTCTGCCGCTCCATCTCGCGCAGTTCCACGCGGCGGATCTTGCCCGAGATCGTCTTGGGTAGAGCATCGACGAACTCGATCTCGCGCGGATATTTGTAAGGCGCGGTCTGCTCCTTGACGAATTCCTGGATCTCGCGTGCCAGCTCAGGCGAGGCGGTGTAGCCAGGGGCGAGGATGACATACGCCTTGACAACCTCGCCGCGCATCTCATCAGGGCTGGCGATGACCGCCGACTCGGCGATGGCGGGATACTCTTTGAGCGCGCTCTCGACCTCGAAGGGTCCAATGCGATAGCCCGCGCTGATAATCACATCGTCGGCGCGGCCCACGAACCAGAAATAGCCATCCTCGTCCTGATAGGCGCGATCACCGGTGATGTACCAGTCGCCGCGCACGCAGGCACGCGTCGCATCCGGATTGCGCCAGTACTCCTTGAACATCCATTTGGGACGCTCGGGAGCAATGCGCACGGCGATATCGCCCTCTTTATTGGGTGGCAGCTCTTTCCCATCGTGGTCGATGATGCTGACCTCGAAACCGGGCGAGGGCTTGCCCATCGAACCCGGCTTCACCGGAATCGGTGGGAAGTTGGCACATAGCAGGACGGTCTCAGTCTGCCCATATCCATCTCGTATAGTCATACCTGTAGCCTGTTCCCATATCTTGATCACTTCGGGGTTCAGAGGCTCGCCTGCACCGACGCAGTGCCGCAGCGCCTTTGGAGGATGCGCCTTTAGATAGGCGATGGGCTCGTCGAGAACCATCATGCGATAGGCCGTCGGTGGGCCGCAGAGGGTAGAGATAGGATACTTATTGAGCGTCTCCAATGTCTCGATGGCGCTAAATTTACCGCGCGCATCCTGCATAAACATAGCGGTGCCCATAATCCAGGGACCAAACAGGTTGCTCCACGCTGCCTTTGCCCATCCCATCTCACTGAGATTCCAATGAAGATCGTCTTCGTGCAGGTCGAGCCAGTACTTTCCGGTGATGGTGTGCCCGATGGGATAGCTAGCGTGGGTATGCAGGACCATCTTGGGATAGCCGACGGTGCCGGAGGTGAAGTAGACGAGGCAGGGGTCGTCGCTGCTCGTTTTTGGCCCTGTGTACGTGGGGGATGCCGCCGCAACAATGCTCTCAAAATTGATCCAGTCAGGTAGATCGTGCGCGCTGACCAGAATGGTGTGGCGAATAGTTGGGCTGGTCGCGCGTACCTGGTCGAATTTCTGCGCTCCCTCGTCGTCGGTGACGATGCCTTGCACCTCCGCAACACCGGCGCGGAACTCCAGGTCTTTGGCGGTAAGAAGCGTTGTACAGGGGATCGGCACTGCGCCCATCATCATCAGTCCCAGCGTGGCTTCCCACCACTCGGGGATGCGTGGGAGCATGACCAGCACTCGATCACCCTTTTGAATACCCAGTTCCACGAACGCGTTGGCCGCACGACTGGAGCGCTCGAAAAACTGGGCAAAGGTGATATGGCGCTCTTCGCCATCCTGTCCGATCCAAAGCATCGCCAGCTTGTTGGGATCGCTGGCCCATTTGCCCATCACATCGCTGACAAAGTTAAATTGCGCGGGAACATCGAGGTGGAAACTGCGTCGTTCGGCCTCGTAGTCGGTCATGTTCGGGGTCTTTTGCATCGTCAATGTCCTCTCCTTTGCTGGTGTCTGCTGTCGCGTTCTACAGCGTTGTACTGCAACAACTCTCATCAGTATATCCCAACCAGAAGAGGGCGTCGAGGGTACCGACAATAGTAGGGAGGGGTGCAAGACCCCTCCGGCTCGCAATGAACCCTAACCTGAGATGATTGCGCTCTGTGAGCCGGAGGGGTGCAAGACCCCTCCCTACTAGCTAAGAGGCCGGTTCTACCAGTGGGATGGCAGTGGAGGCGTGACGCTTAGCGTCTGCTCCAGTAGCACCGGATTCTGTTGTGTCTGCTGCACAAACGAAGAGACCTGGGTTTGAGTAAGCTGACCAATCTGGACCGCAGGTCCGAAGCCGCTCTGAATGGAAGTAGCGAGCAGCGTTTTCAGCTGGTTGTTGGAGACGCCCTGGGCCTGGGCGATATCTTTAAGGTGCTTGCTCGCCTGTAACTGCATTGCCAGCTGCCTGTTCGAGATGTTGAGCCCTTGCGCGACCATGAGCTGGATGCTAGAACCATACTGCTTGAGCGGTTGCTCAAACATGCCAGCTGTAGTGGCAGGCATTGTACTGTTTGGCTGATTGCTGGTTGGTTGATTGCCGTTTAGTTGGTTGCTAGTTGTCGTCGTCTTCTGCTGCCCGTTGCCCGTGGCAGCAGGAGCCGCCGGGGTCTGGGTGTTGACTTTCGCGGCGGAAGTTGGTTGTGGAGCCACCTTTGCTGGCTGGTCGGTCTTTGTTGTCCCCTGTATCGTCGTCTGCGCGGGACTGTTCGTAGATGCCTGCGATACCGGTGCGGTACCTGTCGCGGCTGTCTTCGGCAATTTTACTAGTACGGCACCCGCGATAAGTGCCAGAGCAAGCAGCGTAACTCCACTTGCTATGAATACCATGCGTTTCATATTGCGTCTTGCCATGCGTAAAAAACCTCCTATATCGCTCTTTGCTTTTCTGTCACGTACGATGCTTAGCTACAGCACATATACATAACACGAGCAAAGGGAAGGAATTTTTCTGGGCATGCGCAAGTACTATTTCATTATGTTGTAATTTGTTTCACGCGTAAGACCTTTTCATCGAGGATGAGGTTTGCTCCCGTAGGTGTTCGCATCGCTTGATGGCACGGCCTGCAGGGCGACCGCGAGGGTCGCCCCTACAAGAAGGCGAGGAGTTCGACGCCGTGCGTGTCCTTGTAGGGGCGACCCTCGCGGTCGCCCTGGGAGCTACTCTACCGGTGTCGCCGTCGCGGCAGGCTGCTTCACGGTTTTGATTCTGGCCCCCAGCAGGCGCTCAAGCGGCTTCGGATTCTTCTGCCAACGTTTGACCAGGGTCGCCACCTGCTTCTGTGTCAGATCGCCTGAAGCTACGGCAGGCTGCAAGCTGTTCTGGAGCGAGGTCGCGATGAGGTTCTGCAACTGGACCGTCGAGAGGCCCTGCGCGGTCGCGATGGCGCTAAGCGTCTGGCCGGACTTCAATTGTGCCGCGAGCTGCTCGGGTGTAAGCTTCAGTCCCTGTGCCATCTGGGTTCTAATCTCTGGCGCGTACTGCTTCAAAGGTTGGGTATAAGGATTGGGGCGCACCGTCGGGGCGGGCGTGACAGCGGTCGTCGGCGTAGGTGTCGCGCTCGATGCGTCCGCCTGGGAATGGAGAACGAGAAAGATGCCTCCCACGATCAATGCCAGGACCAGGACGATGGCACCGCTGATGATAAGTATTATTCTTCTTGCCATAATCTAAACATGCCTCCTCATCTTACTTCTATGTTTCACTTTATCGTATTTCCTATTAAGCTATCATACATATCAAGTATGGTTTTTCTAGTCGTATCGCTACGTCACAGGATTTCTTGTGACACTGGTAGTATAGAACTCAATCGTGAAGGATCTCTTTCGAAACGTTCAAGATTTGCTCAAGATTGGGCCAGGGAGCGACAAAGCATTGAAATAGCATGTATTTCTGCCTGCATTCTATGCTACTATACAGAAGAAGAATTGCACACGTGGTAGGAGCGTTGGAGATGACGCAGAAGATTTTAATTATCGAGGATGAAGAGGGTATCATTCATCTGCTGAACCTGTATCTCAAGGATGCAGGTTATGATGTTGTGGCGGCGCGTGATGGCGCGGACGGTCTCGCGCTACACGCCCGCGAGCATCCCGATCTTGTGATACTGGATATTATGTTGCCCGCCATCGATGGCTTTGAGGTATGCAGGCGCATGCGTGCCTGGTCGAACACGCCGATTCTGATGCTGACCGCCCGTAGCGGCGAGGATGACCGCATCAACGGCCTGGAACTCGGCGCGGACGACTACCTCGTCAAGCCGTTCAGTCCGCGCGAGCTTGTGAGCCGGGTGCGCGCCATCCTGCGGCGCACGACGGGGCAGGAGGCACCTGAGCAGCGAACGCCGCCAGCAGCCGAGGGACGCGACATTCTGCGTTTTCCCGGCCTGACCGTCGATCTGTTGGCGCGCCGCGTAGAGGTTAAGGGAAGCGAGGTTGCGCTCACTCCAACAGAATTCGACCTGCTGGCACTCCTGGCGAAGTCGCCTGATCGCGTCTTTACACGCGAAATGTTGATGAACAAAGTATGGGGTTATGACTATCTCGGCGATGGTCATACGATCGATGTACATATCAGCGCGCTCCGCAAGAAGATAGAGCTTGATGAGGGGCTGCGTTATATCAAGACGGTCTGGCGCGTCGGCTATCGCTTCGAGGTCAAGACGCGCTCCAGCACATCATCCAGTTGAGGAAACGGCTATGCGTATGCACTGGTGGCAGAGTATTCGTTGGCGTCTGGCGCTTGGTTCGGTAGCGGTCGTCATTTTGGCGACCGCTGTCATGGCGGCCTCGGCTATTCTGGCGATTGCATATTATTACAGTAGTGAGCAACAGCATAGTCTGACTGAAAGCGTGCAAGGGACCGCGCAAAGCCTCAGTGAAAACTACGCGAAGGGCGGAACATTTGCCAGCGCCATCAGCGGCACCTTCCCGACGCGCTCGACGAGCCGGGTGATGGCGAGTAGCGGGACGGTGCGCGATAGCCACGGCGACAATTACCTGTTCCTCGTGTTTAATGATCGTAATCGCCTCGTCTTTCCCACGGCGAGTCAACTGGCCGCGCACAATCCGGCCATATGGACCGCGCTGCTCAAAGCCCTGCGGCGCAATGCACTGAGCGGTGAGAATGCCACTACAGGCAGTATGCGTGCCGCCGTGTTGCAGGCGCAAAATGGTAGCACAATCTCGGGTGAGATCGGCCCCAGGTATCTCGGCCTGTTCCCACGACCGTTTATCGCCGTTCCCATCAGATCAGGGACGGAGGCCAACGCGCCCGTGGTGGGTGTGCTCCTGATGACACCGGTCTCCGCTGCCAACAACACCCTGCCGGATTTTGTTAACGAGGCTGGTCAGGTGGTGCTGCGCACTTCGCTGATCGTTGCTATTCTCGCCGCACTGGCCGCCATCCTCTTCGCGCGCACGATCACCCGTCCGCTCGCGAAGGTGACAGAGGCAACACGAGTGCTGACCTCGGGCGACTACAGCGCCCGCGTCTTAACGCACGCGCCGGGCGAACTGGGCGAACTGGCGCATAACTTTAATGATATGGCGGCGCAATTGCAGCGCGATGTAGAAGAGCTGCGCAAACAGGAATTGTGGCGGCGCGAGCTTATCATGAGTATCACACACGATCTGGCTACTCCGTTGACGGCGATTGCTGGCCTGGGCGATGCGCTGGTCGATGGCGTGAATCAGAGCCGCGAGGATTATGAAGAGACCGGGCGCGTGATTGTGCGCGAGACGTTGCGTCTGCGCCGCCTGGTCAAAGACCTGCACATGATGGCAAAGGTCGAGGCAGGTGCCCTGGAGCCGCAGCGCAGGCCGGTGCGCCTGGCTCCCCTGGTTGATGAAGTGCTGGCTGTCCTCGTAACCGAATTCGAACGCTCCAGCGTCGAGCCGCGCAATATGATCTCTTACAGTCTGCCGACCGCCGATGCCGATCCTGATATGCTCACACGCGTCGTCTCGAACCTCTGCGACAACGCCTTGCAGCACACACCGCCCGGCGGCTCCGTGACCATCGAAGCGCTGCCACAGGCGAACATGCTGGCAGTCTCCGTCACCGATACCGGCAAGGGTATTCCTCCTGAAGCCCTGGAGCGTGTCTTCGAGCGCTTCTTCCGCGCCGATAGCGCCCGCCAATCGCTAACGGGCGGGAGCGGTCTGGGATTGGCGATTGTGCGCGCAATCGTTGAGGCCCACGGTGGGCGCATCTGGGCCGAGAATGTAGCAGGCGCGGGCGCGCGTTTCACCTTTACATTGCCACTCACGCAACAAGCTCCGCCTGTGAGCGAAGAGCCAACGCTGCGCCTGCCGCGTAAGTTCAGGACCCCAGGGGAGCAGGATGTACTACCCTCTACACGTAGCGATGGCACCCCCATCAGCTAAATTTCCGCCGTTTTCTTTAGCGTATGTCTGTTCAGTACCGCTCAGCGCCGCCAGCCTTCACAAGAGGTTTGATGAGGGTGGCTGGCGAGCCGTTCAGAAGAGAGGTGCTGAACAGTTACGAGTGTGGCCTGGTCGTAAGCAGAGAAGGGACCCAAAAGGCGGCATAAAAGCCATATTTGGCTATGTTTGTTCATATCTCTTAAATATAGTGCTATACTTTTGCATTAGCACTGAATATTTTGCCATGTTTGCCGATAAATACTCATAGATGATGAGATGCTAATGCTCTACAGCTACTCGGAGCTTGAATCCTCGCAGGAGTGAGGCGGCTCTCATCCCCTCAGTCCTTTCATGCATCGTTTGTATGAATTATGAGGATACTATCCTGTTACGAAGGACGATTCCATTCCTGCGAGAACAAAGAAGTAAAGAGGATCTTTATGACCGCCAATATAACTTTTATTCATGATCGTCAAGCTGTGAATATTACTACATCGATCGAAGGGGAGTCGCAGGAGCTGGTCGATGTCCTTCAGAAGATTGTGCAAAATACGAGTGCGCTGCTCGATGTGCAAAATTGTTCTGTCGCGCTGCTGGATGATACACAGACAACGCTTGTCACGCTGGCTGCTCTGCAAAAGCATGGGCAGCTGCTGCGCCAGACACGTTTCCGTCTCAACGAAGGCGTCGCGGGGTGGGTGGCCGAGCATCGCGAGGCGCTGATCATCAATGATGTCAGCCTCGATCCGCGCTTCAAGCGCCTGGGTCGCACGCCCATCGGCTCAATTATCTGCGTACCACTGATCGACAAGAACAGCTTTATCGGCACCATCACTGCCAGTAGTTCCGAGACCGACGCGTTCGATGGCAAGAAGGTCAAGCTGCTTTCGATCTTTGCCGAGCAGGCGATGTTGGCAATCACCAATGCGCGTCATGCAGAGATAGCGCTGCGGCAGGCACAACAATTAGAGACGCTCATGCACCTCTCGCGCGACATTACGACAAGTCTGAAGCCCCAGACCCTCTATCGTACTATCCTCTCTGATGTATGTCGCCTGGTGGACTCAGATCTCGCGCTGATCTACCTCTACCGAGAAGGTACGCAGGAACTGTATCCGGTGGCCAAAGTGGATGCCTCGTCCGTCGACCAGGATGAACTCGATCTTTTCATAAAGACGGGCGACGTGCAAGGCGAGCATTTCAGCCTCTACGATACCCGTTCGGTAGCGGCCCTGGCCGCCGTGCATCGCCATCCCATGTTGCATATCCCTGCGCAAAACGAGTTGGACGACACGTCATCTATGGCCGAGCTGGCCGCTCCCTTTGTCTCTAAAGGAACGCTCTATGGAGTGCTCTCTCTGAAACGGGCGCGCCCGTTCGATAGTGAGGAGTTGCGCCTGGTCCGCAACCTGAGCCATATGGCGGCGGCGGCGCTGGAAAACGCAGTGCTCTTCCAGGAGGTACGTACCGACCAGGAGCAACTGCGCGCCATTCTTACCTTCAGTTCCGACGGCATCGCGCTCCTCGGCGCGAATAACTGCTTCGTCGAGGTCAACGCCGCCTTTGCACGCATCTTCGGCCTGGAGCAAGAACAGATTGTGGGCATGGAATGTATTGAGCTGCTTGGTTGCGGCGAAGATGAGGGGACAGAGACTAGCCTCGGCATCTGTATGGTGCAGAAGGCGCTGCAAACGGAGCAGGCGTTGCCGTATACCGAGATTGATCTGACGATCCAGGGCACACCGCGCTCGATGGGCCTGAGTATCACGCCCATCGAGAGCACAGAGAAAACCCTTTGCCTGTTCGCGCGCGATGTCACCTCGATCCGCGACGCCACGCGCATGAAGGCCAATTTCCTCTCCATGATTACCCATGAACTGCGCTCGCCTCTCAACGCGATCAACGGCTACCTGGACCTGGCCCTGGGAGGCATCGGCGGCGAGCTGAACGATCAGCATCGCGAGTTTATGCAGCGCGCGCGGGCTGGCAGTGAGCACCTCTACGCGCTGATCGAAGACCTGTTGCTGGCATCGCGTGCCGACTCGGGCCAGTTGCGCATGAGCCGCGAGATCATCTATCTGCAGGATGTCATCGTCAACGCGGTCGAAGAGCTGGAGTTGAACGCGCGCGACCAGGGTGTCAGCATAGAGGTAGAGATCGCCAAAGATTTTCCACGCCTGTATGCCGACGCGGTACGATTGCAACAGGTGCTGCGCAATCTGATCAGCAACGCCCTGCGCTCTACGCCAGCGGGTGGTCAGGTCACGATCCTGGCGCGTGTCGAAACGGACCCCGACGCGTCCGCTGACGACAAGGCACCCTTGGTCAATCTACAGGTCAGAGATACCGGCAGCGGCATCGCGCCCGAGTACCACGAGCGCATCTTCGAGCGCTTCTACCAGGTTCCCGGCAACACCAGTGCGCGTGGCGGTCAGGGTCTGGGCCTGCCGATGGTGAAAATGATCGTCGAACTGCATGGAGGGTACGTAACCGTAGAAAGCGCGCCTGGGCAGGGGAGCACCTTCACCTGCATCCTGCCCTGCCTGCTCTCATAAATCAGCGCCTGCGGCGCTTCGCAAGGGTTTAAGGGTGTCTGGCGCGGTGGTGGCCCCAGGCCGCCACCGCGCCAGACACCCTTAAACTTCTGTGAGCCGCGTAGCGCGCGGAGCCACGATGAGTCAGGAAAGGCATCAGGAACAGGCACCACGCGGAGCATAATAGGAATTTTGGGCGGGGAACCAGAGATATCTGCAATTGTATCTTCATAACCCTTGACGCGTCAAAGAATGCGTGCTATGCTCATTTTATCCCAACATGTTCCTTGCTACTAGAACAGCCAGGAATGGAACTCGGTAATGTAAGCTTGTACAGGAGAAGGAGACAGACTGTGGGTATGCTACGGGTTATGTCCCGTCGTGGTGACGACCGGATCATCTGGGATGCGCAGAAGGCGGGAACAAATGATCCCGAAGCCGTGGCGGCAGTTCGCGAAGCCGAACGGATCTTTAACGAAGAGCGTATGAAGGGGGCAACTACCTTTAAAGTAGAGCCAGGAAAACCTGTAGAACGCATCGAGAAGTTTGATCGGACCGCTGAGCAGATCGTCATTGTACCGCGTGTCGTAGGTGGGTGAGGCCAGCCATGTTGGAAACACTGAGTTTATTTCTCGGTATCTGGCTGCTGTTCCTCTTACTGGCGATCTACTACCTTTCTCAGTCTCCGGACGGAGGCGTAGGTCGTTTCCGAGAGTCGGTTAGCGAGCATCTCTCTGCTGAGAGCCGGGCCAAGGCGCTTCTACGCGAAATGCTTTCCGAGAACCAGTATCAGCAACTGATCAAGTTTGGCTATCTTGAAGTATTGAGTCCTTCTATAGACAATCGTACCTACCGCATTCCCGGCTCCGGGGGACTGGTGAAGGTCTACGAGCGAGGCTGCGCGGTTATGGAATTGTGCTTACAGCCCGCCGAGCCGTTGCCCGATGGCGATGTTGTGGTAATGCACAAACTGATGATTGAGGGTAACGAGCAGGAGTATCTGCAGAAGGCGAACCACTTCGCTCCCGGCATTATCTCCCTACGCTGCCAACATCTCTAGAAATTCTTCAGCTTAAAACAGATGAGCAGGTGCAATATTAGAGAAATATCGCACCTGTTCCTTTCGTTTGCTTCATGAGTTATCCCGGTAACTCATGAAGCAAGGGGCTGAGGGTGTTTGGCGCGGTGATGGCCCGAGGTCGCCACCATGTCAAACAATGCTGCGAACCGCGCCGTTGCGGCGTTAGAAGGCACCCGCTCCGTTTGGCGTGCCCAGTCCCGCCGGGCCATTGTAGCCGGGGCCGGCAGTACACAGGTAGGCAGGCGAGCAGGAGCCGTTGCTGCCTTCAATGACAGGATTCAAGTTCGCCGTATGACTGTAGAGGTACGAGGCATTAATCTTTGTCGCATTACCAGCCAGAGCAAAGGTGCTGGCAACGATTGGCGAAGACGCGCTGGTGCCCCCATAGACGGCCCAGCCCCCGCCACCATACGTGTTGTAGACCGCGACGCCCGTGGCGGGATCAGCCACAGCGGAGACATCGGCCACGGTCCTGTTGGAACAGCCCTGGTCTTGCTGCCAGTCGGGTTTACTGACATACTGGCTGCACCCGCTGCCGGAGCCATTCCAGACGACCTCGTTCCAGCCACGCGTGTTCTCGGCGCGGCTCAGCGATGTGCCACCGACCGCGACGACGCTCTGGAATGCGGCTGGCAACTGCACACCGTAGCCATTGTCACCGGAACTGGCGGTAATGATCACGCCTGGATGATTATAGTAGTGAGCAACCGATTGGGCGGACTGACCATCTTCCTGACCACCGTAGCTATTGCTGATCACGTTTGCGCCCAGGCGGACGGCTGTCGTGACGGCTGTACCCAGGTCATTGAATGACGAGCTGCTCGCTTCGACCAGGAGAATGTGACAGTTGGGACAGATCGCACTGACCATATCCAGATCAAGCGCTATCTCGCCGGACCAGTCCTGATCAGCTTTAGGATAGTGAGTGCTGCCGAATTGGTTCACTCTTTTGAAACAGTGATTGGCGCTCGTGCAGGCTGGCAGACCGAACATTGAGCGATAAGCACGCATATTGGCTTCGGCGTACGGATCATTGTACGCATCAACGATGGCAACGTTCTGGCCCTTGCCTGCCGTGGCTGAAGGCAATCCATACGCGCTCTGCAGGTCGCTCGGCGTCAATCCATCAGGAGCATTGCCCACCACGCGGACGTTCCCGATCTCGTGCGTGTGCGCGAGCAACGACCAGAAGCCTGCATTGGCGACACGGATATCACTCTTGCTGATAATCACCTCCGGGCAACCACCCTGTTGCGCCTGCACCTTCAACACAGAGGAGCCACTATGCAAAAACGTCAGTTGATATTGGGCGGTCAGGTACAAGGGACAAACTTTCCGCGCCGATCGCTTTGGCAGGGCGAGCACTGTATGATAAATGTCTCGCACCAGTTGCGCCTGGGTGACGTTGCCTTGCTCGCCGCCAGTACCAGATGAGCCCCGCACGATCTCCAACACGTTTGGCTCTTTGCCTGCAGCAGAGGCAAAAGAGGAGGATAAAATAAACCCTGTAGTCAGTGTTGTTGTCATCAACAGGAGTAGTAACAAGTGTCTTGCTTTCATCGCGTTTTCCTTTGTTCTCAGAATATGCCAGCTTCTACTATTCTGACAGGTACATATTCTTGTTCCGCTTCATAACATGCAATGGCGTATCTCTATTTAAAGGGTAACTCTGTAAACAAACACAACAATTGGAGATGCAGAGATGAAGCAAAAGAAAGATGACTCATCTTCCTTATCAAGGCAAGATGAGTCATCTTTCTTTAATGCAGATCGGTGTTAGAAGGCCCTGGTTCCGTTCGGCGTTCCCAGTCCGGTTGGGCCATCATAACCTACGTTAGAAGTGCAGAGGTAGCTGTGGGTACATGTCCCATTCTTGCCATGCCTGATATCATGCAAGTCTGCCGCGTGGCTGTACAGGTAAGCGCCATTGATCTTCGCGGCGTTTCCGGCCAGCGCGTAGACACCGGCGATAATGGGTGCCGCTGCACTTGTGCCACCATCAATAGACCAGTTGCTATAGCTCTGATAGGAATTGTAGACGGCGACTCCGGTATCAGGATCAGCGACGGCGGCGACATCGGCCACGGTTCTGTTATGACACAGGCTGTCCTTCTGCCATGTTGGCTTCTTGACATATTGACTGCAGCCACTACCAGACCCGCCCCACGCGGTTTCAATCCAACCATGCGAGCCGCTGGCGCGACTTAGTGAGGTTCCTCCGACAGCGATCACGCTATTAAACGCCGCCGGGAGTTGAACGCCGTAGCCAGTGTCGCCAGAGCTGGCAGTGATAGCCACACCAGCATGATTGTAGTCGCTTGCCAGGGCGATTGCGTCGGAACTGTTCTCCTGACCACCATAACTGTTGCTGATCTCGGTTGCGCCCAGTCGGACCGCCGTGTTGACCGCATTCCCCAGATCCTTGAAAGAATCGCTATTAGCCTCGACCAGGAGAATATGACTATGGGGTGCGATAGCGCTGACCATATCCAGATCGAGCGCGATCTCACCAGTCCAGCCTGCATCGGTGCTCGGATAGTGTGTGTTGCCGCGCTGATCCACTTTTTTGAAGCAGTGATTAGCTCTCGTGCAGGGTGGTAGACCGAATGTGGAACGATAGACAGCCAGATCAGCCTCGGCCTTTGGATCATCATAGGCATCAACGATGGCGATGGTCTGGCCCTTGCCCGCCGTGCTTGATGGCAGGTGATACGCGTGTTGCAGATCGT
>Ga0209839_10001295_pt1 | contig 12888 bp, 10 predicted proteins | sample OrgsoiDNA2013050_FD_185800 | JGI IMG/M metagenome (GOLD analysis project Ga0209839, IMG submission 185800) | Permafrost soil microbial communities from the Arctic, to analyse light accelerated degradation of dissolved organic matter (DOM) -... | ecosystem: Environmental > Terrestrial > Soil >... | reverse complement strand
GGGCGTACCGGGAAACCCTGACCCGGGCGCGGCCCGACGTGCTGGTGATGGTTGGCTCGGACCACTTCCACCAGCTCTGGCTGGACAACATGCCGCAGTTCCTGGTGGGCAAGGCGCCGTTCTACGACGCCAACTACTACAACGAGGAACGCGAATTCGGCCTGCCCCGGCTGCTGCTCAAGGGCCACGAGGAGCTGTCCGCGCACATCCTGCGCGAGGGCATCGACGCGGGCTTCGACCTCGCGTTCTCCAACGAGCTCCGGGTGGACCACTCCATCACGTGCCCGATCTTCACGGTGCGCCCCGGCAACGACCTGCCGATCGTGCCGGTGTACACGAACATCTTCGCGCCACCGCTCCCCCGGCCCGAGCGGTTCGTCAAGCTCGGCCGCGCCCTGCGCGACATCATCGACGCCTGGCCCAGCGACCTGCGCGTGGCCCTGATCGGGACCGGGCACCTGTCGCTGGAGCTCGGCGGGCCGCGGCAGTTCGGCGAGCACGGGCCCGATCCGGACTTCGACGCCCAGGCCGTGCAGTGGATCGCGAACGGCGACATCGATGGCTGCCTGGCCAGCGTGACACTGGATAGCCTGCACGCGCCGGGCAACGCCGCCCACGGCTTCATGGACTTCATGCTGATGATGGGGGCAGCCGGCTACAGCAAGGCCGACTACGTGGACAGCCTCGACCTGTTCCACACCATGGAGGCCTACTTCACCTGGTACCCGAACGGGGCGAGCGGATGAGCAAGGGCGGCGGCCTGATAAACGGCTACGGCCTGATAAACGGCTACGGCGAGGTGAGCGGATGAGCAAGTACCTGATCGACAAGTTCCTGTTCACCATCGACCGCGACCCGGAACTGGTCGAGCGGTACCGCTGCGATCCGGCGGCCACGGTGGAGTGGTGGGAGACCGAAAAGGCGAACCAGATCCTCAACTGCATCTCCGGCGAAGCGTCCACCTGGCTGTCGTTCACCGAGGAGGAGCGCGACGCGCTGTCGGTGCACGACCACGTGGCCCTGTTCCAGCTGGGCGCCCATCCGTTCCTGACCCTCACTTTGTGGATCGCGATGTTCGAGCGGGACTACCCCGAGCCGCTGGGGATGCAGCGCGACTTCGCAACGCGGCTCGCCCACTTCAACCTCCCCTACCCCGACATCACCACCTGAGCGGACTGAGGGCGTTCAGGCGGAAGACTCGGGTGAGAGGGCGCCGGGGCCGGAGGGGGTATCGGGGCGGAGGCCGGCGATGTGGCGGCGGGTCTTCTGGCCGGCCAGCCTCATCTCAGCTCTTGACGGATGACCGCGATCGCTCATAATTGTGCGAAGATGCGCTAGTTCGTGTCATTGATGTGTAAGCGTGAAACTTCATGGTGCCGGGACCGCAAGGCGGCCTGATCCCGAGGGAGGCCCGATGGGAGCTGGACATCGGCGGGGCCGGCGCCCGGGGCGGCGGAATGGGGCCCGCGCGGCGGTGGCCGGGCTGGCGGCGGTGCTGGGCCTGGCGGCGCAGGGGGCAGGCCCGGCGTTCGGGGCGCGGATGGCCCAGGGGGCAGGCGCGGCCCAGGGTGAGGGGATAGCCCAGGGGGCAGGCCGGGTGAATCCTTATCCTTCTGTGGGGCGGGGGACGCACTTTCTGAACGACGCGTCTCTGCTCGGGGCCACGGACGAAAAGGCCTGGTACGAGGCCAACATTCCGTTCCTCGACGTGCCCGACCCGGCCATCCAGGACACCTACTACTACCGCTGGCGGGTGTGGAAGGAACACGTGCGGCCGACCGGAACGGCCAACGGCAGCGTCCTGACCGAGTTCTTCGGGTACCCGGGTTACGCGGCCCCGTTCGGCGCGATCAACGCGTCGTCGGACCAGCAGATCGACGAAGGGCGCTGGCTGCGCGACCAGCAGCCGGTCGAGGACGACATCCGGTACTGGCTCCAGGGCGCCGGGGCCGGGCCCAAGCCGGCCACCGACCAGGACAACGCGAACACCGCGGACTGGGCGCACGAGTACAGCATCTGGCTGGCCAGCTCGGTGCTGTGGCAGGCGGAGGTGACCGGCGACACGGCGGCGGCCGAGGCGCTGCTGCCGGAGCTGGAACGCCAGTATCAGGGGTGGAGCGGGCAGTACGACGCCCAGCTCGGGCTGTACTGGCAGGTCCCGGTGTGGGACGGGATGGAGTACTCCGCCTCGTCGTACGAGACCGATCCGGCCGACCCGTACCACGGCGGCGCCGGGTACCGGCCCACGATCAACGCCTACCAGTACGGCGACGCCACGGCGATCGCGGAATTGGCCGCGCTGGCCGGCCAGCGGGACGTCGCGGCCAGCTACACGGGCCAGGCCGCCGCGCTCAGGGCCAGCATGCAGAAGTGGCTGTGGGATCCGGGCCGGCAGTTCTTCTACGCGATGGGCCGGGACGGCAATCCGGGCCACGCGCTGCTGTCGGCCCGGGAGGAGATCGGCTTCGTGCCGTGGATGTTCGGCATGCCGTCGCCGGCCGACTCGGCGGCCTGGGCGCAGCTGACCGGCGCCCAGGGGTTCGCCGCGCCCTATGGCCCGACCACGGTGGAGCAGCGCAGCCACTGGTTCATGTACCAGGCCGCCCAGGGCTGCTGCCGGTGGGACGGACCGAGCTGGCCGTTCGCCACGTCACAGACCCTCACCGGGCTGGCCAACCTGCTCGACGACTACCCGGCGCAGTCCTACGTCACGGCCGCCGATTACGCCGCCCTGCTGCACACCTACGCCGTCACGCAGCAGCAGAACGGGGCCCCGCACGTCGGGCAGGCGCACGACCCGGCCCAGCCGGACTGGATCTACGACGCCACCGACTACAACCACTCCACCTTCAACGACCTGGTCATCTCGGGCCTCATCGGGCTGCGCCCGCAGCTCGGCAGCACGCTGACGATCAAGCCGCTGATCCCGGCGAGCTGGAACTACTTCGCGCTGGAGAACGTGCCGTACCACGGCCACAACGTCACGGTGCTGTGGGACCGGACGGGCGCGCGCTACCACCAGGGACCCGGCCTGCACGTATACGTCGACGGCCGCCAGGTGGCCAGCGCACCGGACGTGCGGGCGGTGCACGTACCGCTGAACGGCCCCGGATCCGGCTCCCAGCCCGCGGCCGGGTTCGCGGATCTGGCGGCCAACGTGTACTCCCAGGGCAGCCCGCAGGCGTTCGCCTCGGCCAGCGGCCCTGGCACCGCGGCGGCCGACGCCACCGACGGGCAGGTGATCTACGCCGACAGCGCCCAGGCGTCGCAGTGGACCGACTGCACGGCGTCCGGCGCACCGGCCCCGGCCGGTACCGCCAGCGACCTCGGCGTGGACTTCGGGGCCGCGGCCCCGGTGACCGAGGTGCGCCTGTCCACCTGGGCCACTACCGGCCAAGGCGGTGACGTGGCCGCGCCCGCCGGATACCGGGTGCAATACCTCGGCCCGGACGGCTGGGCGGACGTCCCTGGGCAACGGCTGACACCGGCGGCGCCGGCCGCCAATGCCCTCAACGTGGTCACCTTCCCGGCCGTGACCACCAGCCAGCTCCGGGTCACGATGACCGACCAGCCGGGTCATTGCAGCGGGGTGACCGAACTGGAGGCGGGCGGGCCGCAGCAGTCCGGGGCCCGGCTATGGATCGGGGGCCCGACGGCTACGACCCTCTCGCTTACCGAAGGCCAGGCCAGCACGGTGACGACGGCGTACTGGCCGGCGCCCAGCGGGGCTGGCGGGGCTGGCGGGGCTGGCGGGGCTGGCGGAGTGACTGTGCACCTGGCCGCGCCCGCAGGCTGGTCCGTTAAAGAAATTCACCATGGCGGGAGCGGGACGGCGACCTGGTCGGTGACACCTGGGCCCGGCGCCGCGCCGGGCGAGCAGACGGCGCTCTACGCTTACGCCACGAGGGGATCCCGGATCGTGGCGTACGGGCGGGTGCCGGTGACCGTGGCCTACTCCCCCGCCGCCTACACCAGCCAGATCGACGACCACTTCAGCACCAGCGACCTGTCCGGTTACGCGCAGGTCCAGTCGTCGGTGACGGCCGGCACCGGCGAGGCCGCACCGCAGTGGACCGCCGGCGGCGGTCAGGCGGCGGCGGCGGCCGCGCAGCCGTGGTTCGGGTTCCTGGTCTCCCCCATCGCTCCCGCCAGCCCCGCGGCCACCGCCGTGGTGGACGTGAAAGCGCTGGACAGCGGGGCCGTCAACCACAGCAGTGGCGTGTTCGCCGGCCTGGTCAGGGACCCCGGAAACTACATCATGGTCTGGTACAACAGCTACTACCACACGTCGGGTGAGGACCTCGTGCTGAACGGGGTGCTGCAGCCCCCCGGGTTCCCGGTGGCGTGCTGCGCCAGCGTGACGCTGCAGCCCGGCGACCGGTTCGCGTTCGCGCTGGACGGCAACACGGTCACGTCGTACTACCAGCCGGGCGGCAGCGGGCCGTGGACGGAGCTGGAGTCGACGTCGGTCGCGCCGCTGCTGGACCTGACCGATCCGGCCACGCTCGCGCAGTACCACTTCGCGTTCGGCCTGCGCGGGGACAGCGGGGCGATGGCGGTCAGCCGGCTGTGGGCGGGCTCGGCGCCGGGCGGCTCGTTCGCAGCCCGTCGCGCTGGCGGGTGAGGAACGACCGCTCCGCGCCGTTGGCCGCGCGTGCGATGGCCGCGTCGTAGGCCGCGGCGGCGTCGGCCGGGCGGCCGATCCGGCGGAGCATATCCGCGCGGGTCGCGTGGAACAGGTGGTAATCGTCCAGCTCCAGCTGGTCGAGCAGGCCGAGGGCCACGCCCGGGCCGTGCACCTCGGCGACCGCGACGCAGCGGTTGAGCGCCACGACCGGCGTCGGCGTGATCGCGGCGAGCTGATCGTAGAGCGCGAGAATCTGCCGCCAGTCGGTGGCGGTAGCACCCGGCGCGTCCGCGTGCACCGCGTTGATGGCCGCCTGCAGCTGGTAGGGCCCCGGCTGGTTACGGCGCAGGCACGCACGCACCAGGTCGTGGCCCTCGGCGATCATGGCCCGGTCCCATCGGCGGCGATCCTGGTCGGCCAGCCGGATCAGGGACCCGTCAGCCGCGGTGCGGGCCGGGCGGCGCGCCTCGGTCAGCAGCAGCAGCGCCAGCAGGCCCAGCGTCTCTGGCTCGTCCGGCATCAGCTCGGCCAGCAACCGGGCCAGCCGGATGGCCTCGGTGCACAGCCCGGAACGGATCAGCGCTTCCCCCGCCGAGGCCGTGTGTCCCTCGTTGAAGACCAGATAGACGACGGCGAGCACGAACGGCAGCCGGGCGGTCAGCTCCGCGTCGCGGGGCACCCGGTAGGGGATCTTCGCGTCGCGGATCTTCCGCTTGGCCCGGACCAGCCGCTGGGCGACGGTCGCCTCGGGGGCCAGAAAGGCGCGCGCGATCTCCGGGGTCTGCAGCCCCGCGACCAGCCGGAGGGTGAGCGCAAGCTGCGCTTCGGCGCCAAGCGCGGGATGGCAGCAGGTAAAGATGAGCCGTAGCCGGTCATCGGGCACTGGTCCCACCTCCGCTGGGCTGGCTGCCCCCAGGCCGTCCGCGGACGAAGGGCCCGAAGGGCCCGAAGGGCTGGTCTGAAGACGGAGCAGGGCGGCCTGGGCCTCCCGCCCGTACCGGGTCGATTCGCGGCGCAGCCGGTCCAGGGCCTTGTTCCGCGCGGTCGTCACGATCCAGCCGCCCGGGTTGGGCGGCACTCCTGTCTCCGCCCACCGCTGCGCGGCGACGGTGAAGGCTTCCTGGACCGCCTCTTCGGCGAGGTCGATATCGCCGAAGAGACGGATCAGGGTGGCCACGGCACGCCCGGAGCTTTCCCGGTAGGCGCGCTCGAGGGCCGTGTTATCGGGGGCCGGCACGGCTCAGGCCTCCGGCATCTCCTGGAACGGCCGGACCTCGACGGGGGCGGCGCAGGCGACGGTCGCTTTGCGGGCCCACTCCAGCGCCACGTCCAGGTCGGGAACGTCGATGATCCAGAACCCGCCGAGCTGTTCCTTCGTCTCGGCGAACGGGCCATCGGTGGTGACGACCTGGCCGCCCTGGGCGCGGACCACGGTCGCCGAGGACGGCGGCTGGAGACCACCGGCGAACACCCAGATCCCGGACGACTGGAGCTCGCTGTTGAGCGCGTCGACGTCCTTATACGCCCGCTGCATCTGCTCCTCGGAAGGCATCGGCTCTCCCTCGACACTGTGCACGGCGAGGAGATACTGCGTCATGGTCGTTCTCCCTTCGGCGGGGCGTGCCTTTCTGGCCGCCTCTCACCCTCATCACGAAAGAAGGTGGCCGGAATCGACACTTGCGGGAAAAAGAAATTCATCGTGCCGAACGGACCGTGCTGGCCCCGTCACACACATCGACCGTAATACGGTTATGGGCGGCGTATCGGCAATCAGGAAGCGGGACGGATGACTGACAGCTTCACCGGGGAGCTCTGGCGGGGCATCACCGGCATCTACGAGGCCATTCTTAAGCACCCCTTCCTCACCGGGCTGGCCGACGGCACCCTGCCGGACGAGGCGTTCGCCTTCTACGTCGTCCAGGACTCGCTGTACCTGGAACAATACGGGCACACACTCGCCGCGATCGCCAGCCGGGCCCCGGACGCCAGCGAGACCGAGATGTTCGCCCGGCACTTCGTCGGCGTGGTCGCCGTGGAACAGCACCTGCATGACGAGCTGCTTGGTGAACTGGGCATCGATCCCGCCACGGCGGACGTGGCCGAGATGGCGCCCACCACCCTGGCCTTCACTAGCTATCTCCTGGCCGCCGCGCGGGGCGGCTCTTACGCCGAGGCGATCGCCGCGGTCCTGCCGGCCTACTGGATCTACTGGGAGGTCGGCAAGGAACTGCGGCGCCGCGGGTCATCGGATCCGCGCTTCCAGCGGTGGATCGACACCTACAGCGGCGCGGCCTACGGCGAGTACGTCCAGGAGATACTCAACCTCACGAACCGGCTGGGCGACGGCCTGGCCGAGGCCGAGCGCGCGCGCCTGCACTGGTACTTCCGGGCCAGCAGCCGCTACGAGTGGATGTTCTGGGACATGGGCTTCCGGATGGAAAGCTGGCCGATCTCGCTCTGACCGGCCGCGCTAGGGAGCCGGGATCTCGCCTGAACCGCGCGGGACGAGGCTGACGGGCACGACGTGGGCCTGCACGTCCGAGGTATCGCCGTCGATCCGGCGGAACAGGATCCGGGCGGCCAGGGCGCCTATCTTCACCACATCCTGGGCCACCACGGTGACCGGCGGATCCAGCATGTCCGCCAGCGGCACGTCGTCGAAGCCGACCAGCGCCGTACGGTGCTGGACGCCACAGGCCCGCAGCGCGCGGACCGTGCCGACGGTGATCAGGTTCTGGCCGCTGAACAGCGCCGTCGGGGGCTCGGGCCCCCTGAGCAGGCGGATGACGGCGGCCTCGGCCGCCCCGGTGGTGTGCAGGTCATGCAGGACCAGCGACGGATCTTCGGGCAGCCCGGCGAAGCGGAGCGTGTCACGGTATCCCGCATAGCGTTCCCGGGCGGTCGCGATCGAGGTCAGGTCGCCGAGAAAGGCGATCCGCCGGTGGCCGTGATCGATTAGGTGCTTGACGGCCATGATCGCGCCGTGCCGGTCGTCGGCCTGGACGCTGTCGGCGGGTAGCAGCGCGGGCGGCCGGTCCACGAAAACGACCGCCACGCCCATGTCCTGCTCGTCACGCAGGTAGCTGTGGTCGCGCCCGGCCGGGGCGATGATCAGGCCATCAACCCGCCGCGCGACCAGGCTGGCGGCGAGTTCCCGCTCGCGATCCGGGTCCTCGTCCAGACTGCCGGCCAGCAGGCCCACCCCACGCTCCCGCGCCACGTCCTCCACCGCGCGGTAGATGGCCGACGAGTACGGGTTGCTGACGTCCTCCAGCATGAGTCCGATCATGAACGACCGGCGGTCCCCCCGCCGCAGGTTGCTCGCGGTCAGGTTGTGACGGTAGTTCAGCTGCGCCACGGCCCGGCGCACCCGCGCCGCCATGCCGGCGTCCACCGTGGCTGCCCCGTTGACGACACGGGACACCGTCTTGAGGCTGACGCCGGCCAGCGCCGCCACGTCCCGCATGGTCGCCCGGCCGGGCGGCGGGGCCGGTACCGGGGCCCGCAGCGGTGCCAGCGGGGACATCGCGGGCACGTCGCCACGGTCCAAATTCATGGGATAACGATATCCCATTCGCGTCCGGGGCGACCTGAATGATCTCCCGGCGAGACCATGGTCAACCGGAACTCAGTGGGGTGAAAAATCCCGAATAGAGAGGACCTAGCGAAGATTGAGTCACCTTTGCGTAACATCCTTGACATATATCTCCCGGCCATCTGAGGATGTGGGACAACGTTTACCCGGCCTGATAGTCCGCATCTCTTGCATTTCACGTCTTGGAGGGAATGTCCATGCGCTATCTCAGACGAAGAACCCCTGGGGCCCGCCGGTGGATCGGTCCCGCCGCGGTCGCCGCCGCAGCGGTCGCCCTGACGGCCTGCGGCGGCGGTAACGCGGCCACCGGCAGCGGTTCCAGCAGTGGCAGCGGCAGCACGACCAAGACCAAGGGCACGGTGCAGGTCGCGCTGATCCTCAAGGACTTCACCAACCCGTACTTCATCTCGATGGAGAACAGCGCCAAGACCGACGCGGCCAAGATCGGCGTGAAGCTGACGGTCTCCGCCGGTTCCAGTGACGGTGACACCACGACGCAGATCACCGCCATCGACAACGCGATCGCGGCGGGCGACGCCGGCATCATCATCACCCCGAACGGCAACGCCGTGAACCCGGCGCTGAACCAGGCGAAGTCCCATCATCTGCTGGTGATCGCGCTGGACACCGTGCCGACGCCGCCGAGCACCGCGGACCTGACGTACGCGACCAACAACTTCCAGGCGGGCCAGCTGATCGGCCAGTACGGCGCTAAGCGGCTGAACGGCAAGGCCGCGGACGTCGCCATGCTCGACCTGTCCAACACCCAGGTCGTCTCGGTGGACACCAGCCGTGACCACGGCTTCCTCACCGGCTTGGGCATCGGTGTCGGCAATCAGAACCTCAACGGCGGCGAGCCCAAGTCCGGCTCCTACAAGGGCCAGCTGGGCGGTAGCGGCACCTACAAGATCGCCTGCCAGCTGCCCACGCAGGGCGCCGTGCCCGGTGGCCAGACCGCCATGGAGCAATGCCTGTCCAAGGACCCGAACATCAACGTGGTCTACGCGATCAACGAGCCGGCCGCGGAAGGCGCGGGCGCGGCGCTGAAGGCCGCCCACAAGACGGGCGTCCTCGTGCTGGCGATCGACGGTGGCTGCGCCGTCAGTCCTTACCTGCAGAGCGGCGAAGTGACGGCCACCTCCGGCCAGTTCCCGGGCAAAATGGCCGCCCTGGGCGTGAGCGCGATCAACACCCTGGCCAAGACGGGCAAGAAGCCCGCTGCGACGCCCGGCCTTGGCTTCTACAACACCGGCACCAAGCTGTTTACCGACAACCCGGTCACCGGAGTGCCCAGCGGCAACACGGCTCAACTAGCCAACGTTTGCTGGAAGGCCTGATCCTGGCGGGCATCGCGCCGCCCGGGCGGGAGGGACACCCCCTCCCGCCCGGGCGGCGGGCTCCCGGCCGCCGGGAAACCAGCGCTGCGGTATCCGCTGATCAACTGAATCGCTCCTGGCCGGTGACTCCCGGCCAGTCCCGCTGCGCGGGCCCAGAATGCGCGGCAGCAACCCCTTCGTCCGGCACGCACAAGGAATGACAATCGGACCATGACAGCAGTCATCGAGCCAACGGGCATGGTGCGGGAGAGCGAAACGCTCGGCGCACGCATCCAGCACGGGCTGCACCGGCACCCGGCTATCGGCCCGGCGAGCGTACTCGTCGCGTCGGTCATCGCCTTCTCCATCGCCAATCCGCGCTTCCTGAACTCGACCAACCTCTCGCTGCTCGTCCAGCAGGTCGCCGTGCTCGCGACGCTGGCCATCGGGCAGACCATGATCATCCTGACCGCCGGCATCGACCTGTCGGTCGGCGCGGCCGCGATCCTGGCCCAGATGGTGATCGCCCAGACCGCGGCCAACAACCACGTCCCGGGCGTGCTGGCGATCCTGCTCGGCGTCGCCGTCGGCGCGCTGACCGGCTTCATCAACGGCTTCCTGGTCACCAGGATCAAGCTCCCGCCGTTCATCGTGACGCTCGGGACGCTGAGCATCTACACCGCGATCGGGCTGCGGTACTCCAACGGCCAGTCGGTCTACGCGAGCGCGATGCCGAAGGTCCTGATCTGGACCGGGAACTACGTCAACATCGGCCCGTACCAGCTGACCACCGGCGTGATCCTGATGCTGGTGCTGTTCGCGGTGACGAGCTACGCGCTGACCCGGACCGCGTGGGGGCGGCACGTGTACGCCACCGGGGACGATCGCGAGGCCGCCCGGCTGTCGGGCATCAAGACCGACCGGGTCCTGCTCAGCGTCTACCTGGTCGCGGGGGTGCTCTTCGGGCTCGCGGCCTGGATTCTGATCGGCCGGGTCGGCGTGGCCAGCACCAACAACCTGACCAACGCCAACCTGGACAGCATCACCGCCGTCGTGATCGGCGGTACCAGCCTCTTCGGTGGGCGCGGCGCCGTCCTGGGAACGCTGTTCGGCGCGCTGATCGTCCAGGTCTTCCAGAGCGGCATATCCCTGGCCGGGGTCCAGAGCCTGTACCAGGTGCTGGCGGAGGGAATCCTCGTCATCGTCGCCGTCGCCCTGGACCAGTGGATCAGAAAGGTGCGCCGATGAGCATGGACGTAGACGCCGCCAGCGCCAGCGCGAGCCAGCCGGGCAAGCCCACCATGTCCGGGACGCCGACGCTCGAAGCCCGGGGCCTGGTGAAGGCGTTCGGGCACGTCGTGGGATTGGCCAACGTCAGCCTCAAGCTCTACCCGGGTGAGGTGCTCGCCATCATCGGCGACAACGGCGCGGGCAAGTCAACGCTGATCAAGTGCCTGTCCGGAGCGCTGACGCCGGATCAAGGCGAGATCCTGCTGGACGGGGTCAAGGTCGCCTTCAAGAGCCCGACGGACGCCCGGATGGCCGGTATCGAGACGGTGTTCCAGACCCTCGCGGTCGCCCCCGCCCTGGACATCGCCAGCAACCTCTACCTCGGCCGGGAGATCCGCAGCAAGGGCCCGGTGGGCAGATTCTTCCGCAAGCTCGATACCCGCGGCATGCGGGAATCGGCGAAGAAGCAGCTCAGCGACCTCGGCATCGGGACCGTCCAGGACATCACGCAGAAAGTGGAAACGCTGTCCGGCGGCCAGCGCCAGGCCGTCGCGGTGGCGCGGGCGGCCGCGTTCGGCTCGAAGGTCGTCATCCTGGACGAGCCGACCGCCGCGCTGGGCGTCCGCGAGTCGGGCCAGGTGCTGGCGCTGATCAAGCGCCTGCGGGACCGGGGCATGCCGGTCATCCTGATCAGCCACAACATGCCGCAGGTATTCGAGGTCGCGGACCGGATCCACATCCAGCGCCTCGGCCGGTGCGCGGGCGTCATCACCCCGCAAAGCCACACCATGGAGGAGGCCGTGGCCATCATGACCGGCGCGACCACCCTTGAGGCGGGCACCGGCGACGGGACCAGCCCCGGCGCGGCCGACGGCAGCGACCGGACGACGTGACCGGCCTCCTGGCCGGTTCGGGCACCACGCGGCACCCGGCCGGCGCGCTGGCCCCGCTGGCGACGCAGCAGGTCCGGCTCGAGCCGGCTGACCGGTACGGTGCTGACCGGTACGGTGATGTATGACCGATAGGCCCGGTAGTGCTGACCCGCCCGGATTGTGGCTGCGGCGCAAGCGCCGGGCGGCAGGGCTGACGCAGGAAAAGCTGGCCGAACGGACCGGGCTCAGCGTCCGGGCGATCAGTGACCTGGAACGCGGGGCCCGGAAGCCGTATCCGAGATCGCTCCGCCTGGTCGCGGGGGCGCTGGGCGTGCCGGAGACAACCGCCGACGAGCTGATCGCCTGGTACCGGACCAGCCCGGACGGCGGATCAGTCCCGCTACGTCCGTTCGGCATGGGTCATCATGACCTGCTTACGGTGCCGCAGCAGCTGCCGGCGGCGCTCGCGCAATTTTCCGGGCGCACGGCGGAACTGGCCACCCTGGACCGGTGGCTCGAACAGGCCTCCGGGACGGGGAGCGCGATGGTGATCTCGGCGATCGGCGGCACGGCCGGGGTGGGAAAGACCGCCCTGGCCCTGCACTGGGCGCACCGGGTCGCCGGGAGCTTCCCGGACGGTCAGCTGTACGCGGACCTGCGGGGCTATGACCCTTCCGGGCAGCCCGCTGATGCCGCTGAGGTGATCCGCCGGTTCCTGGGGTCGCTCGGGGTGCCACCGGACCGGATCCCGGCCGACGGCGACGAGCAGGCCGGCCTGTACCGGAGCCTGCTCGCCGGTCGGCGGATGCTGATCGTGGCCGACAACGCCCATGACGCCGCGCAGGTCCGGCCGCTACTGCCCGGCGCACCGGGTTGCCTGGTCCTGGTGACCACCCGCAGCCCACTGACCGGGCTCGCCGCCGCGGACGGGGCCCGGGTGCTGACCCTGGACGTGCTGACCGAGATCGAGGCGGCTGACCTGCTGTCGGCCCGGCTGGGCGCGGCCCGGGTAGCCGCGGAGCCCGCGGCGGTGGCCGACCTGGTGCGGCTCTCGGCCCGGCTGCCGCTGGCGCTCGCGGTCGTGGCCGCCCGCGCGGCCGCGTCCGGCTGGCCGCTGGCCGCGCTCGCCGCTGAGCTGGCTGACGCGCGGGGACGGCTGAGCGCACTGAGCGGCGGAGATACCGAAAGCGACGTCCAGGCCGTGTTCTCCTGGTCCTGCGCACAGCTGAGCGAGGAGGCCGCGCGGAC
>Ga0209839_10001294_pt1 | contig 12904 bp, 10 predicted proteins | sample OrgsoiDNA2013050_FD_185800 | JGI IMG/M metagenome (GOLD analysis project Ga0209839, IMG submission 185800) | Permafrost soil microbial communities from the Arctic, to analyse light accelerated degradation of dissolved organic matter (DOM) -... | ecosystem: Environmental > Terrestrial > Soil >... | reverse complement strand
TTGGCAGCACTCGCAATCCTTACGGGATTCGTAGCAGGCAGTTACCCTGCTTTCTATCTTTCTGAGTTCAGGGCGATCCAAGTCATAAAGGGCAATTTTACCAGTCATATTTCGGCGGCTGGAATTCGACGGTCCCTCGTGGTATTTCAGTTTGTCCTGGCTATTACGCTGATCACAGCCGTCATTGTTATTTATAGTCAGCTGTCTTATATAAAAGAGAAAGACCTGGGCTTTGATAAAGATCAGAAACTGATATTTTCTTTTTATACCACCGACGTACAGGATCAGGTACCTTCTTTTATGAATGATCTTCGGCAAGTGGCCGGGATAAAAGTGATTAGTAAAGCCAATAACTACCTGGGGCAACCCGTGCCGAACAGCTGGGAATATTCATTGTCTGGCGGCAACGACGCTGGGGCAAAGGATACGAAGATCATGTATACGGATGAGTTCTTTGTCAAAGCCAACGGAATTCATCTTATCAGCGGCAGGGATTTTCACAATGGAGATTCCGCCAAAGTATTGATTAACGAAACCTTTGCCAGGAAACTGGGCCTTACGCCGGAAACAGCACCGGGTGCGCGGATATATCCCAAACAACTACCCGGTGATCCGGTGAGTTATCTCGAAATATCCGGTGTTATGAAAGACTTTAATTTCAGTTCGCTGCACGACGACATGAACTCTTTTATGCTGATGTACGAGGATGAAAAAGTAAAATCGGCCATGGTGGGAAAGTCGAACTTGATCGTTAGTACGGCCAGCAAGGACTATAAGACTTTGCTGAAAAAAATAAATGCAATATGGCGCAACCACTTTCCTTCACTGCCTTTTGAATATACATTCCAGGATGAAGCGGTAGAACAACAATACCTGACGGAAATAACATTGTCCCGCATCATCAATTCCTTTACCCTGATGGCCATTCTAATTTCCTGCCTGGGTCTCTTCGCCCTCGCTGCTTTCAGTGCTGAACAAAGAAATAAAGAAATCGGCGTACGAAAAGTGCTTGGAGCCAGTGTTGGAAACATTGTGAGCCTGCTCTCGAAAGACTTTTTAAAATGGGTGGTTATTGCTCTTCTTATCGCCATTCCCATCGCCTGGTGGGCTATGAATAACTGGCTGCTGGGGTTTGCTTACCGAATCTCGATCAGCTGGTGGATGTTTGCTCTCGCAGGCAGCCTTTCCATGCTGATAGCCCTGATAACAGTCAGCTTCCGCGCAATACGGGCAGCCATGGCTAATCCAATAAATATCTTACGATCGTAGTAAAATAATTTCTTTCAGAAATATACTTCCTCAGGCCACTTGTGCCAAGTTATTATGTGGCGCATGATTTGAATATTTTGTAACTAATGGAGTCTTGTCAAAATAATCGACACTTTAGGTCACCGAAAAAGAGGCTAATTTGGTTAAATCTTCCAAGAAATGGTTCGATATTTGTCCAATCCGGTTCACACTCACTAAAAGCCGCTATAGTAGCGGCTTTTGCGTTACAACTATATTGGACATTCGAATCATTATTATCTTTATCGTTAAATCAGAAAACTGTCCAGTTTATAAGGGGCCGGTACAACAGCAACAATATCGATTCGCTTATTTCAGATCTGGCTTATGTAGCCGTTTACAATGAGGAACTGAAGCGTTGGGTACTAAACTCTCAAATCGCCGCGAGAAATGCCTGTACCTGCACTCTGGAGGTGACAGCGTTCAGCGGAAAACCGGTGCAAACATATATCGAGTTTATGTCTGCTGACCGTAAAAAGGTCTCCAAATTGTAGGACCAGGTAGAAAGGCCCTGAGGCAATGCTTACTTCAACAGTTAATGGAATAATATAGCAGCCAAAAGATTTTAGTTCTGTAAACTACCAGCCAGGAGCGGCAACCGCTAAATACTCCTTGACTAAAACCGTGAATTCAAATACTTTATAAAAAATAATTCCGGAATCACTGGTAAATTAAAAACTACTTTCGTTTAACAAACACCAATATGACCTTCATCAGTCATTTTGAACCGCTTACTTATTATAAAAGGACCTCATTCCTTTTAAGGAGCATTTGTATTATTTTTCTTGGACTTACCCTGATTTCCCAGCCATCTTTCGCACAACATCCAAATCGCAAAGCGATTGACGCGTTGTTAACTGAATTGCCACACTCAGCTGGCAATCTCAGGATCGATTGTTTGAACTCCCTGAGTGAACAATACTGGTGGTCTCCACGCCCCAACCCCGATTCCATTTTTTTCTACGCCAATCAGTCATTCCTGTTATCTAAAAATACCCCCGATGGCTACGGCCTGGCGATGGCAAAACTGAATCTGGGCATAAGTGAATATTACCGAAGAAATTACCCCCAGGCTGAAAAGGATATTCTTGAATGCATTCGCATGTCTGATAAAAACCATAGCGCAAAAATCCTTGGGTATGGCTACCTCTACCTGGGGTCTATTCATTATCTAAAAAATGAAAATACAAATGCCGAAAGAGACTATGACAAAGTAACCGTTTATTTTGATGAAACAGGTGATGAAGAAGGCAAAGGAAAGTTATGTGCATTTCAGTGTGTACTCTATACCGCCATGGGCAATTATATAAAAGGGTTTGAATATTGCCAGAAGAGTTTGATGATCAGAACCAAATTGAATGATAACCTTTGTGTCCTGTCTTCGTATAACAATTTCGGAAATCTGTTTAAAGCAGCAGGAGATTATGAAGGTGCGCTCGACTGTTATCAAAAAAGTCTGCAATATGCAAGGGCAAACAATATAACATGGGATCAGAATGAACTTTTGGGATCAATATATTGTCGCCTGAACAATTACGATTCATCCTATTATTATCTTTTCCAGTCATTGAAAAAAACGCCTGATGATCCGCTCGTTTTGCAGAGCCTGAGCGAAACCTATCTGGCGAGAAAAGATTACGATTCTTCCTTAAAAATTTCGGCTAACCTCACAAAATTTTTCAAAAACAGCGGCGATCTGGTTCACCTGATGACAGCCCTTATGAATGTGGGAAAAGGTTATGTGGGCAAGAACAATTTTAAAGCCGCTTTAAAATTCACCACAGAAGGACTTGCCATCGCAAAAGCCGGCCACGCGCAACAATCCATGATCGAAGGATACCAGCTGTTGTCTGTGATATATTCCCAAACCGGGCATTATGACAGCGCCTTCTTCTATTCGAATAAGTATACCGTTTTGAAGGATTCTGTGCTGACGCACAAGTTCCTGTCGAGGTTAAACTATTACGCAACCGTGTCTGAGGAAGAAAAGAAACAGGCCACCCTGAACTTACTGGACAAGAACAATAAAATCAAAGAAGTACAACTTAAACAGCAGTCCCTGGTTAACAAAATACTTATTGGAGGCATTTTATTTTTTGCCTTTTCAGGACTTATAATATTCAGAAATTTTTCCCTTAAGAGGAACAACGACCTGTTGCAAAATAAACGGAAACAGGCCGAGCTGCAGCAACAGGCTGCCGAACTAAAAATGCAAACCCTGCGAACCCAAATGAATCCTCATTTCATTTTCAATTCCCTGAATTCCATCAATCGTTTTATCCTGGAGAATAATAAACCAGATTCTTCGAAGTATCTTACTAAATTTTCGAGATTAATCCGGATGATTTTACAAAATTCACAGAGTTCATTCATATCCCTGAAAAGTGAAATGGAGTCCCTCGAACTATATCTGGATATGGAGGCCATGCGGTTTGATAATCATTTCACATATAAAATGATGGTTTCGCCGGAACTGAACACGTCGCGGCTCAAACTGCCTCCGCTCATCATCCAGCCTTATGTGGAAAATGCCGTCTGGCATGGATTGATGCATAAGGAGGAAAAGGGTGAACTGGAAATTGAAGTGGTGCAGGAAGCGAATTCTCTGCTTATAAAAATTACGGACAATGGCATTGGTCGTGAACAGGCTGCGAGAATTGCCAGCAAGTCGGCTACCAAACATAAATCCATGGGCTTGTTGATTACTGCCGACCGGATCGCCATGATCCACAGCGGTAATGGAAATGAATCAGCCGTGATCATAAACGATCTTGTCCACGCGGATGGCAGCGCTGCGGGAACGGAGGTCCAGATTAAAATTCCTGTCAAATATGATTAAAGCCATTCTCATCGACGACGAGGTTCATTGCCTGAATTCGCTCAGCATTCAGTTACAGGAACATTGCCCGGGCGTGGAAGTCATGGCCAAATGCATGTCGGGAACAAAGGCGCTGGAGGTGGTTGAAAAAATGAATCCGGAACTGGTATTCCTGGATATTGAAATGCCCACCATGAACGGGTTTGAATTTCTGGAACAATGCAAACAGATCCCCTTCTCCGTGATCTTTACGACCAGTTATGATCAATATGCCGTCAAAGCATTCCGGATTAGTGCACTGGATTATCTTTTAAAACCCATCGATCCCGAAGAATTGATTGCAGCCGTGCATAAAATAGAAGAACAAAAATCCCGGCCGCTCGCAGAGCAATTTCGTTCCATGATTGAGCAGATACAGAACAGGAACAAGGGCATTACGAAAATCGGGATCCCTACTGTAGAAGGATTTGAACTGATTCCTGCCGACCAGATCGTTTACTGTGAAGCCAATAATAATTACACCCATCTTTTCCTCAGGGACAAATCTAAGATAGTAGCCTGCAGATGTTTGAAAGAAATGGAAGAGCAATTGCTGGATTTCAAATCCTTTCTCCGGGTGCATCATTCCTACCTGGTGAACCTGAATGAAGTAAACAAATACATCCGGGGAGATGGGGGTTACCTGATTATGGCAGATGGCGCTACCGTAAGTGTATCACGGGGTCGTAAGGACTCGCTGATGAAGATTTTGGAGATTCCGGATTGACAGTTGACGCCTGCCTGCCGGCAGGCAGGGTTGACGGTTGATTATAAAAAGATACCCGGGTACATCGTGCCCGGGTATCTTTATTGGAGGGGTTAGACATTATTTATCTCCGGGATTAAATTGGGACAAGCTGTTCACGACATTATCCCCGACGTTTGTTCCGGATTTGAGGCCTGCATCGATGGACGGCTGGTAATGTATTCCGGCATAAAATCTGGAATTGCCTGCGTCCAATGCGAATTCCCGAAATGTGTTGAACGTACGGGCCGGGAATCCCAGATAATCCCAGGTATGATCCGTAAGGGCCCCGATATTCCCGAAAGCTGCAGTCAGTCCTTCGGCAGCAGCTGCAGAAATGTAGGCATGGGCCGCCGGATATTCCGGATGATTGGGTGTTGTAAATTGAGCAGCCCAGGAGAGATCGCCAATGACATTGTGGATATACGTGATCGGCCTGACATTAAGGTATATGTATTTGTAATGGAACACGCTGATCACCGCATCGTTCAGGCATATTCCGGTGAGGGCATAAGCGCTGGCGGCTTTATCGAGCCGGCTGTGCGATTGTCTGATGGCCTGTTGAGTGATGCTCATCCAGTGACCAGGTGTAGAAACGCCGGGCACATCTCTCCAGAACAGCGCCTGATTCTTCTGATCGGTGGTGAGCACTTTGGATGCCTGGTAGAGGTCATTAACCTGCTTATAAAAATCAGAACTTGGATCTACAGAATATGGAATCGGTGCACCCGGAGCGTCGTTGTCTCCGCTATTTGCTATGATGCGCCGGTCATTCCCCCAAAAAGGAGCGACCGGTGGCGTAGGCGAAGTCGGAACCCAGAGACCAAAACCAATAAGAGGCGTATAGGGCATAGCATTATTTTGAGTAAACCCATCGGTCTGAGCCCAGGCAAAAATGGCATCGGCAATGGATTTACCGAAAGCCACCGAGCGACTGAGTACTTCGGCTTTCTCTCCACTGAATCCAAGGTATAGGGCGTTTTCGAGTGAATCAATCGCGGCCAGATCGGTCGCATCCAGATTGGCGCTTGTAAAAAAACCTCTGTTGATTTCAGCCAGGGTTGCGTTGACACTGGCGGCCCAGTTGTATTTTTTAAACGGTTCTGTTTCCGGCAATCCTGAAAGACCATTGTATTTATGCTTCCAGGAAAGTAATCCGGGATCAATGGATTCATAAGCGCTGATGCCGGAATAGGCAAATGGCCGCGCAAATCCTCCATTGCCAAAGCCTGTTGCACTCTTATAAATTCTTATTTCAAGCGTCATCCATTTGTCAATCACGTCAGCCGAATACATAGAGGGAGGAAAATCCACATGGAAGCCCGGCTCTCTTTTGCAACCTGTAAAACAAACAACTGCCATGATCACGTACATCAGATGGTAAACTCCCAGCCTGCCTTTCGGCCAAAATAAAAATTGCTTCATAAAATAATTGTTAGAGTGAATGAATAATAAAATCCCGCAACCGATACAAGGGCTTAACCGGGTACGCGCAATAGAATAAAGCTATCTTCTGTTTCAATATCCGGGATCGGGGAATGAGTATCTAACGGTTTTAGCTGCCAGATCACTGTTATGGGATAGTGGTTTGTTGAGCGATGGCGGTAGGCGGTTGAAGGTTGCAATGAAGAAAATATTTCCATCACCGGAACGGGTACCATCAACGGTAACGGGCGCTGGAATATTTGATCCCACACAACAGATAAGCAGAACGCTTTCATTTTCAAGCCACTAACGCGGTTAAAAGCTTTAAATCTTCAAAGAAATGGTTCGACATTTGTCCAATCCGGTTCACAAGGATGCCGACCCTACGAAGTAGGTCGGCTTTTTTTATTGTGAAGCTTGCCGAGCTCGCTCGGCTAAGCGAGCAATGAAAACAGCCAGATTCCGCGCAGCGGAATCGGCATCCCTGAGTAAGGAACTCGCAGGAGTATTGGATCACCGCAGGTAATCCAATCCGGTTCACCTGAGTGGACAAATCGAAATTTTCATCGATTTGTCCATTTTTATTTTTGCCCAAACGTTTGCTGGTCGAAAAAATGAAACGCTTAAAATTATTAACTGCCTGACCGGATGTACGAGCTAGCCCTTTAAAGTAAATCCTATCCTGATGATCCATTTTTATAAAGTTTTAGTATCAATTCCTCGTTCCTTCAAAACCTGATTCAAAGCTTTCTTCCAATGTTCTCCAACAAATCTGCAAGAGCTGTTCCTCATCTCCAAAAGTTTATCTGTAGAATGTCGATTAAAGAATTCTATTTGCTTTTGAGCCTTATCATGAGTATTTCCCTTCTTTAAAGCCATTACCTATGGTAAATCCTTCCCCGAATTATAGTATTTATTGTAAAGGGAATTAATTCCTACTTACTGCTGAAGAGTTCAATACTTGAAAAGCTAAGGAGCTACAGGATTTCTTCAGCCTGGAACGTGATGTCTATTTTAATAACCATTCCCAGCGCTCTTTTGAAACATTACGTAATGTACACTCAGAACAAAGGATATTTCTTATGTTTTATTGGGAGGACCCACAGCGGAAAGGTCACTACAATTAGAATGGCAATTACCTGAATGTATAAACGATCCCCGGCATTAACACACCATCCATGTAGTTTATGCTGAAACTCAGCGTATTTTTCTTTTTTGCATTTTGCAATTTCGCGTATCGGTGATAGTTATTAACTACCTGTCTTCCGCATAAGTAGCCAAGGGCTGCACCCACCATCACGTCCGAGGCCCAATGCGCATTTTGCATAATCCTGCTCAATCCAATCAATGAAGAAACGGAGTACGCAAGTATGGGCGCCCATTTGGTGTCTCTATATTCCATGGCAAAAACGGTTGCAGCGGCGAATGCTACGGTGGTGTGACCCGACGGAAAGGATGTATAGGAATCGCTCGGGGGCTTATTTCCGTTTTGATCTTTTGTAAATTGATAAAAAGGGCCATGAAATATGTTATTATTCTGACCGGTAGCAGGGTTGTAGTAAGACGGACGTTGTCTGCCCGTCAAATACTTAAGTGAGGTTTCTATTAACGCCGCCGATAGATATGCCTGTGTTGCAAGCCAAGTAGTTGTTTTTGTTTTTTCCTTTTTGAAAATATAGCCATAGGCTGCAAAGGCCGCCAGGGTATATGCTTCGTATGCTCCGCCGAAATTGGTCACGTAGGAACTGACCGAAACCGACGTACTGCTTTCATTTCGGATATTCATAGCAAACCTGTTTATAGGCTTGTCGGCAAATAGTGCGACGGCTGTTATCACGGCTGCAAAACCGCCTATTTTTATCCAGTCACTACCTGTAGCCCTGAATGGAGAAGTCCACTGCTGCTTTACGTCACTTACCAGCAAAACCATATACGTCCGGGGCGTAATTTTCGTAGTTTCATTATAAGCTTCAGGAACGATGACGTTTTTTTGTTTGGCGCCAACACTATCTGTTTTATTGCTCAGACTGTCCAGCTTTTTAATCAGGGTGTCTTTTTGTTGAGCTATTAACAACGAGGGTATCAATATGAAAAGGAGAAATAAAATCCTACTTTGTTTCCTCATTAAAAAATTTGAATTAATTCACTAAAGACATTATTTGAATATAGCTTGTGCCATAACGCTAATAGCTAGCAAAATACAAGCCTGCACTGTTTATCAGTAAGTATGTAATTTTCTGATTCAGGTTAACTGAGACTGAGTAAATATTTCCACAATGAAAAAATTGCGACGCGACAATTAAGTATATGAATCAGGCGCGTATTCCGGGCAACAAATATGTTTTTTCCTTCCATTTTGTTAATACGCTGGACAAAAATTTTGACCCGACAAGCTAAAAGGGACGTATTTCGTGTTGAAAGGTAACAATGACGAAAATATTTCAAAACTCCTTAAAAAGGGAATTTTGCTTTTTGATTTGGGCCTTTCCACTATATATTTTTACTTTTTTTAAATGTAACAGTTAACAGCCACAAAACGGAACCCCCCATAATCAGTATGATGGGAACCAGGTCCGCAAAAGTATTATGCGAACCAAATGAGTTTTTGTCCGACGAAAAAGCGCCGTGTACGATATTTACAATATTTATGATCATAGTAATGACAGAAAATATAGTCAGCCTTTTGATATGTCTGGTATAATTCATACCTAACCATATAATTATTGAGATAACGGCGAATTGGAACAAATAGGCCAGGAGATTCGAATCAGCCGGAATATAGTGACCACCCGCCCATCCATATCCGGCCGCCAGGAGTATAACCGAAACGATTCTGGTTTTATGCAGGTATTTCTCCATAATTAAAATTAGTTACCGGCTGATTATTCTTCAAAGGTTTTTCGGTGAAAAGACCGATTTCCCGTGTGAGGGACATAAATGGCCGGTGAGGAAGTTAAATCCCGGAAGAATTAGTTTCAATTTTAATCGGCAACAACACATCAAACCGGATAGACGAATTTTGCGGACAACGTTTTGAAACCGCTGTTACTTTATAAGGAACAAATGTGCTACCGTCTTTTATCGTTACAATTTCGCCGACAGCATCCGCTGTACCGAATTGTTTTTTTGCAGCATCTTCACTTAATACAATGGAATGAGATTCTGTTAAACAGGTCTTAGGATCCCCGGATAATAAAGGAAATGTAAATACAGAAAAGAAGCTTGAATCAACATTCCTAAGTTTTATTCAAAAAATATTCTGTGGCCAATTTACGATATGGCTTACTATCTCGTTTTGCACATGATGATCGGATCGATTTAGAAAATAAAAAACTATTAAACCATCTTTAGAAAACTGTTCAGTTTATAGGGGGTCGAGACGCTGCTAAGCCTTTTCACCGATGGCATTGATATACCAGGGTATCAATTACTGAACGAACAAAATCAATCTGCATAGACTACGGTTATTGTAATAATATTCTCCTAACCCATTAGTCCCACCCTGCAATTGAATATTTAGGACCAAAACAGAATACCTATAAATCCTTAATTCAATTAGTGAATAAACATAAAATACCCCAGCACGCTAAGGTTCGCCAGCATGAACAGCAGGATTAAGATGCCTGATATATTGGAAATCCGGTTATTCCGATATTGACCCATGATCTTACGGTTATTGGCTACGTGAAGGATAATCCCAATTAAAAGCGGCGCCGTAATTCCGTAGAGGACGGTAGTCAATAAAAGCGCCTTTACAGAACTGATGTGAAGCCAGTGCATAGCAATTCCACAAAACATAGATATTCCGATGATAAAATAAAATAATTTTGCCTCACCCGGTGTTTTACTGAGTCCTGCTTTAAAGTCATAAGCTTCCATGATGATGTATGAAATGGTGGCACTTAATACTGGTATAATCAGAAAGCCGGTACCGATTATTCCGATCGAAAACAACAGATACGAGAGGTTACCGGCGAGTGGTTTTAATGCAACAGCTGCATCTTTAATACTGTTTATATTTCGAATGCCGTTATCGTGGAGAATGGTGCCTGTTGTTAAAATAATGAAATACATGATGAGCACAGCAAAAAAAGCGCCAGACAGAATATCCTTCCTCATGAGGAGAAAGGTGTATCGCTTAATTGCTTTTTTCCCATGAGTGGCTGGATCCATTTCTTCCACTTCAGAAGAGGTCTGCCAAAAAAACAGATACGGAGAGATTATGGCACCTGTCAGTCCGGTAACAATTAAAACAAATTCTTTATCAAAACGGAAAGAGGGAATTAGGGTGCTTCTTAAAATTAACTCCATTTTTTGGTGGGTAAGAAAAGGAACCACCAGGTATACCAGCAGCACAAGGCATATAAATTTCATGGCATGTACCAGTTTCTTATAGGGAAGAAATAAGACTAACGTAAACAGGAGCAACGTAAACCCGATCGAACAATATATCGCAGGTAAGTGGGGAAATAACAGGTTACCGGCTTCACCTAAAAGCGCAATATCAGCCCCAATATTCAAAAGAAAAGCGGGACAGGTTAAAAGAATCAGTGTATACAAAAGCCAGGAAGGGTAATGGTTTTTAACTACACTCGTCAGTCCTTTGCCGGATACAATACCGATACGCGCGCACATTTCCTGTATGATCGCAAGAATTGGAAATGCTACTACAACCATCCATAAAGTGGCTAACCCATAACTTGCTCCCGCCTGTGAAAAAGTAGTAATCGCAGAAGGATCATCATCGCTGGCGCCTGTAATAAGACCAGGACCAAGTGTTCTCCAGAATCTTTTTGTATGATGTAAAAAACGAAAATTTGGCCTCATGTTGTTACCTGGAAGGGACAGTCAATTCAACAAGCAGTTTGTTAAATATAGTAACAATCCCGGGTAACCGCATCCGGATTTCAGCCTCATCTCAGCATTCTGTAAATTACACCGGCTATTGCTATCAAAATATAAAATATCAGGAGCATATGAAAAGGCGTAAACTTTTTGCCGCCCCGATAAAAATAATCTTTCATCATTTGTCAGTTTTACCTTACAAGGACAACACCCATGCCAGCTTACCTGTAACTCCTGCCAATTCGCGCTCAGTTCCGTTGTGGACTATGTTTGAACGGAAAAGCCGGTTAGATTCACCGATGATTTTTCTTAAAGAAACCCTGTCAAAATGAGAATTGACCCTTTCAAAATGGAAATAATATAAAAATCTTCAACTATTCAAGGCCCCTTACCGCTGGCACATTTGTACTCCGGTATGAGGTTTAATAAGTGAATAATGGAATATTAATTTTGACCGTTAAACTTGAACGAATTGTTATCCGGATTCTGCAAAAAACCATTTCGACCATAGCAAACCACTATTAATGGGAAAACCACTTTTTGAATCAGCATCTTTACGCTTAACCTAAGATTGTCTGGCGACTCATTACTCAGTAAACTGAATTATCATTACATTGGAAGCTATCCATGGTGCTCATTTCTACAAAAAAAAGTGATTAAGATATTATCAACATGTATCTTAGACATTTCGAGTTTTAAAAAGAAACAGTATGACCTTTTATCAGTTTCTCATCCTCCTGTTTTTATTCCTGATGGTGATCGCCTGTTTGCTCATGTCCCGTAAAGATGACAAGGTGATTGATCTCCAGGAAAGAGTTACATTTTTGGAAGAAAAGATCAACAAGACTCTTGAGAGTAGGAAACAATTCATTGAACTCAAATCAGTCAACGCTGTATTAGATACACTTAATAATTTATACTATGATATAGGCCCCGATGGGAACTATATAATAGACAGTGAATATACCCTTAATAATGTGACTGAGGATTGGTGGGCCCAACTGTCTGGAGAAGACCTCAGCATCGTAAACCGTAGCATTCACAAAACAAACAAACAATGAAAGTAATCCCCTGATTTTCAAAAAAAGGCTATTGCCAATCCAGTTTATTCGTTTTACCCTTCAAGCATTGACTGTTGGTTTTGAATATTTTACGGTATAATATTTGGCCACAAAATCTGGCGGGTTATCCAGAAATTACGGTGTATTAAGTTGGAGACTGCAAAATATTTTGTGAAACAACATTTTGAGAAGCTGGAAATGGTTTCTGTCTGATGCGACTATTTTTATGTCTTTTACAGCTATTTTAAGTCTGGTCCGGGTCTGGTAATTGCATTGTAAATCAAAAATGCAAAAAGTGAATAAGATTTTAATGCCTTACTCCAAAAATGGATTCAAACTTAAAAACCATTTGGTGATGGCACCCATGACGCGCAGCCGGGCTATCGATAATTTACCGAATGAATTGATGGAAGAATATTATGGACAGCGCACAGGTGCAGGGTTAATAATTACAGAAGGTACCTCTCCCATGCCCAACGGGTTGGGTTATCCACGTATTCCAGGTATATATAGTAAAAGCCAAATAAATGGATGGTCACTAACTACTCAAATAGTGCATCAGGGAAACAGTAAGATTTTTTGTCAATTGATGCATACCGGTCGTATCGGCCATAAGGATAATTTACCGCAAGGTGAACAATTGGTCAGCCCTTCCGATATCAAGGCAGCCGGGCAAATGTTCAC
>Ga0209839_10001293_pt1 | contig 12909 bp, 14 predicted proteins | sample OrgsoiDNA2013050_FD_185800 | JGI IMG/M metagenome (GOLD analysis project Ga0209839, IMG submission 185800) | Permafrost soil microbial communities from the Arctic, to analyse light accelerated degradation of dissolved organic matter (DOM) -... | ecosystem: Environmental > Terrestrial > Soil >... | reverse complement strand
GGGCCCCGAAACGCGCTGCGATCTGCTCTATCAGCTCGTCGATCATCTTGAGCCGAGTTTATGACCCGCGCGCCGTGGCGCGCGGCTCCTCGATCCCTGAGCCGCGCGCCGCAGCGCGCGGCCCCTCAATCCGCCCCGGATCGGGCACGCGGCGACGGGATCGGGCACGCGGCGACGGGACCGGGCGAGCGCTCCACCCGCCCGGCCGCTTGCGCCCCGCTCTACTTGTCGGGGTTCACGACGTCCTTGATCTTGTCGGCGACGTCGCCGACCTTGTCCTTGACGCTGCCGGCTGCGCGGTCGACGCGACCCTCGTCGCGAAGACTGTCGTTGTCGGTCAGGTCGCCGGCTGCCTGCTTGACCCGGCCCTTCGCCTCATCCATCTTGCCGTCGGTATCAGCCATGTCGTGGCTCCTTTCGGTTTCGTGACCGCGGGCGCCCTCGCGAGAGGTCGCCCCGATTAGGGACTACCCGCTGGGCGCGAAGGGAAACGGCGGGAGGCACGCGGCGAACGGGGCCGCTCAGGCCACGACTTCGACGCCGACGAGGTCCTCGGGCGAGGCCTCGCCGGGGGTCTCGACCGCGAGCACCGCATCGAGCGCGGCGATGGCCACCGCCAGCTGGTCCAGGTCCGGCTCCCGGGTGGTGAGCTTCTGGAGCTGCAGCCCCGGATACATGATCGCCTGCACCCAGCGCTTGCGGCGGTTGCGCCCGGCCCATTTGATCACCTCGAACGAGAGGCCGGCGATCAGCGGCACGCCGAGGATCCTCGTCGCCACCAGCAGGTACCAGGCCGGCAGGCCGATCGGCGCGAACACGAAGATGGCCATGATCATCACGATCAGCAGGAAGCTCGTGCCACAGCGCGGGTGCAGGCGCGAGTACAGCTTCGCCCGCTCGGGCGTCAGCTGGTCCTCGGCCTCGTAGCACGAGATCACCTTGTGCTCGGCCCCGTGGTATTCGAACACCCGCCGCAGGTCGGGAATCCGGGAGAGCAGGAACAGATAGCCGAGGAAGATCCCCGTTCGCAGCACGCCCTCGACCGCCCAGAACAGGACCGAGGAGCTGAGCTGGTGCTTGATCAGGCTGGTCAGCCCGACCGGGACGACGAAGAACAGACCCACCGCGAACACGACCGCGACCGCGACGGTGCCGGCCCAGGCGCCGCTGGAGATCTCCTCCTCCTCCCCGGGCATCTGCGCGTTGGCGGAGATGCCCAATGCGCGCAGCCCGATCCCCATCGACTCGGCCAGCGCGACCACGCCGCGAATCACCGGCCAGCGGAAGACCCGCCGCCGCTTGGACCAAGCCACCAGCGGGAACGTCCTGACCGAGATCTCGCCCCGGGCCTGCTCGTCGGCGGGCTTGCGCACCGCGACGGCCCACGTGGAGACGCCGCGCATCATCACGCCCTCCAGAACGGCCTGCCCGCCGACCGGCGCGTCCCGCGTCGCGGTCAGGCGACCCTCAGGCTGCCCGTCCGTCGTCGCGGTCAGGCGACGCTCTGGCGGCCCGTCCGGCGTCGCGGTCGGGCGACCCTCGCCCCCCCCGTTCCGCGTGGCGGAAGGGCGACCCTCAGGCTCCCCCTTCCGCGTGGCGGTCAGGCGTCCGTCCTCGCCGCCGGGCTCCACTCTCTTCCGCCTACCCGCCCGTGCTCGCGCGAGCGGCGCGCCGGCCCTTGGCCGCCCGCCGCTGGAAGCGCTCGACGCGGCCGCCGGTGTCGACCAGCTTCTGCCGGCCCGTATAGAACGGATGGCAGGCGGAGCAGATCTCGACGTGGATCTCGGATTGGGTCGAGCGGGTCATGAAGTCGTTGCCGCACGTGCAGGTCACGTGGGCGTCGACGTAATCAGGATGAATGTCAGTCTTCATAGGACAGATGATTCTAGCGGGGCCTGTCCAGCGCCCCGCCGAGCCGCCGCACGGCCTCTCGCCGCGCCATCGAGTGCGGGCAGGACACCCGAGCGCCTCACGACCCGGCAGCCCGGCAGCTGGCCTGGAGCCGGTTGTTGGACGGGTTGAAGTCGAGGATCCGCTGCGACGGGTCCACGGTCACGACCGGTGCCGTGGCCGAAGTGCAGACCGGGCCCAGGAACGTCTCCGTCCGGGTCTTGTGGGCGCCGAGGCGCGGGACGGTCCGGCTCACGACCCGACCGCTCGTCGCGAATTGGAGCACGAACGGCCCCGCGGCCGTTGCGCCGCCGTTTCGGATCAGGACCACATAGCTGCTGAGGTTGGGCTTCCCCGCGACCGGCACGATCGCGATCGATCGCACCGAGAGGTCGGGGCGCAGCTCGGGCTCGAAGCAGCTCGCCGTCGTCCGCGTGTGCGTGTCCAGCACCCGGCCCTTGGCGCCGACCCAGCGGAACAGCACCCGATAGCGGTAGGCGGCGGGGGCAGGAAGGGCGGCCACGGGATGGCTGAGGACCCATACATCGCCGGGACGCTGTCCGAGCGTCGGCTGGTCGAGCGGGGACAACCAGGTGCCGAGATCACCGCCGCGCACCGCGGTGAACGGGCCGCTGGACTTGGTCCGGGTGAGCAGATCGAATCGGACCGACATCTTCTGCGTCCCGGAGACCGGTCGCATGATCGCGGTCACCGACACCGTCCGGCCCACCGGGTCGATGGAGCGCTGGCACTCGAACCCGCGCAGATGCGAGCGTGGCGGCGTGGTGACGGCGCGGGCCCCGGATGACGGCGCCGCCGTGGCGGTGCCGGCCAGCCCGACCGTGCACAGGACTCCGGCGATGGCGGCGAATCGCTTCATGCCCTCATAACAACTCACTTGGCCGGAAGTTTCCACGTTATGCCGCACACCGGCCAACGGCGGGCTCAGGCAGGACCCGAGCCCGCGCGCCGCGCCGGCAGCCTCAGGTGATCCGGTACAGCGGCCCGTCACCGCCCTCAGGCGGCGTCAGACGCCCGCCCTTGGCGGTGATCGCGCCACACTGGACGCAGTTGGTGTAGTTGACGATCACGTCGACGGGACCCGTCTCGGGGGCATCCTCGGGGATCTCGTAGACACCGGCCGGGCACATCCACGTCCACGCCTCGGCGATCTCCCTGGGCACGCGCTTGTGCACGCGAATGTGATTCGGCGCGTCGTCGCGCGTCGAGTTCCCCGAGATGTAGACCGAGGAGAGCTTGTCGAAGATGTACTTGCCGTCTGGCTTCGGATAGCTCTCCTTCGTCTTCCCGACGAACATCGGCACCGCGTCCCCTCGATGCCACTCGAGCCGGCCCCGGGGGACCTTGCCCTTGCTCATGATCGAGGCACCGCTGAGCGGGGCTCCGCGCACGAAGCCCTTCTGGAGCGGCTGGCGGACGTTGCGCACCTGGTAGAGCTCCCGGCCGATCGAGGACTCCTCGACCGCCTGCTCGTAGGACTCCAGCGACTCGGTGCCCTTCAGCGACTTGTAGATCGACTCGGCCGCCAGGATCCCGGACTTGATGCAGTGGTGCACGCCCTTGAGCGCGGCCGCGTCGACCATTCCGCCGGCGTCGCCGACCAGCACCGCGCCGGGCATCGAGAGCTTCGGCATCGACCAGTAGCCGCCACCCGGAAGCGCCTTCGCCGACCAGGCGACGCGCTCGCCGCCTTCGAGGATGCCCTTGACCAGCGGATGCAGTTTGAACTGCTGCAGCAGGTCGTGGACCGAGGTGGTGGCATCGGCGTAATCGAGATCGACGACGAAACCGATCGAGACCAGGTCATCGCCGGTCTTCTCTTCCTTCATCGGATACAGCCACGTGCCGCCTACCTGACCGTACTTCGACGACACCTTCAGCGGCCACGGGCCGAGGGTGTGAATCACCCGGTCGAGTGGCTTGGGGACCTTCCACACCTCTTTGACCCCGAGCTCCCACACCTGTGGCTCGCGTCCGTCGGCGAGGTCGAACTCCTTGATCGCGGCCCCCGTGAGGTGGCCCCAGCAACCTTCGGCGAGCACGGTGACGCGGGCCTTGATGTCAGTGCCGGGCTCGAAGTTGCCCAGCGGCTCGCCATCCTTGCCGCGACCCTTGTCGCCGGAGCGGACGCCGACCACCCTGCCGTCCTCGACGATCAGCTGCGTGGCCGAGGTCTCGGTGAGGATGTAGGCGCCGCCCTCCTCGGCCTTGACTTGCTGGAAACGCGCCATGGCCGAGACGGAGACGACCTCGTTGCCGTGGTTCTTGAAGTTCGGCACGGCGAACACCGGCACCGGCAGCTTCACCTTGCCGTTCGGGAGCGCGTAGATCGACTCCTTCTTCACCTCGCCGAAGGCGAAGTGCTCCTGGCGCCAATCCTCCCGGGTCATGTCCGGGAACAGCTCCAGAAGGGGATCCGGCCGCATCACGGCGCCGGACATGATGTGTCCGCCGCAGGTCTTGGCCTTCTCGATCACCGCAACCGGGACCTCGCCCAGCTGCTCCATCAGCTCGGGGTCGTCACCGAGCAGCTGCAGCAGCCGGTTCGCGCACGCCAGCCCGGCCGTCCCGCCACCGACGATGGCCACGCCCACCTCGATCAGCTCGTCCTCGGGATCGAGCTCGCGCTTGATGAACTCCTTGACCGAATCGACCGGCGGCGGATACTCGCTCGGCGCATGCGGACCACTCCCGTTGGCACCGGACATGGCTACCTCCGCGGGGCTTCCAGCCCCGCGTACTGAGACGGCTCTCGCCTTCCGGGCTCGCCGGGCCGTTCGCGCTTCGCACTCACTTTAGGAATCCTTCTTGGCCTTCACGGCCTCGGTCAGCTTGGGCAGGATCTTGTTCAGGTCGCCCACGATCCCGAGGTCGGAGAACTCGAAGATCGGCGCGTTCGCGTCCTTGTTGATCGCGACGATGTTCTCCGAGGACTGCATCCCGACCTTGTGCTGGATCGCGCCGGAGATGCCGGCGGCCAGGTACAGCTTCGGCGACACAGTCTTGCCGGTCTGGCCGATCTGCGCCGCATACGGATACCAGCCGGCATCCACCACGGCGCGGGTGGCCGCCACCGCGCTGTTGCCGCCGAACGCCGCCGCCAGATCCTCGGCCAGCTGGAAGCCCTCGGCCTTGCCGAGGCCGCGGCCGCCGGCGACGAGGACGTCGGCACCCTCGATGTCGACGTCGGCGCCGCGCTGCTCGCCGCGCGTGACCATCGAGGCCCTGGTCGACCAGGGCGAGTACTCGAGCTCGACGTCGACGACCTCGGCCGCGCCGCCGCCCGTCGCCTTGACCTCGAACGCATTGATGCGGCCGATGATGATCCCAAGGCCCTGGTAATGCGAGATCGAGATCTTCGAGTCGCCCAGGATCGGGCGCTCGGCCACGAGCTTGCCGTCCTCGGCTCGCACCGTGGTGACCTCCATCGTCACGCCGGCCTTCTGGCGCGCGGCCAGGCCGGCGCCGATCTCGAACCCGAGCAAGCCGCCGCCGAACAGCGCGTAGCCGTGCCCGTTCTCATCGATCACCTTGGCCATCACGTCGATCACCGGCTGGGCGAGCCCCTCAGGGCCCTTGGCCCGGAACACCTTGGTGGCGCCGTAGTTGCCGAGCGTCTGGCACAGCTCGTCGGTGAGATCGCCTCCGCCGACGACGACGGCATGACACTGACCACCAATCTCCGCGGCGCGGGCTGCACCCTCGGAGACGGCGCCGAGCGAGTTCTTGTTGAGAGCGCCCTCGTAGTGGAGGACGTAGGTCAGAACGTCGGGCACTTAGATCAGCTTCCTTTCGTCGAGCCAGGCGATGATCTTCTCGACGGTCTCGCCGGTGTCCTCGTCCTCGATGATCTGGCCGGCGGCCTTGGCGGGCGGCGCCTTGAAGTCGCCGCACTGCACCTGCGATCCCTCGGCGCCCACGCGGGATGCATCGATCCCGATGTCGCCGGCGGCGACCGTCTCGAGCGGCTTCTTCTTGGCGCCCATGATCGCCTTAAGCGAGGGATAGCGGGGCTCATTGATCGCGTCGCCGACGGCGATCACCGCCGGGAACTCGACCTGAACGGTGTCGTAGCCGTACTCGGCCTGGCGCTCGCAGCGGAGCGCGCCGCTGTCGACGTCCATCTTGATCACCTGTGTGAGCGACGGCATCTGCAGGTAGTCAGCGACCACGGCGCCGATCGTGTAGCACTCGCCGTCATCGGACTGCTGGCCGAGCAGGACCAGGTCGGGCTGCTCCTTCGCCAGCGCCTTCGACAGCGCGTAGCCGGTCGCGCCGACGTCGGAGCCGGCGAGAGACCCGTCGGAGAGATGCAGGGAGCGGTCGGCGCCGAGCGACACTGCCTTGTGCAGCGCCCGGACCGCGGACTCGGGGCCCATGGTCACGGCGACGATCTCGTCCACCTGCACCGCGCCGCCCTCCCGCAGCTGCATCGCCGCCTCGATGGCGTGGGTGTCGTAGGGGTTGAGGTTCTTCTCCCCTGAGCGGTCCATCCGCCCCGTCGAGGGATCGATGCGCTTCTCGACGGCGGCGTCCGGGACCTCTTTGACCAGGACGCAAATCTTCAACAGTGCCTCCTAATTGGGTTTCTGCAGACGTGATTCTAACCGGTTGACTGACGGGTCAATCAGGCAATTGCGGACGGCCGCTGCACTCGCGTCCGCGAGTTCCTAGCGCCGCACCGCGCCGCGGATGAACTCGATGATGTCCTGCGTGGGGGCGCCGGGAGTGAACACCTCGGCCACGCCCAGAGCCTTCAGCTCCGGTACGTCGTCTGAGGGAATCGTTCCGCCCACGGTGACGACGACGTCGTCGACTCCCTGCTCGAGCAGCAGCTCGACCACCCGGGGCACCAGGGTCATGTGCGCGCCGGAGAGGATCGACAGGCCGACCGCATCCGCGTCCTCCTGGATCACCGTCTCCACGATCTGCTCCGGAGTCTGATGCAGCCCCGTATAGATCACCTCCATCCCCGCATCACGCAACGCCCGCGCGATGATCTTCGCGCCCCGGTCATGACCATCCAGACCAGGCTTCGCGACCACAACGCGGATCTTCTTCTCGGGCGGGGAGGACATCGGAGGTGCGCGGGCGCGGACTTCGGACTTGGAGCCCGCACAAGCCGCGGGATGGTACCGAAGCGAGGGTGGATGAAGCGGCGCCCTCCGGGGTCATGGATTCAGGAGGTAGACCGGATTTGCGACGCACGTGCCGAGGCACACTCTGGTCAGCCTGGTGGTGAGCCGGGGCAGGTAGCCCGAGCTAGGGGCGCTGACGGCGCTGCCACGGCCGCCGGCGGGCACTCCGGCGCTCGGCCGCCTGACGGGCACGAGCGGATAGGGCCGCGCTGCCGATCCCGCCCGCGACGGCGGTGCCGAGGAGCGCGACCGCGGTCTTCAGGCGCCGGCCGAGACGCTCGAACCGCAGCACCTCCCAGCCTTCCTGGCGCGCGATCCGCGTCAGGGCCTGGTCGGCATTGACCACCACCGGGCGGCCGACTGCGCGCAGCATCGGCAGGTCTGACTCCGAGTCCGAGTACGCATACGACTCGGCCAGATCGATGCTCTCGCTCTCGGCGAGCTCGGCGATCGCCACCGCCTTACCCGTCCTGTACACGAACTGCCCGACCGGCCGGCCGGTGTGGACGCCGTCGACGACCTCCGAGAAGCGCGAGCCGATCGCCCCGTCGAACCGCAGCACGTAGGCCAGCAGGTCGGCCAGTTCCTGCGAGGCGGCCGTGACGATGTAGATGCGCCGGCCGGCGTCCTGGTGCTCGTAGGCGACGGCCAGCATCTGCGGGTAGATCCGGGGCAGCACGCCGGCCAGCACGTCGGCACCCAGCCGCTCCAGATCGCGCACCCTGACCCCGTCGAGCGAAGCCGAGATCCGGTCGCGGAGCGCCTCGGTGTCGCTGTCGGTCGAGCCGCGCAACCGGAAGCGGATGTTCGCCCATGCGTCAGCCACCAGCTGGCGGCGGCCCATGAGCCCGGCCCGGTACGCGGCTCGCCCGAACTGGAAGGCCGACGAGCCCTCCATCAGGGTGCGATCCAGATCGAAGAAGGCGGCTGCCGTGCCGCCGCGGAGCGGGGACTCAGCCCCCATGAACCTCGACGATCACGGCGTCGCCCTGGCCACCGCCGGAGCAGATGGCCGCGCAGCCGAGACCGCCGCCGCGACGACGCAGCTCGTACACCAGCGTTCCGAGGATGCGCGCGCCGGAGGCGCCGATCGGGTGGCCCAGTGCCACCGCTCCCCCGTTGACGTTGACCTTGTCCTCGTCGATACCGAGCATCCGGATCGAATTCAGGGTGACCGACGCAAAGGCCTCGTTGATCTCCCACAGGTCGATCTCCTCGGCCTTCAGTCCCGCCCGCTCGAGCGCCTTCTTGGCCGCCCGGGCGGGGGTGCGCGCGAGGTAGGCGAAATCGTCGGCGACCTGCGCCTGGGCGCGAATCGTCGCCAGCGCCGTCTTGCCGTTGCGCTGCGCCCACTCGTCGCTGGCCACCACCACGGCACCACCGCCGTCGTTGACTCCGGGGGAGTTCCCCGCCGTGTGCGAGCCGTCCTTGACGAAGATCGGCGGCAGCTTCGCCAGCGTCTCGAGACTGGTCTCTCGCCGCGGGCCCTCGTCGACCTCCACGATCGTGTCGCCCTTCCTGCCCTTGACCGTGACCGGCACGATCTCCTCGAGCAGACGGCCGTCGTCGGTGGCACGGACGGCGAGCTGATGCGAGCGCAGCGCCCACCGGTCCATATCGGGGCGGGTCAGCTCGAGCTCTGCGGCGACCTCGCTCGCATCCTGGGCCATGTGCTTGCCCGAGAACGGGTTCGTGAGCCCGTCGTTGATCATCGCGTCGATCGCCTTGCCGTCGCCCATGCGCAGACCGAAGCGGACCTGCTTGAGCAGGTAGGGGGCGTTCGACATCGACTCCATGCCGCCGCCGACACCGACCTCGATGTCGCCGGCCCGGATGGCGGCGTCGAGCAGCCCCGCCGCGCGGATGCCGGACGCGCACACCTTGTTGATCGTCTCCGAGGACACCTCCTGGGGGATGCCCGCCTTGATCTGCGCCTGCCGCGAGGGGATCTGGCCCTGACCGGCCTGGATCACCTGGCCCATGATCACATGGTCGACCTGGTCACCGGACACGTCGGCGCGCTCGAGCGCGGCCTTGATCGCGGTGCCGCCGAGCTCGGTGGCATCGAGCGGGGCTAGCCCGCCGCCGAGCTTGCCGATCGGCGTTCGGGCGGCGGCGAGGATCACTGTCTTTGGCATCAGGGACTGACTCCGTGGTCGGGGGCGCGCAGACGGCGCAAATCCTAGTGATCGCGGCGATCCCGGCCCGCCGGGACGGGACCGAGCGCCGCTGCTAGGGTCGCCGGGATGAAAGCCGACGCCACCACGGAGAGCCCTCTTTCGACCGAAGCCGACACGATCGTGGTCGGCATCTTCGAGGGCGAGGACATCGCCCACGACGTGCGCGGAGAGCGGCTGCAGGGACTGCTGCGCTCCGGCGAGGCGAACCGGGCGTTCAAGCGCCTGGCCGTCACCCATGCCGAGGGACGCAGATGGATCGTCGCCGGACTCGGCGAGCGCGATCGATTCGACTCCGAGAGGGCGCGCACGATCGCGGCGCTCGCCCACGCTCGAGCTCGCGAGCTCGGAACCGGAACGCTGTGCTGGGAGGTTCCGCATCACCTTGACGAGGCAGCCGCGGGCGCCCTGGTCGAGGGCACGATCCTGCAGGGCTACCGCTTCGATCGCTACAAGCCGGCGCCGGAGCCCAACGACAAGCGGGCCGCCGAGACGCTCATTCTGAGCGCGCATCACGACCTCTCGGGGACGGTCGCCGCCGCCGCGGTGATCGCCGGCGCCCAGAACCGGGCCCGCGATCTCGCCAACACCCCCGGCAACGATCTGACCCCCGTGGCGCTGGCGGAGTACGCGCAGGCGATGGCCGCGGAGCTCGAGGGGGTCACCGTCGAGGTGCTCGACGAGGCCGCGATCCGCGATCAGGGGATGGGCGCATTCGCCGCCGTCGCGCAGGGCTCCGCCCAGGAGGCGCGGCTGATCCGGATCGAGTACGCCGGTGCGACCGCGGACGTCCCGGTCCTGGGGCTGATCGGCAAGGCCGTCACCTTCGATTCCGGCGGGCTGTCGCTGAAGCCCGCGGCCGGCATGGCGGAGATGAAGTTCGACATGTGCGGTGGCGCGGCCGTGATCGAGGCGATCGGAGCCCTCGCTCGCCTCGAGGCCCCGGTGCGCGTCCTCGGCGTGATCGGCGCCACCGAGAATCTGCCCAGCGGCACGGCGATCAAGCCCGGGGACATCGTCCGCGCGCTCGACGGGACGACGATCGAGGTCAACAACACCGACGCCGAGGGCCGGCTGGTGCTTGCCGATTGCATCGCGTACGCGATCCGCGAGGGCGCCGGCCGCCTGGTCGACATCGCCACGCTGACCGGCGGGATCGTGGTCGCCCTCGGCTCTGCCCATGCCGGGCTGCTGGCCAACGACGACGACCTCGCCGCCCAGGTGCAGGCCGCCGGTGCGAACACCGGAGAGCTTGTGTGGCGCCTGCCCCTTCACCGCGATTACGCCGAGATGGTCAAGGGCCGCTATGCGCAGCTGACCAACCTCACCGAGCGCCGGGAGGCCTCCTCGATCACCGCGGCCGAGTTCCTGCACCATTTCGCGGGCGAGACGCCCTGGGCCCATCTCGACATCGCCGGAACAGCGTGGAACGGGCGCCGGCCGTATCTCGACCAGGGCGGTACGGGCTTCGGGGTTCGGTTGCTGGTCGAGCTGGCCCGGATCGGCTGACCAGATCCGGATCACGCCGAGCGCGGGCACGCGCCCGGCGGCGCCAGCGGTGACAATCCCGAGAATGAACTTCGATCTCGCCGACCATCACCAGCTCTTGCGACGGACCGTGCGCGACTTCGCCGAACAGGAGGTCGCGCCCGTGGCCGAGGAGCTGGACCGGACCAAGTCGTTTCCCTATGAGATCGTCCGCAAGCTGGGCGAGCTCGACCTGATGGGCATCCCGTTCCCGGAGCGCTATGGCGGCGCCGGCGGCGACTCGCTCGCGTACTCGATCGCCGTCGAGGAGCTGGCCAGAGTCGACTCGTCGGTCGCGATCACGCTGTGCGCCCACACCTCGCTGGGAACTCAGCCGATCTACCTGTTCGGTTCCGAGGAACAGAAGCTCGAGTGGATGCCGCGCCTGTGCCGCGGCGAGCGGCTCGGGGCGTTCGGGCTGACGGAGCCCGAGGCGGGCTCGGACGCCGGCAACACGCAGACCCGGGCGGTGCTCGAGGACGGCGAGTGGGTGATCAACGGCACCAAGCAGTTCATCACCAACGCCGGGACCGACATCTCGGGGGTGGTGGTGATCACGGCGGTGACCGGGCAGCAGGATCACTCGGCCGCGGCCCGATCCGGCCACAGGCCCGAACGTGAGATCTCCAACCTGCTGGTGGCCAACGGCACCCTCGGTTACGAGCAGGGCGAGCCGTATCGGAAGATGGGCTGGAACGCCTCCGACACCCGGCCGCTGATGTTCACCGATTGCCGTGTGCCGGCCGAGAACCTGGTCGGTGCGCGCGGGGCGGGGCTCCGTCAGTTCTTCCACATCCTCGACGTCGGGCGCATCGGAGTTGCCGCCATGGGCGTCGGCCTCGCTCAGGGCGCTCTCGACCAGGCGCTGGCCTACGCCAAGGAGCGCCGTGCGTTCGGGAGGCCGATCTCGAAGTTCCATGCCATCCAGGCCAAGCTGGTCGACCTCTCAACTGAGATCGAGGCGACCAGGCTGCTGGTGCACAAGGCGGCCTGCCTCAAGGACCTGGGCCGCAACTTCACCCTGATCGCCGCCCAGGCCAAGCTGAAGAGCGGCCGGCTCGCGGTGCGCGCGGCGGACGAGGCCGTGCAGATCCACGGCGGGTACGGCTACATCGAGGAGTACCCCGTGTGCCGCTTCTACCGTGACGCGAAGATCCTCACCATCGGCGAGGGGACCGACGAAGTCCAGGAGATCGTCATCGCGCGGGCTCTCGGCGTGTGATGCGCGCGCCGGTGCGATGGCTGCTGGCGCTCGCGGGGGTCGCCGGCGCGGTCGGCGCCGGCGCGGGGCCGGATGTCCCGCCGGCGTCTGGCCAGGCGCCCGCTCCCGGACCCCGCCTCGAGGGCAGGTTCGCGATGGCGGGCCGGGTGATCGTCGCGACGAGGGTGCCGGGCGAGCACACCGGACAGCTGGTGCTCCGAAACTGGACCTTCCTCGCGCCCTGTCCGACCGGCACCTGCATCGACGCGGTCCTAGTGCGCGCCCGCGCGGGCGCCGCCGATAGGCTCATCCTCCAGCGCCGGCGAACCGGGTACTACGTCGGATCAGGTCGCTTCTACGCCCCGCTGCGGTGCGGGAAGAGGACCGATCCCCGAGGCGAGCTGGTCCCCTTCACCATCGCCGTCCAGGTGGTCGCGGCCACACACGGCCCCAGAGCCACCGCCACCCGCCTCCGGGCCTCGTACGCGAATCGTTCGCGTACGAACCGCACGCCGTGCTTCTCCGTGCTGGGGCACGATTCGGCCAGCTATCACGGGCACCTGATCGGGCGGTTGGGCCCGCTGCTGGACGCCTCGGCCGGGGCCGGGGATCAGTAGAGCGCGTGCATCAGGGCGATGACCCCGCTGTCCGGGCCGGCACCGGCGGGGGCGTTGTTCGAGCCCGATGTGGCCAGGCTGATCATGATCGCGATCAGCGTGCCCAGCCCCAGCACCAGGCAGATCGCCAGCAGGATCGCCGCCTGCGGGTTCTCGCGCAGGAGCCTCGCCAGATCACGGTGCACGGTCCGCGACCTTAGCGCCTGCGCGCGCCGCTGCGACCCGTCGTCGCCCGCCCCGCGCCGTCACCGCCCGACCTACCCCGGAGCCGAGATCCGGAGCGAACCGAGGATGTGATTGAGCGCGGCGAGCCGGGCCCGCCTGACCCCGCGGCCGCC
>Ga0209839_10001291_pt1 | contig 12913 bp, 10 predicted proteins | sample OrgsoiDNA2013050_FD_185800 | JGI IMG/M metagenome (GOLD analysis project Ga0209839, IMG submission 185800) | Permafrost soil microbial communities from the Arctic, to analyse light accelerated degradation of dissolved organic matter (DOM) -... | ecosystem: Environmental > Terrestrial > Soil >... | reverse complement strand
AACCGCCCGCCCAATCGGCGTCCGCACAGCATCAACAATAACCGCTTCAGACATCACTCCTCCTCACAAACTAGATAACCATCCGCCAACCACAACCAAACCCACCCATCACCAACCACAGTACGCACAGCACCGCCACCTGCCATCGGTGAATCATCACGCCACAATCCGTAAAAACTACCCAATTCAGCCCGCCGGGAGCTCGCTGCGATTGCTCTCAACCCTTGATTCGGGAGGCTTCTCCGGCCCACTCGCGCTCGCGCAGTTCGAACTTCGGGACCTTGCCCGTCGAGGTCTTCGGCAGCTCGTCCAGGAAGGCGACGGCCTTCGGCGCCTTGTAGCGGGCGATGGTGGATTTCACGTGGTCGATGATCGCTTCCTCGCTCACCACCGCACCCGGCTGGAGCACCACGAAGGCCTTGGGCCGCTCGCCCCACTTCTCGTCGGGCACACCGATGACCGCCGCTTCCAGCACTGCCTCGTGGGTGAGGATCGCCTGCTCGATCTCGACCGTGGAGATGTTCTCCCCACCGGACACCACGACGTCCTTGGCGCGGTCCAACAGCTGCACGTAGCGATCGGGGTGCATCACGCCGAGGTCGCCGGAGTGGAACCAGCCGCCCCGGAACGCGGCGCTGGTCGCCTCCGGATCGTCGAAATAGCCCTTCATCACGTTGTTGCCGCGCATCACGATCTCGCCCATCGTCACGCCGTCCGCCGGCACGTCGTTGATCTCCTCGTCTACGACCCGAAGCCGCTCAGCCTGGATCATCCCCAGACCCTGGCGCGACAGGAGCGCCGCCCGCGCCTTGATATCGAGGTCCTCCCAGCCCGCCTGCCACTGACACACCGAGTACGGACCGTAGGTCTCGGTCAGCCCGTAGACGTGCACGACCCGCGCGTTGATGCCGTCACACCGCGCGATCGTCTTTGGATTCGGCGGGGCGCCGGCCGTGGTGATCAACAACGGCCGCTCCAGCGGGTGGGCCTCTTCCGCGCCGACCAGCGTGGAGAGCACGGTTGGCGCGCCGTTGAGATGAGTGACCTTCTCCTGCGCTATGAGCTGCCACATGAGGTCGCCGCGAACCGCCCGCAGGCACACGTGGCGACCACCGATCGCGGTCACTGCCCAAGCGGTGCACCACCCGTTGCAATGGAACATCGGCAGCGTCCACAGGTAGACGGTGTCGGCCCGGTGCTCGGAGTGCAGCAGCTCCCCGAGGCTGTTCAAGTAGGCCCCGCGGTGGGTGTACATGACACCCTTGGGCTTTCCGGTGGTCCCCGAGGTGTAGTTGATCGTGATCGTCGCCAGTTCGTCCTGCACCGTCCAGTCGAGCGGCTCGTCGGACCCTCGCTCGAGCAGATCCGGGTAGCGCGGGCCGGCGAGCGGGTCCGAAACGCCCAGCTCGAACGCCGGGTCGCTGACGGTGATGATCTCCCGGACCGTTTCGAGCTGGTCCCGCACCGGGGCGACGATCGGGGCCAGCTCGGAGTCGACGATCAACAGCTTGGCCCCCGAGTGGTCGCAGATGTAACGCACCTCCTGCCCCGCCAGGCGCGAGTTGATGGCCACCAGCACGCCTCCCGCCAGCGGAACGGCAAAGTGCGCGATCAGCAGTTCGGGGATGTTCGGGCACAGGTAGGCCACGCGGTCGCCCGCCTCGATCCCCGATGCCTGCAATGCCCGGGCGAGGCGGGTTACCTCGCCGGCGAACTCGCGATAGGTCATGCGGCGATCACCGTGGACGATCGCCACCTTCTCCGGGTAAACCTCGGCTGAGCGCTCCAGGAAACGCAGCGGCGTCAACTGGGTGTTGGATACGGTGGTCATGCGGGACTCCTCTCCTCTCGACGCTCGAACGACCAAGCCGCCGGGCAGCGATCTGGCTGCTTACCTGCTCTACCAGCACCGGAGGGGCCGGCGATGCCATAGCACGCGGGGGCCGCGACTCCGGGATTCTATCCCCTCTGGGCCGCGGCTGGCTGTCCCGCGGTCGGGTCTTAGGACAACCGGACGGCCCGGATCGGCCCCGATCGTCTAGACACGCTGTTCGCGTGGGTTCCCGGCGGGGGGCCGCCGCGCCGCATGGGTGCGGAGTGCGTGGGTGCTCTCCTCAAAGCTCCGATAGATCGTCTGGGAGAGCCGGGCGTCCGCGAACGCCCGACCGAGCCTACGACGCAGGAACGCGTCGGTCGAGTAGCGCGTGGAGGAGAGGAAGTAGCGCCGATCGAGCTCCCGCACCATCTCGAAGAAGCGGCCGGTTGCCGCGCGCCCCAGTTCGAAGTTGTCGTAATTGACGATCAGGTTCACGCGCCGGCCCAGGTCCTTGAGCCGCCGGTCCAGGAACGCGGCGAGCTGCTCGATCTCCTCGGGCGTGCCGAGGGTCAAGCCCTCGAAGTTGATGAATACGAGGTCATCGTCCGCACGGTAGTCAACGCGTTCGTCGAGCGTCAGCGGTGAGCGCTCACCCAGTCCGAGCGGCGCGTCGGTGAAGATCGCCGGGTCCATCTCCCGCAGGTCCGGCGCGATCCGGGGACGGAAGCCCATGCGCGCCAGCACGTCACGCTCGAGATCCACGCCGGGGGCGATCTCGGTCAGCTCGAGGGCGTTCTCGCCGAGCCGTAGAACGCAGCGTTCGGTGATGTAGAGCACCGACTGGCCGTCCGCCAGGGCGCGCTTGCCGTTGAAGGTGACATGCCCGACCGCGTCGACGAACTTCGACACCGTGCCCTCACGGCGAATGCGCAGCCGGCCATCTCCGACGACCGTGTCGGCGCCCGCGTTGAACGTTCCGAGGAAGAACAGGCTGCGGGCGGACTGGGTGATGTTGATGAAGCCGCCGGCGCCGACCAGTCGCCGGCCGAAGCGGCTGACGTTGACGTTGCCGTGGCGGTCGGCCTCGGCCAGGCCGAGGAAGGCCTGGTCCAACCCGGCGCCGTCGTAGAAGTCGAACTGGTAGGGCTCGTCGACGATCGCCTGGGCATTGGCAGCCGCACCGAAGCTCAGGCCGCCGGCCGGCACGCCGCCGATCGCGCCTGCCTCGACCGTGAGCGTGATCAGGTCCAGGATCCCCTCCTCGGCGGCCACCGTGGCGATCCCCTCGGGTACCCCGATCCCGAGGTTGACGACCGAGTTGATCTTCAACAGCATCGCGGCGCGGCGGGCGATCACCTTGCGCGCGTCCAGCGCCGTCGCACTCGCCGCGCTCGACGCCACACGCACCTCGCCCGCGTACGCGGGGTTATAGGGCTCCGCGAATGTCTGCAGATGGGCGGCGCTGCTGGCGACGACGACGCCGTCGACGAGGATGCCCGGGACGCGGACCTCTCGCGGGGGCAAAAGGTGGCGGGTCGTGACCCGCTCGACCTGGACGATCACGATCCCGCCCGAGTTCTTCGTCGCCTGCGCGATCGAGAGCGTGTCCAGCGTGGCCGCCTCGCGCTCCATCGTCACGTTGCCCAACTCGTCGGCGGTGGTGCCCCGCAGAAACGCCACGTCGATCGGGCGCCGCGGATAGAACAGGAAGTCTTCGCCGTCGAGCTCGATGACCCGCACCACCTCCTCCTTCGACGCCACGTTCATACGACCGCCGTCCATACGCGGGTCGACGAAGGTGCCGAGCCCGACCCGCGTGAGGAGGCCGGGCCGCCCGGCGGCCGTCTCGCGGTAGAGATGGGACAGCACCCCGAGTGGGAGGCAGTAGGCCTCGATCCGCCCGTCGAGCGCGAGCGCGCCGAGCGAAGGGACGAGCCCCCAGTGTGCCCCGATCGCGCGCTGGATCAGCCCCTCGTGCGCGAGGTGGTTGAGCCCGCGGGCGCCGCCGTCGCCCTGTCCCCCGGCGAACACGAGCGTCAGGTCCCGCGGGCCCTCGGTTTCGTGGAAGCGCTTCGCAAGCGCCAGGATGAGCTCCTCGGGAACGGCGATCCCGACGAATCCACCGACCGCCATCGTGTCACCATCGAGGATCAACCGCGCGGCCGCCTCGGGCGAGATGACCTTCGTGCGTCGCCCAGCGGTCACGGCGTCACGATATCCGATCCGCATCCGCAGCTCGCCCGGCCACGCCTTCGTCGACGAGCGCCCCGCTGGGGTGGGAGCGCCCCGAGCCCGTCCTTGGACTCAGGGCACCCGCATGCACGAGAGGGGTCAGAGTCTCGCGCGGGTCGCCACGGAGGAAGCAGCGACTCTCAGCCGTTACCCCGGAGCAACGTCCGGCAAACCAGTCGTCGTCGCCCCGTGTGACGGCGTTCTCACGCCCGGCCGTAACGGTTGGGTGAGCGCCCCAGCCCTTCCTTGGACTAGAGGCGCTCGGGGCGCGCGGATGGGGGGCGAACGTTCCGCGCGCAGATCAGCTCTACACCACTGTATAAGCGTACTCCTACGTCGATCTCACCTGACCGGCGGCGGGAGGGCCTCGGCTCAGTGCTCGCCGAACAGCTTGGTGTTCGTCTGCTGCGCGCTCAGCCTGATTTAGATTATGGCCGGCGCTCGCTGCGCTGCTGCTCGGCGACGGTCCGCTCGGCGGTCGGGACGGCCTCCAGTCGGCCGTCGGGGATCGGTTCGCCACTCTCGATCGAGAGCCCATAGGTGCCGGCGGCCAGTCGCGCCTCGGCGCGCTCCAGTGCGGCGAGCTGCTCGCGCAGATCCACCGATCGGCCGGCGTTGAACTCGTCCTGGTAGAGGTCTTGCGAACCTTCGTCGCCCGGCTCTTTGCGCTCCGTTGACTCCTCACCGCCGTCGGCGTCCAGCACGGCCATCGCCTGTTCGATCCGTTTGCGTTCGAGGGCCAGCAGTTCCGTCGCGCGGTCAGAGTCCATGGCTGCAGGCTACTCCTGGCTGGGCTCGCCCCAGCGGCCGTCGCCATGGTCGCGCGTACGCTCGTCGGGGGTCGAGGGAACACTGCCCGGCGCGAAACCCGCCTGCGCGAGCATCCGGCGCAGGTCGACGACCATTTGCACGTCGACGTCCTTTCCGCGCGGCGGGCGCAGAACCTCGGTCTCGGGGCCGAGCGTGACCTTCAGCTTGCCGTTGTGCTCGGCGGTCACCGAGCCGATCGTCTCCAGCAGCGACAGCACCGCGCGCCACTCGATGTTGGCACTCGCCGGATGGCTGAAGATCTTCTCGACCGTATCGCGATGATGATTGTTGAGGTGGGCTTCCATCTCGCTCCGAGCTCTGGCGAGCCCGCTCAGTGTACGCGGAGCGCGGTGAGCGCGTCGGCCCTCACAGCTCGCGCACGACTCGGCACGGATTGCCGAAGCAGAGGTGTCGCGGGGGGAGGTCCTTGGTGACCACGCTCCCGGCTCCCACCACGGCGTCGTCGCCGATCGTCACGCCTGGGCACACGATCACGCCGGTGGCCAGCCACGCGCGGTCGCCGATGTGGATCGGGAAGGCTCGCTCGGATAGGGTCCGCCGGTGCGTCGGATCCAGCGGATGGGTCGGCGTCACCAGCTTCACCGAGGGGCCGATCTGCACGTCGTCGCCGATGCTCACCGCGGCCGAGTCGAGGATCACCGCTCCGAAGTTGATGAACGTGCGAGCGCCGATGCTGATCTGGTAGCCGTAGTCGCACTGAAACGGCGCGAGGACCTCGGCCTCCTGGCCGAGCCTGCCGAAGAGCCGCCGCAGCAGCCCCTCGCGGGCGGCGGGCTCGGCGACGCTGGTCGCGTTGAACTGCTCGGTCAGCCGCCGGCAGCAGTGGCGATCGGCCAGCAGCTCAGGATCGTCGGCAAGGTACGGCTCCCCGGCCAACATTCGATCCTTATGCGACGCCACGGCGGGATCCTGACAGCCGGTCGGACTCGAGGAGCCGATCGAGGTCCGGCTCGCCGACTGCGCCGTGATCGTTCAGCCGTCCCCGAGGCGCAGGATCAGCTCCAGCGCGGCTGGATCGAGCCGCTCGATCACGAGCTCGGCGTAGCCGCTTGACTCGTCGTAGGCACGCCCCCGGATCGCCGCGACTCGCATCCCGGCCGCCCGCGCCGCCCGCGCTCCGGCGGTCGCGTCCTCGACCGCGACCACCTCGGCGGGCTCGATCGGCGCATCCTGCGCGAGCGTCGCGTTCAATCCCGCGAGCGCGCGCTCAAACCCCTCCGGGTGCGGCTTGCCGCTGCGCACGTCGTCGATCGGCACCACGACCGCGAAGTGAGCCTCCAATCCGGAGGCGGCGAGCACGTATTCGATCTCCCGCCGAAACGCACCCGAGGCGATCGCCAGCGGCAGCCGCGCGGCAGCGGCGTGCACGAACGCGGTCGCATGCTCGTCGATCGGAGATGACTCCCGGACTGCGGCCAGGTACCCGTCGACGCGGGCGCGGACGAGTCGATCGCAACGGATCTCGTCGAACGGGAGACCGGCTCGCTCCAACGCGAGCCTGAACACCTCCCGGTCGGGCAGCGCGGCGAGCTCGCGGTGGTAGTCCTCAACGTCCAGCGACACGCCGACGAGCGCGAGCGTATCGACGACCAGCGGGCCGACGAGATGATCGTCCTGGGCGAGCGTGCCGTTGAAATCGAGCACGATGGCTCTGATCGCCGTCATTGTGGCGGGATTGCGGCGTTGACGCTCCTGACCTGCATCTGATATATCACCAACTGGTGGCCACGCTATCAGAGTCCAGGCGGCTGCCGGCAACCCAGAGCGTCGTGATCATCGGGGCTGGGATCGTCGGCAACAGCATCGCCTACCACTTAACCAAGCTCGGCGAAACCGAGATCACACTGCTCGACAAGGGACCGCTGCCGAACCCCGGCGGCTCAACCGGGCACGCCTCGAACTTCATCTTCCCGGTCGACCATTCCAAGGAGATGACCGCGCTCACGCTCGAGAGCATGCGTCAGTACCAGGACCTCCGCGTGTTCACCGAGAGCGGTGGGATCGAGATCGCCCGCACGATCGAGCGCATGCAGGAGCTCACGCGTCGAGTCGCGTCGGCCAAGACGTGGGGGATCGAGCCCGTTTCGCTGCTGACCCCGGACGAGGTCAAAGCGCTGGTCCCGTTCATCGACGAGCGGCTGATCCTCGGCGGTTTCTACACGCCCGGCGCCGGCGTGGTCGACTCGTTGCGAGCCGCGACGATCATGCGCGACCGGGCCGTAGAGGCGGGCATGACCGTGTCCGCCAACACCGAGGTGCTGGGGATCGACGTCGCGGCCGGCCGGGTGGCGCGGGTGCGCACGACGCGCGGCGACATCGAGACCGAGCGAGTGGTGATCGCCTGCGGCGCGTGGAGCCCGCGCCTGGCTCGGATGGCCGGCGCGTCGATTCCCCTGACCCCGATGGTGCACCAGATGATCGACATCGGCCCCGCGCCGCGGTTCGCCGATGCCAAGGGGATGATCGAGTACCCGATCGTCCGGGACATGGACACCAACATGTACGAGCGCCAGGAGGGTACGGGGCTCGAGATCGGCTCCTACGCGCACCGTCCGATCACGCTCGATGCCGACGAGATCCCGTCGATCGAGGAGGCGGCGCTGACGCCGACCGAGCTTCCGTTCACCCAGGATGACTTCGATCCCCAGATGGAGATCGCGCTGGAGCTGATGCCGGAGATCGTCGGCGACGAGAGCGTGGGAGTGAAGTACGCGATCAACGGCGTGCTGTCGGTGACGCTTGACGGTCTGCCGCTGCTGGGGGAGACCCCCGAGGTGCAAGGCTTGTGGTCGGCGGCCGCGGTGTGGATCAAGGAGGGACCGGGAGCCGGCAAGACGGTCGCCGAGCTGATGCTTCACGGCGAGTCCGAGATCGACGTCTACGAGTCCAACGTGGCTCGTGCCTACCCGCACCAGAAGACCTCCGCCCATGTCAAGGCGCGCGCCTCCGAGGGGTTCAACAAGATGTACGGGATCGTCCACCCGGCCGAGCAGTGGGAGTCAGACCGCGGGGTCCGACTGTCACCGTTCTACGAACGCGAGCACGCGCTCGGCGCGGTGTTCTACGAAACGGTGGGCTGGGAGCGCCCGCACTGGTATGAGTCCAATGCGCCGCTGCTGGAGGAGTACGGCGATCGGATCAACCGGCGCGAGGCCGAATGGGAGGCGCGCTGGTGGTCGCCGATCATCAACGCCGAGCACCTGGCGATGCGCGACCGGGCGGCGATCGTCGATCTGACCGCGTTCGCAGTGTTCGACATCGTTGGGCCCGGTGCGTTGCGTGTCGCACAGCGGGTGGCGATGAGACAGATGGATGTTCCGGTGGGCCGCGTCGTCTACACCCCGATTCTGACCCCGAGCGGCGGGTTCAAGGCCGACCTCACGATCATGCGACTGGATGACGCCGTGTTCCGGGTGGTGACCGGCGGCGCCTACGGGATGTCGGACCTCAAATGGTTTGCCGATCACCTTCCGGGCGACGGCTCGGCGCAGATCCATGACCAGACCAACGCGTGGTGCACGCTCGGATTGTGGGGACCGCGTGCCCGCGACATTCTCGCCAGCGTCACCGGCGAGGACGTATCGGCGGAAGGGTTCCCCTTCGCCCGCTGCCGGACGATCGAGATCGGGCCGCTCCGGGTGCTGGCGTCGCGCATCTCCTACGTCGGCGATCTTGGCTGGGAGCTGTACGTGCCGATCGAGCAGGGTGCGCGCCTGTGGGACATCGTCGCCGAAGCTGGCGGACCGTTTGGGGTGGTGCCGGCCGGAATCGGCGTCTACGGAACCACCGGGCGCCTGGAGAAGTGCTACCGCGCCTACGGCGCAGAGCTGGAGGGCGACTTCAATGTCGTCGAGGCCGGAATGGCGTGGGGGAAGGTCAAGGGCGAGGACTTCATCGGCAAGGACGCGCACGTTGCCCACCGCGAGCAGGAGCCGGCGGTGACGATGTGCACGCTGACCGTCGATGACCACACCTCCCCCTCCTCCGGGGTCCGGCGCTACATGCTCGGGGGCGAGCCGGTGCTGACCCCCGACGGGAGCCCTATCGTCGACCGCAGGGGACGGCGCTCCTATGTCACCAGCGCCGGCGCGGGTCCGTCGATCGGCAAGCACATTCTGATGAGCTACCTGCCGCTCGAGCACGCCGTGCTTGGCGCACAGCTGTCGGTCGAGTACATGTGCGAGCGCTACCCCGTGACCGTGGCGTCGACCGATTCGACGCCGGTGTTCGACCCCGACAACGCCCGCGTCCGGAGCTAGTGGTCGCCATGAACGTGCTGGTGTGCGTCAAGCGGGTTCCGCTGACGGGGGGAAAGATCGTCCTGACCGAGGATCGGCAGGCGATCCAGACCCGGCATCTCGGCTTCACGATCAGCCCCCACGAAGAGTGCGGCGCCGAGGAGGCGGTCCGGCTGATCGAGCAGCACGGCGGATCCTCGACGGTGCTCACGCTCGGGCCGCCCGAGGCGGAGGAGCAGCTGCGTGACGTGATGGCAATCGGCGTCGACCGCGCCATCCACTTGGTGACCGACGGTGGCGAATGGGATCCGCAGGCGACCGCGGCGGCGATCGTCGAGGCGGTGCGCTCGGACTCCGAGCCCTACGACCTGATCCTGTTCGGCAACGAGTCGGCCGACTCCGGCAACTACCAGGTCGCGGTCCGCGTCGCCCACGCACTCGGGCTCCCGTGCGTGAACGGCGTCAAGGGCCTGTCCGTCCAGGATCGGACGGTGCGCTGCGAGCAGGAGGTCTCGGGCGGGCGCGATGTCTATCTGGTACCGACGCCGGCGGTGGTGACGGTCAAGGAGGGTCTCAATCTGCCGCGCTACCCATCGGTGCCGGGCCGGCTGCGGGCCAAGCGCAAGCCGGTGGCCGCCTCGACGCCGGCCCGCGTCGGTCCGCGACTGGAGATGGTGCGGCTGGTTCTGCCACCGGGATCCGTAAAGCAGGCGGAGATTCTGGGCAGCGGTCCGGAGGCCGCCCCCGCCGTGGTGTCGATGCTCGCAGAGCTGGGGTTGGTGTAATGGTCCTCGTGTTCGTCGAGAACGCCGCGGATGAACTCTCCCAGCAGGCGGTGACGTTTGCGCGTGGACTGGGAGACGAGCTTCACGCCGTGCTGATCTGCGGCGCCGATCAGGACGCCGCGCAACTCGGCGCCCAGGGGGTGTCGGTCATCCATGTCGCCGAGGGCCCCGACGGCTACGCGCCCGCGGCGTGGGCACAGAGCATCGTGGAGCTCGCCGGCCTGCTGTCGCCCTCGGCGGTGGTCGGTCCCGGGACCGACCGCGGCAACGAGGTGCTCGCGCACGTGGCGGCCAGGGTCGACCAGCCGATGGCGGCCAACTGCGTCTCGGTGACGCCGGGCGCGCCCGCCTCGGTGCTCCGCGTGCGCTGGGGCGGAAGTCTGCTCGAGGAGGCTCACGTGCACGGTTCGCCGATGCTCCTGACCGTTGCGCCCCACGCGGTGGCGGCGCAGCACAACGGGGCGGGGGAGGCGGCCGTCGAGCCCTTCACTGCGGCGCTGTCCGACGCCGATCTGCTGGTCAAGGTATCCGAGCAGGTGCCCGCCGCGAGCGCCGGCGTCTCGCTCGCCGACGCCGACGTGGTCGTCTCCGGCGGCCGCGGCGTAGGCTCGGCGGAGGGGTTCTCGGTGATCGAAGAGCTGGCCGAACTGCTCGGCGCCGCCGTCGGCTGCTCCCGGGCGGTGACCAGCGCGGGGTGGCGGCCGCACACCGACCAGGTCGGTCAGACCGGCAGCAAGATCTCGCCGGAGATCTATATCGCGTGCGGCATCAGCGGTGCCACACAGCACATGGCGGGGTGCAAGGGGGCCAAGAAGCTGCTCGCGATCAACCCCGATGGTGAGGCATCGATCTTCGCCGGCGCGGACTACGCGGTGATCGGTGACCTGCACCAGATCGTGCCGGCCATCTCCGCGGAGATCAGAAAGGTGAGAGCGACATAGCCCAACTCCTCGCCGCGGTGCTGCTCGCCGTCGCGTTTGCGGTGAGCGCGACGCTGTTCGCCGTGAGGGTGCGGTTCTTGGTGGGGCTCGTCCGGGGCGGGCAGCCGGTGCAGCGCTCGGGTGACGTGCCGCGCCGAGCCCGCAACGAGGCGACGATCGTGCTCGGACAGCGCAAGCTGCTGCAGCGCTTCGGTCCCGGGCTGATCCACGCGATCATCTTCTGGGGCTTCCTGGTGCTGGCACCGACGATCCTGATTGCCTTGATCGGGGTCGTCGACAAGCACTCGACGTTGCCGTGGCTGGGCGATCAAGGGTGGTTCGCGTTCCTCGTCGACCTGTTTGCGGTGCTGGTGCTGGTCGCCGTGCTCGCGGCCGTTTGGATCCGCAAAGTGCAGCGCCCGGCGCGGTTTCAGGGCAGCCACCTGGGCGAGGCGGACCTGATCCTGGCGATGATCGCGACCATCGCCACGACGCTGTTGCTGTGGCACGCAACCCGGATCGCGCTGGGCCTCAACGAGTGGCCGGCGTCGTGGTCGCCGGTGTCCAACGCGCTCTCGCACCTGTTCGGCGATGACGCGACGACGCGCGTGCTCGAGCGAGTGTTCGTGTGGGTGCACGTGCTCACGATCCTCACCTTTCTTGCCTACCTGCCGCGCTCCAAGCACCTCCATATCGTCACGGCGGCGTTTAACGTCTGGTTCGCGCGCACGGGGCCCGGGGGTCGCCTGGAGCCGCTGCGCTTCGACGACGAGGACGTACCCGAGGAGGACATCCGGTTCGGTGCCGGGACCGCTGCCGACCTGACCTGGAAACAGGTCCTCGACACCTTCTCCTGCACCGAATGCGGACGCTGCCAGGACGCCTGCCCCGCGTGGGCGACCGGCAAGGCGCTGTCACCCAAGCTGCTGATCATGGGGCTGCGCGACCAGGTGTTCGCCGACGGAGGCGCGGTGGTGCGGGCCCGCGGCGGTGGTGCGACGAGGGAGAGCGACGCCCCCGAGGCCGAGCTCGCCGCGCTGGTCCCGAACGCCGTCACCGATGAGGTGGTGTGGGATTGCGTGACGTGCGGTGCCTGTGTGCAGGAGTGTCCGGTCTCGATTGAGCACGTCGACCACATCGTCGACCTCCGGCGCCACCTGGTGATGGTCGAGTCGAGCTTCCCGGCCGAGGCGGAGCCGATGCTGCGCGACGTGGAGCGCGCGTCGAACCCGTGGGGCAAGGCGCAGTCCGAGCGCGCCGACTGGGCCGCGGAGCTCGCGGTTCGCGTGTTGGAGCCCGGGGACCCGGCGCCCGAGTACCTGTACTGGGTCGGCTGCGCGTCGTCGTTCGACGAGCGCGCGCGGCGAACCGCCGAGTCGACGGCGAAGCTGCTGCAGACCGCAGGGGTCGACTTCGCGATCCTCGGCCCGCGCGAGAGCTGCACCGGCGATCCCGCACGCCGGATCGGCAACGAGTACGTGTTCCAGGCGTTCGCCGAGCAGAACGTCGCGACGCTCAACGAGGCCGGTGTGACCAAGATCGTCGCCAACTGCCCGCACTGCTTCAACACGCTGGCGAACGAATATCCCGACTTCGGAGGCCGCTACGAGGTGATCCACCACTCCGAGCTCCTGGCCACACTGGTGCGCGACGGCCGGCTCTCGCCGCAACGCACCGAGGGGTTGTCGGTCACCTATCACGACTCGTGTTACCTCGCCCGTCACAACGACGTGCTGGCAGAGCCCCGCGAGCTGGTCGCGGCGGTGGGGGAGCCGGTCGAAATGGAGCGCCACGGCAAGCGGACGTTCTGCTGCGGCGCCGGGGGCGCGCACATGTGGATGGAGGAGCGGGGCAAGCCGATCAACGAGGAACGGGTGCGACAGGCGGCCGCCACCGGCGCGGATACGCTCGCGGTCGCCTGCCCGTTTTGCACCGTGATGCTCGGCGACGGGGTACCGAGCAGCGGCAATGAGCTGCGGGTGGTCGACGTGGCGACCCTGCTCGTGGAGGCGATCGAGGGGCCAGGCTAAGTGGTTGTGTTCTGAAGTACACGGCGGTTTGAAGTGGTCGTACCGCTGGCGGCGGATCCGG